>WNGD01001832.1_pt1 | contig 24592 bp, 29 predicted proteins | sample 5400671 | NCBI WGS metagenome assembly WNGD01 (sample SAMN13153369, study PRJNA577476) | soil metagenome | isolation source: 40 cm soil or saprolite under grassland replicate 2 | place: USA:California | collected 2016-06-15
GGGATTCAAAATGCCCGCGTTTTGAACTGAACGTATTACAGCCGAACCCTCGTGATCTCTCAACCTTTGAAATGTAGGGGCGAGGGCGGCTGGGTGGTGGCATGCGGCCTGTTCATCGATGAGCCAGCCTTTCCTGGTGAATGACGGCGGGCGACCATAAAGGCCCACCTTCCTCGCTCCACCGCCCTCGCCCCGACGGATGTTGATGGGCTTTTCTCAGGTTGATGCCTGTTGGGTGCAAGGCTCGGCAGTGTGAAGAGGAGGAGAACATGTTTGTCGCCATATCGGAATACCTCAAACCACTCGAGGAAGTGAATCAGTTTTCTGCTGCGCATGCCGCATGGACCATGAAACACTATGCCTCGGGTCGTTTTCTTGGCTCAGGGCGAAGGGTGCCACCGGTTGGCGGCATCATTCTCGCTCGTGGCGAGAGCCGGGAAGAATTTCTAGCTCTGCTTGCCGAGGACCCTTATCAGCAGAACGGCCTGGCGAAATATGAAGTCTTTGAGTTCACCCAGGGACCGCTTCCGCGTCGATCAGCGGAAATGGAGGCTTTTCTGAGCAAGCCTTTGCGCGCAGAGGCTGGTGAGTAAAGGAATGCAAACACATGGAACTTGGCTTGAAAGGACGAACAGCCGTCATCGCTGGCGGGAGTATGGGGATAGGTAAAGCCGCAGCCAGGGGCCTGGCAGCAGAAGGGGTCAACCTGGTGTTGCTTGCCCGTGGAAAAGAGAACCTCGACCGGGCGGCGGATGAGATCACCCGCGAAAGCGATGTTGAGGTGCTTACCGTCCCAACCAACATGAGAGATCCAGACTCAGTCAATGCAGCCGCAGCCGCAGCGGCAAGTAGCTTCGGCGCCATCCATATCCTGGTCTATACAGCGGGCAATCGCATGCGCCGTCCCGACAGGCAAATTCATTGGAATGATGAGGATTGGCTGGACGATATCAATGTCAAACTGATCGGTATGCTGCGTGCCATCCGTGCCTTCCTGCCGCACTTTGCAACAGATGGCAGTGGAAGGATCATCAATATCGGTGGTTCAGCAGGAATGATGGATTGGGAGAAAGCCATGACGCATGGAATCAACAACTCAGCTATGGCGCATGCATCGACCTACCTTGCTCGCGATCTAGCCTCCGATCAGATCACAGTCAATACCATCGTACCGGGCCTGGTCGCTACTGAGTGGCGTGAAGTCTGGGCTGATACCAGGGCTGAACAACAGGGCAAGAGCCGCGAAGCATTTCTGGCCGACTACTGCCAGCAAAAAGGAATTCTTGCAGGGCGCTGGGTCGAGATGAGCGAGATCGCTGACCTGGTGGTTTTCCTGGCTTCAGACCGGGCGAAATATATCAATGGCACACGATTAGTAATTGACGGTGGTCTGAGTGTCAATGCTCGTTAATAAAAAGTAGGAGGCTAGTACCATGCCTATTGTGAACGTCGAAGAAGTCTCACATGTCGCATTAAAAACGCGAAATGTAGAGCACCAGGCAACCTTTTACACGAATATTGTGGGACTTGGCGAGACAGAGCGAGATGCCACTGGACGAGTCTATCTGCGTTGCAATGCGAACCACCATGCAGTCGTGCTTGTCCCTTCTTCTGAAAGTGGAATTGATCACTTTGCCTTGAATGTTGGCGACCCGAAAACTCTGAATGCTGCGGCCACCGCATTGACAAGAGCGGGCATCTCTTACGAGACGGAAACACCAGGGGAATTGGGCCAGGGGCCTTCGTTACGCTTGCGTGATCCTGATGGCTATAGTGTAGAGCTGATCGGAGGTATGGCGCAGGTCTCTCCAAACTATGGCCCGCGCGCGGTGCAGCCGCGTAAACTCAGCCACGTCACGTTGCTGGTGGACGACTGCAAGCGTTCTGGCGAGTTCTATAGCGAGGTCCTGGGTTTCCGCCCATCCGATTGGGTAGACGACATCTTCCTCTGGATGCGCTGCAATCCCGATCATCATGGCCTGGCATTCGCCAAAACAGGCTCCATTAGAATGCATCACTTCGCCCTGGAGGTGATTGATTTCTCTTACCTGGTCCGGCAAGCCGAACACCTTATGCAGAATGGCTATACACTGCTGTATGGGCCTGGACGACATGGCCCCGGCAAAAACCAGTTTGAGTACTTCAGAGACCCGGAGCAGAACCTGATCGAATTTATGTGTGATATCCAGCAAATCTGGGATGATGCTACCTATGAACCCAGGGTCTGGAATTCAAAAGAACTATGGGTCAACCTCTGGGGTCCTGATCCACCAGAAGGTTTTGTGTAGAAAGTGAAGGTCAAATGCGACTAGTAACCTATCAACATGAAGGACAATCACGGATTGGCGCGCAACTAGATAAGCAAATAATCGACCTGAACCGTGCTTATCAGGCCTCGCTCTATCATGCTCATAACACCGATGAGCTGTCTGTTGCTGATGCGCGAGTTCCCCCTGACATGATTGACTTGCTGAAAGGCGGTGAAACATCACTCAGGGCTGCCAAAGAGTCGCTAGATTTTGTGCGCAGCCAGCTTAAAGGAAAAGACAACGCGCTCAAACAACAAGGGATTGTGTATGCGCTTGAGAGTGTCACCTTACTACAACCGGTACTGCGCCCAGGCAAAGTCATTTGCCTGGGCCTGAACTATCGCGACCACGCAGCAGAAGCAGGCATGGCCATACCAGAGTATCCCGTCCTGTTTCACAAAGTGGCCGGTTCGCTCATCGGACACAACCAATCTATCGTCATCCCACGCACCAGCAGTAAGATAGACTTCGAGGGAGAGTTGACTATCATCATTGGTAGACGTGGGAAATATCTTGCTGAAGATGAAGCACTTTCCTACATCGCAGGTTACACCATTGGTAATGATGTCAGCGCGCGCGATTTGCAGTTCCGTACCTCGCAATGGACGACAGGTAAGATGCTCGATACCTTCTGTCCATTAGGGCCAGCCCTGGTTACACGTGACGAGGTGCCAGATCCAAATGCATTACGTATTAAAACAACCTTGAATGGCCAGGTGATGCAGGATGGCAATACGGCAGATATGATCTTCCATGTCCCGTTCATCGTCAGTTATATCTCGGAGATCGTCACGCTTGAACCAGGGGATGTTATTCTGACCGGAACTCCAGCGGGTATTGGCAATACCCGTACTCCCCCGGTCTTCATGAAGCCGGGAGATACGATTTCAGTCGAAATAGAACGTTTGGGGATACTGACTAACCCTTTAGTGGCTGAAGAGCATTAAGAAACTATCAGGCTACCGATTAGAGCTAATTGCTTATTGCAACGCGTCCCGCGTAACAAACGAATACGGTGAAACTCCTCCAGGTACAAGTGCCCAAATCACAGGATGATGAGCGGTAGTGCTGTCCCGACAGTTACGCAGCCTTTGGTTACCAACCGGATGCACTATGCCAAAAAAGAATACAATAGTAAAGAGGAATTTCGGGTAAGTATTCTTGAGGAAGGAGAAAAATATGTGCGGTCGTTTCACGCTTCATGTCGATATCAAAACAGTTGCTGAGCAATTCGGTGTGCCGGCTACCCTGGAGACATCGCCGCGCTACAACATTGCGCCAACACAAGAAGTGGTTTCCATTATGCGTAATGAAGCATCTCACCTGGCCTTGTTACGTTGGGGATTAATCCCCTCATGGGCCAAAGATGAATCAATTGGTTCGAGAATGATAAACGCTAGAGCTGAATCACTGATAGAGAAACCGAGTTTCGGTCGATTATTGCGCTCGAAACGCTGCCTGGTGGTCGCCGATGGGTTTTACGAATGGAAGAAGGAAAATGGATTAAAGACTCCTATGTATATCACGCTAAAAAGTGGAGAGCCTTTTGCCTTTGCAGGTTTATGGGACCAGTGGAAGAATCCCGAAGGCCAGCAGATACGCACTTGCACAATTATCACCACTGAGCCGAATGATGTGCTTGCGACTATCCATAATCGCATGCCGGCCATTCTTTTGCCCGATGCTTATGATCTCTGGCTCGATCCAGAGATGCATGATGATCATGCACTAACGCACTGGCTTGCACCTTATCCTGCTGAGGAAATGACAGCACGTCCCGTTTCACGTCAGGTGAATGATCCAAAGTATGATAGCCCAGAGTTGATCGCATAGAGGATGGTGGTCTGGGCGTTCGGCTCGTTGCTCATGCTCTCCAGCCACTCTCCGGGCGACGTGAACTGGTAAGGCAGAGGAGGCGATCCAGGTCTTGGAGGACGCCAGGCGTGGAGCACTCCTCCAGCAGTATCTGCCCCTGCTCTGGCAGATCGAGCGCTCGCAGGGGCGAGCCTACCAGCGGCAGAAACGCCAGGAGGAGGCAAAGCAGATGTTCGCTTCGGCGCGTCAAGGGATCAACACATTGGCGGAGAGTATCGAGGATCCGGCGCTGCGCTCGCACTTCGAGCAGGCAGCGCACGCGATGCTGCCGAAGGAAAAAGCGGTCTCGCCGCGCCGGGCCACCGCCAAGCAGTATGGCGGATTGACCGAACGAGAGCGGGAAGTGGCAGCACTGATTGGGCAGGGCAAATCCAATGCCGAGATGGCCGAACTGCTGGTAGTAAGCAAACGGACGGTGGAGACCTATGTGAGCAGTGTGCTCACGAAGTTAGGCTTGATGTCGCGCCACCAGATCGCACTGTGGGCCCGAGACAAGGGACTCGTGAATCGCAAGACTTGATGTTTAGTGAAGTGCTTGTGTTTTTGGAAAGACTTCATGCACAAGGCGGTCACATAGCTCTACTATGACTTTCAAGTGGTCCCATTGCAGCCAGGTCATCTGCCACTGGATTCGCAAGTGAGCGAATCGCCTCAATCGTCTCCTGGGCATTCCGCGCAAACTCGTTTCTCACAGGCAAACGCTCTTTGAACTCTTCAACAGTAATATCATCCAAGAAGCGTTCACCGGCATTGTCCAGCATCACACGTGGCAATAGAACCAGATCACCCAGGTTTCCGTTCTCTTCCAGGGCATCCAATACGTCCTGACCGCAGAGCAATCCAGCGACAGTCACTTCTGCCCCGAAGAACTTGTTCACGACGGGCAGGACTTGCACTTCAAGCCCCTTGACCTGGCGCATATCTTCCGCGAACTGCTCGATGATAGGGTGCGCCATTGTGCTCGTAACCAGGGTTACCCGTTGCGGCTGAGGCATGCTTGCTGGTAGTTTGTGTTTGCTGCATGCCCACTGGTCAATGAGATAGCGCGTCATGCCCACGCCGTTCTCGATCTGAGCATATGAGCCATAATGCTTCGCGGATGGGAATTCGCGTTCTGTGAGGTAATACCATTCATCTGACAGGTAGACGAATGGGTAGCTCTCAGGGTCCTCTGCCTCGAATCGGCGCTGGTGTATCTCGACCTGCTCGATCACAGTCTCGGCCTCTTCTCGAGTATAATGACGCAGTGGCGGCAGGTCTCCGGTCTTGATCATATTGTTGTATTTCGTTAATCCGACAGGCACCACGGAAATCGACTCGACGATGGGACGCAATTCGGCTAAATCGTGTATGCTGCGGTCAAGCTGCGGACCATCATTAATTGGCGGGCAGAGTACAAGCTGCGTATGACAAGTAATGCCTATACTTCCCAGGCGTTTGATATGGTCGATGATGTCTCCTGCTCGCGGACCATCGACCATCTTGCGCCGCAGGTTGGGATCGGTTGTATGCACTGAGACATAGAGGGGCGTCAACTTCTGCTCATCCAGTCGCTGCCAATCGTGCTCTTTCAGATTGGTGAGCGTGATAAAGTTACCAAAGAGGAATGAGTAACGATAGTCGTCATCTTTGATATAAAGCGTGGAACGCATACCATGTGGCAGACCGGGCTGCGGCGCGAAGCGTTCTGGTAGCCCCTTTATGAAACAGAAGACGCATTTATTGGCGCACTGCCGGATAAAAGGAGCAGGCTCTTCGCCGAAGAGCACCCCCATGTTCTCATCGTACATTTTTGCGATATGTACTTCATGCTGATTCAGTTGACGCTCAAAACCGATCGTCAATTCTTCATCAGCGATATAAAAGCGATAATCTACCAGGTCACGAATAGCGTGACCGTTAATTGTGCGAATGAGATCACCGGGTTGTAGTCCTGCACGGTCTGCAGGGCTTTCAGGCACTACCTCACGTACCCATCCATACATTTTTGGCATTGATTTGGTTTCCTTTAAAATAGATAACGAATGATAATCGCTATGACAATGATTAAGATGATTAAAGCCAGTGTCCCAAGTACGAAGTACGTGTTTCTGCGCCCGAGTTTGATGTTGGTGCTAGGCCCTTTCGTTACCACCGTCTTTTTCACTTCCTCTTGCCTCTGTTTGCGTTTCTCTACACGCTTCTGTCTCCTGCTACGCGCCACGTCAGCCGGACCTTGACCATAAGGCCCCATGCCCATGTGCTGCATGCGGCGGCGCATTTCGCGGTTATAACTATCGGCCTCTTGCTGCGACGGTGATGTTGTTTTGATTTCTTTAGGCTGTGTTGATTTTGCCCCCCGCACCGCTGTACCGCCTATTGTCGACTTGGAGCTTTTCCCACCCTGCTTATTAATAGACGCAGCAGTTTGAATGGTGATCGAAGGTTCTGGCTGTGGTTTAGGTGATTTGGACCGGCTTGTACCTCCTGGGGAGGATGAAGCGCCAGTGACCTGCTTTTTAGCTCCAGTGTTCTTCTTATTGTCTGGCCCAGGTTTTTGAGATCCTGGCTTATGCGCCTTTGTCATCGTCATTTCCTTTGCTTGGGTTGTAGTCTGAGTAATCCGGCAAAGGACTCCGTCCTCTGCACTCCTGTTTTCCGCTATACCTGCTCATGACGCATCGCGCTCATTGATACACCCCTTTAGCTAGCATTTCTCTTGCTATCTTTGCAGCCTTCTCTTTATCATCTGGAGCCAGCGCTCCATCGATAACCAGGCTCAACAGATGATCTTTAATCGGCCGTAACCATGGTCCTGGTCCGCGCCCAAATAACTCCATCAGTTCGTTGCCATCCAGAGGGCTTTTCAGTGGCACACGCTCTGCTTCTTCCTTCAAGCGTTGGCAGCGTTCGGCAAGTTCTGCTACACGAGCAGCAGCGCGTGTAACCTTATCAGCTCGATAGCTGGTGATGTCTGCGCGCGACAGGTCAAGCAAATCCAGCAAGTCGTCCCCGCTATCAAGCATCAGCCTCCGCACTGCCCCATCTGTCCAGTCCGCAGTATAGGCATTCGCCCGCATATGTAAACGCACAATTTTTGACACACTCTCGATAAAATCCCGGTCAAAGTGCAAACGTTTCAAGATATCACGAGCCATATAGGCTCCGGCATCCTCGTGTCCAAAAAAGTGCACCTTCCCATCTTCCACAGTACGTGTGCGTGGTTTCGCAATGTCATGCAGCAGCGCACTCCAGCGAGTGACTAATCGGGGAGAAGAGCGTTCAACTACGCGTAGCACGTGCATATAGACATCTTTTGAATGAACCGCCCGCTGAGGTTGTTGACTTACACCACGCAGCGCCAGTACTTCTGGTATGATCCACTCCATCAACCCCAACTCAACAAGCAAATCCAGGCCTTTGGCAGGGTTCGCTGAAACGAGCAGCTTGTTCATCTCATCCCGGATTCGCTCGCGAGAGATCTTTTGGAGTTTTGTGGCCTGGCGCACAATTGAACGTCGTGTTTCGGGTTCTATGGTAAAGTCAAGCTGGGCAGCGAAACGCACTGCTCGCAACAGGCGCAACGGATCCTCATCGAAGCGTTTATCTGGTTCATTGCCTACGGCACGTAGTACGTTCGCTTCCAGGTCTTGTCGACCTCCAAAAGGATCAATGATTTCTCCTGTCAATGGATGACATGCCATAGCGTTGATTGTGAAGTCACGTCGCAGCAGGTCCTCTTCCAACACCGTTCCAAAGCAAACCTCTGGTTTGCGCGAGTTGGGATTGTATCGCTCGCTGCGGAATGTAGTGATTTCAATGATACAATTTGAGTAATGGAGACGGACTGTACCAAAACGCTCACCAACAAGGACCACCGCTGCGGGATGAGTTGGCGCGACGATGCGTTTGATTTCGTCGGGCGTTGCATCGGTCGCAAGGTCCTCATCGTTCGAATCCTCACGATGTAGGAGTACATCGCGCACTGTTCCCCCGACAATATAAAGTTGTTTGTGCTCAGCGCGAAAGGCTTCCGCCAGTGTGTTAATCATATCATGCATGATGAGCAGGGTATACCCATTTCAATAGTCTTGATGTAATGGGACTATTGTATCATGGCTTAATTGCTATTGGCTAGATAGTAGCTTCTGGTGATCACCTAGAAGTCCCCAAGGTGACATGAGTTTGGTCTACTGGATGAAGGTGCGCGACAGATCCTTCGCTGCGCTCAGGATGACAGCCAGAGGGTTTGTCATCCTGAGCACATTCGTTGCACTCAGTGTAAACTCCGCGAAGGATCTCTGGAGGACTTCTGGGTAATCACCAGAGTAGCTTGTAGGGGCTTCTAAAGCAGCTCAGGGATTTTACACTAGCCAGTTTATCTAGTGCTGTCCGCTTTCGTTCACGTTTTTCTTTCGGTGCTGTTGTACGTATTTTCTCTCAAGTCATGCCTGGTAGTTCGAGCTGTTGAAAAGGTTATCGATAACATCGAGGAGTTCAGTCACCGCGAATGGCTTGCGTAGAAAGAGGATACCCCGCTTATGTATCTCTTCTTTCGGTGGGTTTCGAGCGCTTATCAATATCGTTGATGAGTATTTGAGATGTTCAAAGGACTGAAGCCAGTCATACAGTTCGAGGCCATTCATTTCGGGCAGGCTATAATCAAGTATAAAAAGATGTGGAGTAAGTTGCATGACTGCATTGAGTGCGTCGCGTGCATTGATGTGGTGGATAGCTTTGTGGGGTGTCTCCTGCTGAATGATCCGGACGAGGAGAGATCCGATATCCTCGTCATCTTCAACGATGAGAATCAATTTGGAAGGATGGTGGGAGGTCGCTTTTGGTGGAAATGTTCGATTGAACATGGCACAAATATCATTTCTAGATTCAGTCGTTAGCAAGAGATCGTAAATGGCTATAAATAACACGTTGGTCAAGTCGGAGATGTTTCATGAATACGAGATCACTCTAGCTCTCATCCCAGTTCGGGATATGACCATCAGATTCCTCAAACACACTCACTGATCCAATGCTACTTTTTATCCTCATACTTGCGCGTGGTAGGAGGCCTGCGTCGCCATGGACCCCTGAACGTTCATCAAGACGGTAACAGAAACGCATTCTCAGGACACGATTACATCACGTTCTGCATTACGGGTTTTACCAGCTTGTGTAAATTCACTCTAAAACTCATTGACAAGAACACTTGTGCTAGTGTAATATATGTTAGAACAAATTATCTAGACAGGAGGAAATCGCTATGGGGGTCACACAAGCAAACAAGTTGACCCAGGAATATGACTACGAACTTGAGGAAGATGAAGAATATTATGTAACGCGTCCTCATAGTAGTGCACGCAGATATAATCAGCCACTGCAGCGTGATACCCTTGATGATACAGACATACTGAAAGGAGCGTATGTTCAACCACGACGCTCGGCCGTTAACCCCCATACGGACAGTGGCAAGCTGTCACATACTGCAGCGACTTCCTGGAGGCAAGGTTGGCGTAAGGATAAGCGCTTTCTATTGATAGCGGTTATTGTGGGTATGCTCCTGATGGCTGCTCTTTTCCTGATGTTAAATGCCTTTGGTTCATGGTGGCAAGTTCATCAGGATGACACGACCTACGGACGTCCGCGTACCTATCAGGTAGATGCGGTAGTAGGTCACTCAGACAGCGCAAGTAATCCATCACACTTTATGTTTCTTAACCTCAACCGCCATGTGGTGATTATCGAACTACCTGGTGGAGATACTACACACTCTCGTATCTATAATGGCCCCACCCTGTTTGGCGATGGCCAGGATCTGACACCGGTTACAGCGGAATTCAGAGATGTAAATGGCGATGGTAGACCAGATATGATAGTTCATATTCAAGATCAACGCCTGGTGTTTATCAACGATGGCAATCAGTTTGTCCCGCAACAGCCTGGTCAGCAGGTACATATATAAACGGAAGAAGCTGTAGAAATAAAAGTTCGAAGCAGCGACGAGAGGAGGCCTCCTCTCGTCGCTGCTTTCCCTAGCTCTTTGTCTGATTATGCTCTGGTGAGAGCAACCACTCAAACATCGTCTTTGCCGTTTGGTTTGTTATCAACAACAATCGATGCTGATTTAAGAGTTCCTTTCTCGTCTTATCAGAAGGAGGATTATTGATAGCGAGTAGCAGTGCTTTGTAATGTTCCAGCAATCGTTGTTTGTGTAGCATCAGACCATGAGAACGTTCTAGGATTCGTCGTCGGTCCATTAGCAATGCTTTGCGTTCTGCAAGTATCTGTGACTTTTGCTTTAGCAACGATGCATATTCCTGTAAGCAGGATTGCGCGTTATTTTCGCTTCCAAAAATAGCTGGTTTGGTGAGTTCCGATGAAGCTGATTCTTGAGTATCTAACATATGTACCCTCGAACTAGTTCGGTGTATAACGAAATGTATACCGCAATTTTACCACATAACTGAGGAGAAAATCGTTTCAGACGGATCGCTTTTGAGTTACATGCCTCGTCACTATTCAGCCAATCCCCGCTGTTGAAGAAGCCATTTGATCTCCTGATCTGCTAAAAGCCACTGGACAACTTTCCACCAGTTTTAGTTAAGGTGTGGCATGATCAGCTTTATTTGCAGGTACAAATGTGGTAGGGAAGTTTATCCCCCGTGTGAGCAGGTCTGAAACGCTGGAGTTTACTTGTTCGTGTTGAGAGCAAGATAGGTAACAACATCGCTCTTCATTGAGTACTGAAACAGGAGGGCAGAACTATGACAGGCGACAAGGACATATCTTCATCTCAGGCACGTCCTTATAGTCGAATTCTAGAGCTAGATCTATTTATCAATCGGTTTTTAGATGCTGTCTGCGACGAGAGTCGGCGTGCCATTCTGGAGTTGCTTATACCGCCCATGGGGCAGGACTCCCCAGAAGGGTATGAGCTGCGAGCAGGTGATATTGCCAAACAGGTAGGACTAGCCCAGTCCACGACTTCAGAGCATCTACACCATTTGCTGAACCTGCACCTGGTGAGCGCTCGTAAAGAGGGTACAGGCATCTTTTACCGGCTGAGCAACTACCACCTGGTTCAGGCTTTCCATGAGTTATTGCTGGCACTTGAAACTCACTATCACACTCTTGGCTCTCCCTCAGAACTTTCCAGGGATGCGGAGCAATGAAACTCCTTTTCTTGCAGCTTTATCGTTTACTCGAAAACTGGAAGACCAGGATACCCCAGAGATAGAAGAGGAGCGAAGTATTCAACAACGCAAAATAGCCTGAAGGACCATACCCTCCACGCGGGCTATTCTTCGCTGTTTCCCGTCAGGCTCCCAGATTTGATGAATGGTCTTCACAGGCGGACTCATTTGATCTGTGAAGATCATTTTTGTCCGCCTGCGTCCACTGAAATTCGCTAAAATGTACCGGCTAAGCTGTCAAGGTTGCTGTCAAGTGGAGCAGATTTGAAAGCATTTGAAGGAGTCTCGAAGCACAGCAGTAATACTCTGTGATTCCTTCTTGTTCACGATCACTTGTAAGTGCGTGATACACAGACAACTTAGGATTGTCGGAGGTGGAACGATCGTTGAGCTTCTGTGATAGGAAACGACAACTCCATACTGTTGGATTGCTTCTTGAACTTGTAAGTAGAAGTTGTCTCGAAAATCGGTCGATTGTTAATACTCTTGCATCTTGTATCAACGCTCGTATGTCATGTCCTCCAAAATCACTTTCGTTTCATGTCTCTGTGTTGTAGCTGTTCAACAATGAGCAGATCTTCTATAGGAAGTTCTTAGCGTTCAGATGTGAGCGTCGCACCACATATGGTTCGTCATGAAAGCCTACTTCTTGCATGCAATGAGACCTAATTGGCTCTGTCTCTGCCAGGGCGCAAGCAGCTCTACACGTGCTCGAAGGCTGTAGGTGCGAGGAGAGAGGCTACTACCATCCCAACAGCATGCTATAATCCAGTATGGAAACGAGCAGCCAACCGCTACCACCGCAAGGAGCGCAGACAACAGAAGAACTTGATCTCGAAATCATCGACTTGCCCGATAGTAGCGAGGCCTCGAGCATGCCTCATGCCTGGCTCTGGCACATACTGCTGCACGTGCAGCGCTCCACGGGCCCACATGCCTTTCGCCTCATACAGATCTGCCTCACACTCCTGCTCGCACTCGTAGCTATGCTCCTTCTCCTCAGCAGCATCCTTCATCCCCCCACATCCTCTCCCGTCATCACACCTACTCAGCATGAACTCGTTGTCTCGTCAAACCCAATCCATTACGTCCAGAATCCACTCAGGGTCTATCACGGGCAGAGCGGTCCAGTACGCAGCATTGCCTGGTCGCCCAATGGTGAACTGCTGGCAGCCAGTGGTCAAGATGCCACCGTTCAGATATGGAGTAGACAAACCGGAAAAGTGCTCCTGGTCTATCGCGGACATAGCAGGACCGTCACCGGCATCGCCTGGTCGCCAGACAGCACTCGCATCGCCTCGGTCAGCCTCGATGCCACCTCCCAGGTCTGGGATGCCCGGAGCGGGAAACTTCTCTTCAGCTACCATAACCACAACGCGGTCAGCGCCATCTACAGCGTCGCCTGGTCGCCCGATAGCAGCCGCATCGCTGTAGGCGACGGCGACGGCGTCACGCAGGTGTGGAATGTCAACTCGGGAAAACGCTTGCTCACCTATGATCCCACCAATGCCAGTGCCGTGCTCAGTGTCGCCTGGTCGCCCGACGGCACCCGCATCGCCTCGACCAGCGACGCCACCATGGTCCAGGTCTGGGATGCCACAACCGGGCAACACCTGCTCACCTATCAAAACCATGATGACATAGTCAGTGACGTGCAATGGTCGCCCAACAACCGCTACATCGCCTCCGCGAGTTTTGATTCGACCGTGCACGTCTGGAATGCCCGTACGGGAAAAGTGCTCTTCCTCTATGAAGGCCACGGCGGGGTCGTCAAGAGTCTCGCCTGGTCCCCTGATGGGGCGCTCATCGCCTCTGGTGGCCAGGATGGCACCATCCAGGTCTGGAATGCCTTCCTGGGCCAGAGCATCATCACCTTTCTCAGCCAGGCCACCAGCGTCGCCTGGTCCCCTGGCGGCTCCTTCATCGCAACCGGCGGAACCGACGGCCTCGTCAAACTCTGGTTCATCACCCGGCCCACCCTCGGTGAACATGCTGTTCACGAGAGCCTGTGAGGGATCCGATCGTGAATCGCTTTGGTGTAGCAGAACCGGAGCACTTTCCTTGCTGGAACCACATGCTGGCAACGTATCGATCGGGCTTGATACCGATCATTTTCATGAAAGTGACGACCAATTTGCTGTGACGTATGCGATCCTCTTGAGGCTGTGAAAACGGTCATGTAATGGGACTGCTACGCTTAGCACCTTTGGATATGGCAGTGTATTGCCACAATAGATGGCGCTATGCTCATAACAATCTGCACCATCCTCTCTTCTTGGATCATTGTTGGATCATCAATAGCATGATACTGTTGTATCCAGATCGTTTCATAGACTGTTGCCACTGAAAGGTTCAAGATGCGAGAACACTATGACGATGCCTTCTGGCAAGCAGCCTTTCCGAAACCGGATTGGTACCTGGATGTCATTCCTCAATTCACACGCCTGGAAGCATTAGCGCTTCAGGAGCCGGACTACGATAAACGTAAGGCAATAAAAGACCCAATGTATCAGGCGGTGGCGATGGCTCTCTGTGAAGGTCGTATCGCGCTTGCCACCGAAGGCGAGGATCACGATGCCGCGCGTCAGCCGATTGATATGGTGGTCATCCATCATACCAAGAACCGCCCTGGGATGTCGTTGGATCTCTTGAACGGCGAACATCTTCTGCGCGTGTATGCCTGGTATTATGCTAACCCGTCTAAACGGGATCAGCATTTCAAGGGCCAGCCAATCTGGTCTGGGCATTTCTATCAAGGGAAGCAGGTGTTTTGGACCTATCACTGGTTGTTTCGTCAGGATGGCCGTGCTGAACACATCCTCGATGACAAATACATCGGCTGGCATGCCGGTAATTGGCCAGTCAACTGCCGGAGTGTAGCTTTATGCATAGATGATGACCTCACTTCTAGCTTACCAAGCGATCAAGTGCTGGATGCTCTAGCTGGCGCGATCCGACACCATTATCCTCAAGTGCCATTGTCGGGCATTGTGGGGCACCGAGATGTCAACGACCAAACGGTCTGTCCAGGAGATTTGTTCCACTCTGAATGGCGGGACAAACTACTGGTACGACTTGGCTAAGTTACTTAAGCTGCTAGAGATCGAGGTTGCAATAGCGTCGGTAACCTCATTTCTCTCTATTGATCTCAGGTCTTGTTTGCTTGAGCATCGAGCCTTTTTTGTCCACTTGGCCCCCATCCATCGAACCACGAAACTAATTTAAGGTTCTTACTCCTTTGAAGCTAAAGCGACAAACCTGTCTGCGCGCGTTTCACAACACGTTCCAACTCGTTGCGCAACCCTTGGGCTTACGAACCACCGCTAATAAACTTCCTGATGAAGTGATTCTTTGATCTCTACCTCTTTGGCGGCGCCAAGAACACTGCAAGCGGCAAGGAATTCCCACCCGTAAGAGATTCGTATAGGCTTACTCGGAGATCGTTGACACCCGGCTGAACACCTGGCCAGCGCGGTCAACTTCCTTGACCGCGCCACTTTTGTCGCGGGTGAAGAAGCTTCGCTGCCCCTTGAAAACACCGCCGGTGATGATGTACTCGTCTTTGTCGCCGGGTAGCAGGCTGAAGTCGAACGGTGCATGATCCAGGGGTAGTTCTTTGTTGACTGCCACATGGATCTCTCGTTTCATCAAAACTCCACGTCTTCGCCAGCAGGCTCTTTTCGAGTCATGCGGCCACCGGCGCATCGATAGTTCGCACGGCCTTTGCTGATACCGTGGTATGAGACGAGCAGCTGACGCGAATATCCGTTGAATACCCCAAGTGGCATCCCGGCTGGCGCGAACAGGTCCTTGCGAATAGGTACAAGGCGTCGCGGCGGGAGTGGGTACGAGCCACCTCCTCCTGAGAACCCGGTAAAGATCCGCTTCTGTACGTCGTCTAGCGGTACGTAGGTCATTTGCTCTTCGAGTTGGCCATCCACGATACTCACCTTAATGCGCAGTTGGTTCGAGCGGTACACACCCACATAGGGAGTGAGATCGTTGACCGGGGTCGTGTCTGATATGAGATCTGGGATCTCGACGTGAAGGTACTCACGAAGGAGCCAAAGCATCATCTGGTCGTGAAACGCCATCGCTCGTGGATCATTGCCAAAGGCCGTAAAGGCAAAATCGTGTTCGGGTACAACGGCCAGAACTGCTACTCCGCCGGCCGATGCACCTGACATTGAGAGGACTGTCGTTTTTCCAAATGGAATGAGCAGCCATCCAAGCCCGAAAGGTGGAACGTTGGGCGTTCCCATGTCATACGACACAGATTGCATGCGTGCCGTTAACTCACGCGAGAGCACGTGTTTCCCTGGCGGGGAGACGCCGCCAGCGAGATGCGTCCGCGCGAATGCAAGCAGGTCACGGATGGGACCGATTGCCGAGCTTCCAACAGGTGCCCAGGTTTCCGGCAGCATGAACATGTCGGTACGCCGAGCACCTCCTGTGGCTGGGTCGGGGAAGTGACCAACGGCGGTACTTCGAAGGATCGCTTCCTCGGCAGAGGTGCACGAGTCATTCATGCCGACAGGTGCGTAGACCTCGCGCTTGAGGAGGTCATGATACGGTGTACCGGTGACGACTTCGAGAAGACGCCCCGCCACTATCATCCCGCCATTGGAGTAGCTGATGTACTCGTCTGGACCGAAGAGAACCCCACAGGACTGTCCAAGCCCCTCGACGTAGGCCGAGAGCGCATCGTGACCCCTGGCATCAGGGAAAAACAAGTCGGCGTCTATCCCATTCGTATGCGTCAGGAGATGTCGGACGCGGATCTTTTCGGCGGCTTCAGGCGTGGTCAGTTTGAACTCCGGCACGTACGTGATGACTCGCTCATCGAGGTCAATGACACCGCGCTCGACTTGTTGGAGCACAAGGGTCGTGGTCAGGAGTTTCGTTACTGAGCCAAAAAGGAATCCGGTGTCATCACACATCGGTGCCCCTGTGGCTATGTTTGTTACCCCGTGAGCTATGACGGCCTGGTCACCGCCGTGGTAGACACCGGCAAGATAGCCAGGGATCTTGGTCGAATCGCAATAGGCAACTGCCTGTTCGCGAATATGCGTCGCTGCGTCTGACAATGTACTCTGTGACATGGAACCCCTCCATTTTTGGTTGTGCTTGTTCACCGAGGAATTGGCCCCGATGACCGGTTTGTCGCTTACTACGTTGCCTTGTGGTTATGTATCCTTTCTCCTCGTCTACTCGCCCAGCTCCTTCAAGGCAATAAGTTGTTCCACCGTCAGATCGGTGAAGCCTGCTGCACGCATCACCTTGATATCATCTGCATCTACCTCATAGTTCTTCAAGGCAATGAGTTGTTTCACGGTCAGATCGGTGAAGCCCATCTCTCGCAGTGCTCTCATATACTCTGCATCTACCTCATAATTCTTCAAGGCGATGAGGTGTTCCACCGTCAGATCGGTGAAGCCCACCTCTCGCAGCGCCCTGACATCATCTGCCTCCACCTCGTATGTTTTCAAAGAGATGAGTTGCTTCACGGTCAGGTCCCGTAAACCTGCCTCTCGCAGCGCCCTGACATCATCTGCCTCCACCTCGTAGTTCTTCAAAGAGATGAGTTGCTTCACGGTCAGGTCCCGTAAACCTGCCTCTTGCAACGCCTTGATGTAACCTTCATCTACTTCATATACTCCTAAAGCAGCCAGTTGCTCTTTGGTGAACATGGCGAATTCCGAGGTGTTCTCGCTCTTGTATGGCTGCTTCTCCGCAGAAATCTGGCTTTGCACGCCGAGTCTTTCCAGTAATTGGTCAGCTTGTTCGACCGTCAGCGAACCTTCGGCGACCATCTCCAAGATCTTTGTTCGTTCCTGATTTGTCATATCTTTCTCCTCATAAGGACAATCAACACACTCGACTGTACATTTCCGTTTCGCTTGCCTGGCTTTCCGGGATCACGGTTGTAGATCGCTCGCCCTAAGATGTAGCCAGCCAGAATCAGGCCCATGCACCGGATCACGGCGAGGATCGCTCAGCGCCTCTCACATGTAACTAGCACTTCGGCTCTACATTGGGACCGATCAACCACCGCGGAGGGGTCGATGAGGACCAGGCCCACAACGTCATCCGGGAAGTGCTGGGCGAAGGCCCGCACCAACAGCCCACCCAGGGAATGTCCGACCAACAGATACGGACCTTCAACACAAGCTTCGCCCAGAGCGTCGTGTAGATCTGTCACGATTGCTCGTGCACTACGCGGACCTTGCACCGGATCACTCCACCCGCTGCCGGCACGGTCGTAGAGCACACAGGTCGTGCGCTTCGCGCACAGCTCGAACACGCTCAGGTAATCCAACCCGAACGCGCCAGCGCCCGCTTCGATCACCACCGCAGGCGTGCCTGTTCCAGCATGGTGCAGCATGAGTCGGCGACCACCCCCGACATCATACCGCTTGCCCAGCGGAGGGGCATCGTCCTGCGCGTGAGCGCGGTCATCCTGCTCACGCGGCTCTTTCGGTTCCGTTTTACTCCTGATGTGGGTGCATTCCTCCGGATTCAAAGAAGGTGACATCGGTCCTCTTCGCCTTTCTTGATCACAAAGACTATGCTATAATGCATTCACTAAGCTGTTAAATTAAAACATAAAATATTAACTTACTAACTAAGTTATATATATCTTAGTCGAAGGAATAAAAAATGTCAAGTGGTTCTCAAAAAACATGTGCGGAGTTACTCGGGGAATTTGCGCGGGAGTTTCGGCAGTTCATGGGACTCGGCTCGTCCTTCTTCCGGGCGGCGGCGGAGCGTCTCGGGTTGACTGTCACGGACATGCAGGTCATTGATCTTCTGGAGAGCGAGGGTGAAGCTACCGCTGGTCAGCTCGCAGATTTGGTAGGACTGACGACCGGGGCGATCACCGGCATGCTCAACCGGTTGGAAGAGGCCGGGCTCGTGCGAAGGGAGCGCGACCCCAACGATGGACGTAGGGTGATCGTCCGGCTCGCGAGGGACAAGGACGAAATGCAGAAGGTTGGCTCCATCTTCGCTTCCCTTGGACAGGCATGGGTTGAACTGGCATCGCAATACGACGAAGAGCAGCTCGCCTTCCTACTGGAGTTTCTGGAGCGTAGCAGCGCGCTCTGCCGGCAGGAAATTGTGCGGTTGCAAGAGGCGCCGGAGGGCGAGCAGGGAATTTTCTCTGCTCCACTGGAGGATCTAGAAAGCGCTCAGCTTGTCTTCCCCTCTGGGGCTTTCCGGCTGACCTTGCGTGCGGGTGATGTGAAGGGCGCGCTCTACCAGGCCCGCTTCGAGGGACCGGTGCCAGACGTGAAAGCCAAAGATGGGGAGGTCATGATCCGCTATCCACGACGTCTGTGGGTTCCGGGCAGTGAGCAGCGCGTGGCGGAGGTCACGCTCAGCGTCGCCATTCCGTGGCAGATCGTGATCCAGGGTGGCGCATCGGAGATCGAAGCCAGGCTTGACGGGCTCCATCTCGCCTCCCTCATGGTCAAGGGGGGAGGAAGCATGATCCGCCTGGAGCTCCCCATGCCTTCGGGTGTGGTTCCCATACGGATCAGCGGGGGAGCATCAGAGATCTCCATTCGCCGCCCAGTGGGTGTCGCTGCCCGAGCTCACCTCAAGGGCTGGGTCTCCACCTTTGTGTTCGATGGCCAGACCATGAGCTCCGTGGGCAATGACGTGCGACTGCAAAGCTCTGGCTTTGATTCGAGTGCCCCATACTATGACCTCGAAGTCGCAAGCTCGGCCAGCATCGTCACCATCACCTCCGGTTGACGCGAGAAGACGAGCCACTGCTCGGTTCCCCAGGCATGGAAGCCATGCATGTTCGGATGCAAGATGTTCCCCCAACTCGCAGGAACTCGCTCGTTCATGGGCTATGGGTGGATCAGCGCCCCCAGCGGCATATCATTACCAGGCGTAGCCCTTTTCCCCTCCTGCTCATCCCTGCCAAGCGAGATTGAGGAATGTTCCTATGTCAAGGGATAACTTCAGCCAATGCTATGAACTGGCTTCGTCCGATGTGGATACCGCTTGGATGTCTGAATGGGTCGATATGAGCAAATGTATGCCTGCCGTGGAAGATGCAAGGCGTTGAGAGGCGATCGCTGCCATCGAACCGGAAAACTATGTGACTCATGTCTGCCGGGGAGTAGCATTAGGATTAGAAGGCAAAGTGAAAGAGGGTCTGGAAGCGGTGGAGAAGACTATTCAACTAGACCCACAGGAATGGGACGCCTACTTCTGAAAAGGGATGCTTCTTGCCTACTACTATCGGAGGCTCCCTCATGCCAGTGAAGTGATGATTCTGATAGAGAAATCTCTTACTGCCGGTCCCCACTACAACTTCTCACTCCCCTTTAATGGCTCGAAAAAGATCTACCCAATTTGTTCATGGAGTATGCAAAGCCTCTCCTTCTTCGCTACAATGTATAGATCAGAAAAGATTTAAGCGGAATGATAACACCCTCACCCCTTGAGGATAGCTATGGCATGACATTCCCCGTTGCTATCAAGGTTGCTGTCAATCCCTGCTATTCAGTCTGAATGTAGCGTGTGATGCCAGGCCAGAAGCTCGTTCATAAAGAGCGGAAAACAAAATAGCCTGAAGGAACATACCCCTCAGGCTTCCCCCCGCCACTTGAAATTCATAAGTTTGCCAAGGTATCTCCCTCTTCAACCCGCAACCAATATACTTCCCATCTTTACTATCACTTCCATCATGCTAAAGGACTTTCCCCCGTATACCCTCTTTCCATCACAGAAGTACTGTAACATACCTTCCTGACAAACCTATGAAGAGGGATAGGTGAAATATGACCACTTTTTCATATTTGCGCCTTGTGAGGCAAAGAAACAGTATTACAATTTATTCATCTTTTGCCAATCTTGCATAAAACGATCGGTAGCTTCTTCGGTTAGAGGATCTGTTACCATCTCCATCAATACTGACGGTGTTACGGTCAGGTCATGGGCACCAGCAAGGAGAGCCCTGGCTGCGTCTTCAGGGGACTTGATACTGGCAACTAGAATGCGTGTGGTCGAGTGAGTGTTATGAAGCAGTTCAGCCATCTCAGAGACACGCTCGCTTGCATAGATACCTGAACGTTCCAAACGCCCGTAATAAGGAATAATGAAGTCAGCCTCGGCCATTGCTGCGTTATACGCCTGCGCTACAGAAGTGACTGCTGTGAATGCGATGCGATGTTGTTGCTGCTTCAACCGTCGTGCCACGCGCAAACCGGTGTGTGTCATCGGAATCTTGGGGATTACGCGATCGGGTGATGCTTGAATGTATGCGAGTGCCTCCGCGCACATGTCTTCTTCGTCGCTTGCGCCGGGTTGCATGAAAATACTACCATCTAGACTACTTAGTAATGCATCCAGTATCCCTTGAGGACTTATATTCTGGCCGCGTTCTCGCGCTGCCAGTAAAATTGTTGGGTTAGTGGTGACACCAGCCAGGGGTACTGTTTGCGCGATATTCATGATATCATTGAGAAACGCACTATCAATATAAAGGGCCATGTCTATGCTCCATTCTTCTTTACTAGCTGAAACTGTACAGCTTGCCATTGATGATCGGCTATTGATCCTGAACTCAGCAGTAGATCCATTCGTACTTGAAGCTGCATCGAGCCTGAGTGCGGGAGAGCTTATACTTTCCGAAGATAATATCGCCTCATTACAGACAGCGCTTTCTGCGTTTGAGCGCGAACATGTCAAAACACAAATGCGTGTGAGATATGTTCCCTTTCATGAGTATACCTTACATGAAGTGCCTGCGACCATTGATGTATCGGTAATGAATATGTTGTACCAGCCGGGAAACGCCTGGATGATCTATGGATTAAATGTGGCTGCTTACGCACTCAAATCTGGTGGTTGTCTTTATATTGTGGGAGCCAAAGACCGTGGTGTGTTGTCCATGGCGAAGCGAATGCAATCACTCTTTGGCAACATGGAGACGCTTGAAATTAGCAAAGGACAACGCGTGATCTGTTCTCACATGGAGAACAATTCGCTAACAAACGAGTTTCCTAATCTCCTATCCACCACCTTCGCTGAGGGTAAATTGGACGAAGGCACACGCCTGTTGATAGAAGCTCTGGAAGTGCATGCAACGGACATAGCTCTAGATATTGGCTGTGGGGCAGGTTACATAGGTATGCACATCGCGCGTTTAGCCAGCAAAGGGCATGTGACAATGGTTGATGCCAGCCTTGCTACAGTGGATGCTGCCCGGCGTATGGTTGAGCAAAGTGGTCTGACCAACGTACAGGTGTTAGCGAGTAATGGTACACAGGCTTTGCAAGGGCAGCGATTCGACCTTGTCGTGACCAATCCGCCATTTCACCTTGGAGGTATACAGACGACCGAGATTGGCGAGCGCTTTATCCGCGAGGCGGCACAGGTTTTGCGCCCTCGTGGACGTTTGTACCTGGTTGCAAATCGCTTCCTGAAGTATGAGCCAAGATTGCAGACTTGCTTTCAAAGCGTTGGGGAGGTCGGAGGGAACACACGTTATAAAGTCTTGCGGGCGATGAATCCAATTATGCGTGTGTGAAAGGGTTGGATTTAGGGTAGAGGCGAGGTTCAAGGACAGGGGAGACAGGGTGCGGGCGAGGGAACAGGGCGGGGGCAAGGGAACAGGGCGGGGCAAGCCCCGCCCCTACTATACAACGGTTGGTACTCGCATCACACGTATAGTAGGGGCGGGGCTTGCCCCCGCCCTGTAGGCCTCGCCCCTGCCCTATTGGGTATCTTAACACCTCCCTATTCAGGGAACAAGAATCCCTCGTCCGCGCAATTTGCCGGAGTCGAGATCGTGAATTGCATCAAGGGCAGCGTTGAGCGGATAGATTGCTGTATGCAAGGTTACTTTGCCCTGGGCTGTCAGCGTCATCAACTCGTCCAGGTCGTTATAAGTTCCGACGAGGTTGCCTATGAAATTGATCTCGGTTGAGATGATATCGATGGTGGGAACATTCAGCGAGCCACCATAGCCGATGATAAAGTGGGAACCGGCGCGGCGTAACATCTTGACTGCGTCGTGCTCCGCTCCAGCCTCGCCGACAAAGTCAATCACTGCTTCCGCACCATAGCCATTGGTAATATCTAACACCTTTGCGACATGGCTCCCATCGGCCACCACCGTGTGGTCAGCACCCCAACTACGAGTCAAATCCAGCGCCGCAGGAGAGCGATCAACAACGATGATCTCTGTAGGCGTCAATGCCTTGAGACATTGTATACCAATGTGGCCCAGGCCACCAGCACCAATCACTACCGTCTTTGTGCCTGGATACAGCAAAGGCGAAGCCTTCTTTACGGCGTATCTTTCGGTTGAAGGCTCGGATCCAGCTTGACAACTGCGCGTACGCTCGTCTTCAAGAAGTTCGCCATACCACCATCAACGGAAATACCAGGAAATGCCGCGTTGATACAGTGCATGTCATTACCCGCACGGCATGCTCGGCATAATCCGCAGGTGACAAGCGGGTGCACAATGACAGTATCTCCCACTGCGACATTGCTGACCGCCGACCCGACTTCATGGACCCACCCGGCATTCTCGTGACCGAGTGTATAAGGCAGGGTCGGGTGCATTTTTTCTTCCCACTGTCCTTCGATGATATGTAGATCGGTACGACATAGACCAGCGCCACCAATCCGAACAATCACATCATGCGGACCAGTGATCTTTGGTTCTGAGACTTCCTCGACCTTGGGTTGTTCATGATACTGATGCAAACGTATAGCTTTCATATGTACTCCTCTATGTTTAGCTCTTCTGGCCCTTCAAAGCGTGAGCCTGGTAATCCCCACTCGCGAAAGAAGTCACCGGTTGCACGACAGAGTGCGACATTGACCTCGCTGGCGGTTCGAATCAATGATCTGCTGCGACGCCTGGCTCGATTTATATTGGCGCTGGTTACCTTCGAACCATCGCTTTGGGCTATTAGTGGCATGGCGAGATCGAGAGGTTGTCCAGCAGCGGTAGATGGTTCCATAGAGGCAAGCAGTGTCTGTCGAGCTTGATACGTCAAGAAGGTAATACGTTGAGTCTGTTTCCCACGATGGGGTGTAAACTGCACAGCCAGAGGATCTGCTTCGATGTCGGGAATAAGACGCCCTTCGCTGTCCAACGAGCCGACATCACCCAGACGGAGTCGTAGCAATTCCGCCAGCCGCAGTCCACTCCCAATGAGGGCTAACAGAATGACGTGCTCTACTCCCTGCTGTTTGGTTGTGGACAAAGCAGGGGGAGAGGCAATGCCAGCCAGCGGTCGCCAGGGAACAGCTACGCCATTCAAGCGAAACCAAATCTTCGCTCCCATTGCCAGGCCAGAAACCTGACTTTCTGTATAACCAGCCAGGGCAGATGCAAAAGCAACCAGAGCCTCTTCTGCCACGGCAGGCTCTGCCATTGCTTGTTGGAGTAGCGCCTCAAGATCGCTATGCCCCGTCATGGTGTGGAAACGATCTAAACTTGCGACTGAAGTACGAACCCATGACTGTTCACGACAGCGTTCTGAGAGGATGTTAGCCATGCGGTGTACCGACGGGAAGGCGAGGAGTTCGCCCTCCCGTCGGTCAGCCAGTACTTGTCTTGCTTTCATCGATGACCTCTGGCGTTGATAAGCTCTTGGATTTTCTCGCGCAAGAAATGATCGCGCAGCACCACTTCACAGGAGGTCACACCAGGAATGACTTCTACGCGCTTACGGATTTCTTGTCCAATACTGGCGGCAAATTTGGATGGACAGAGTGGGCTGGTCAGGTGAAAATGGACCGTCACCTGGCTACCTTCAATCTGTACATCATCTAGCAATCCCATTTCACTCAGCGAACGGCGAATTTCTGGGTCGCGTACCGAGCCAGCGGCGGCCCGGACTGCTTGTACGTCAATGGTCATCGTGATGTGGTCCCTGCTATACCTGTATCTGTGGCTGGATGCGATTTCACGTACTCTCGCTTACGCTGAGCCAGTTCATCGTTTTCAATGGCCTTCAGCTTACTCTCGATATCAATGCCGTAGAGCCGTGCAATATTGCCACCGATGATCTTCTGCTTGATCTCATCGGTCAGATCTACGCTATACTCGGCTTTGAGGTCTTCTGGTAGCTGGAAAGCCATGAAATCGTCGAGTAGCCAGTGCGGATACCAGATAGGGAAGTCCGTCCCCCAGATAATCCGATCGGGCCCGATCCAGAAGAGCAGATTGGCCATGATTTCGGCAAAGTGGCGGGGATT
>WNGD01001591.1_pt1 | contig 24548 bp, 31 predicted proteins | sample 5400671 | NCBI WGS metagenome assembly WNGD01 (sample SAMN13153369, study PRJNA577476) | soil metagenome | isolation source: 40 cm soil or saprolite under grassland replicate 2 | place: USA:California | collected 2016-06-15
GCTGCCGCTACGCGACCGATGTGTGCACGCAGATCGAGCCCCCGCTGGTCGACTACGGCAACGGGCACCTAGCGGCATGCCATCACCCGCTAAACGTGGACAAGGAGACGCTCGCGCGCGCGAGCGTCGATGAGCGGCGAACGCCGGAAGCCGCCGACGAGAGCGCGAAGCCCACGGAACCGGCCACGAACTAGGAGGTCTAGCGGCACTTCCGGCTGCGGCCGCGATTGGGGCATGATCCCCACGGATGAAGGTCGGGATCGTCGTCCCGTACTCGTGGTCGTTCTGGGGCGGTGTTCCGGAGCACGCAGACCACCAGGCGCGGGCCCTGGAGAGGCTCGGCGTTACCGCGCGGATCGTGATCGGCCACGATCCGCCGGGGCGGCTGACGAAGTATCTGCATCCCCGGGTTGGCCGACACGAGCGACCGCCTGCCCATGTGATCCCAGTCGGACGCTCGGTGATCGTGCCCGCGAACGGCGCCCTGCCGAACATCGTCCTCAGCCCTCGCGCGGTCTTCAGGATGCGGCAGGTGCTCGCGCGCGAGCGCTTCGACCTCCTGCACGTGCACGAGCCGATGACGCCGGCGATCGGCGTCGCTGCGCTCTCGTTCGCCCGCGTGCCGCTCGTCGCCACCTTCCATGCCTCGGGCGAGCTCGCGTGGATGAAGCTCGCGACGCCGGTCTGGGGCTTCCTCGCCGAGCGCCTCGACCACCGGATCGCCGTCTCGCAGGACGCCGCTGACACCGCGCGCCGGTACCTCCCGGGCGACTACGAGGTGATCCCGAACGGGGTCGCTATGCCCGAGCGCGCCGACCCCGTCGGTCGAGAGAACAGGATCGTCTTCCTCGGTCGGCACGAGCCGCGCAAGGGCCTCCAGGTGCTACTGCGCGCGTGGCCCGAGATCCGGCGCCAGACCGGCGCCCGCCTGCGCGTGCTCGGCGCCGATCCCTTGCAGGTCCGGCTCCTGCTGACACGCCTCCGCGTCTCCGACGACGGCGTCGATGCCCTCGGCTTCGTCTCGGAGCGGGAGCGGACGGAGGAGCTTCTGAAGGCGAAGGCGTTCGTCGCGCCGTCGCTGCACGGTGAGAGCTTCGGGATGGTGTTGACGGAAGCCTTTGCGTGTGCGACGCCGGTCGTCGCCTCGGACATCCCGGGATATCGTGACGTGATGACGCCGGAGACCGGTGTGCTGGTACCTGCGAACGAGCCGCGCGTGCTCGCGCAGGCGACCGTGAGCCTGCTGGCGGACGAACCGCGGCGGCAGCGGCTCGGCGCAGGCGCCCGCGGTCGAGCTGGCGCCTATTCGTGGGACGACATCGGCCGTCGGCTGCTCGCGATCTACGAGCGCTTAGCCGGGGGGTCGCCGGCGGCGCTCGCGGCGGCCGGGTGAACCTCGCCGCGATCACGCGGAGCCGGACACTGCGGCTCGTCGTCGTCCTCGCGGTCGCGGCCGGCCTGGTCGCACTCGTGTGGTGGCGGGGCCCGGACTGGGGCACGGTTGGCGATGCGTTCACCGTCGTCCGCTGGCAGTGGGTCGTGGCGGCGATCGGGCTCAACCTCGTCTCGGTGCTCTTTCGCGCGCTCGCCTGGAACACGGTCATCGACCAGGCGATACCGCCGCCGCATCCGCGCTTCCCGCTCGTCTTCTCGGCGTTCTCGGTCGGCCTGTTCGCGAACGCGGTCTTGCCCGGGCGAATCGGCGAGCTCGCGCGCGTCGCCGTCCTGACCCGCAAGCTGCCCGGTCGACGCGGCGCCTGGGCATCGCTGCTCGGAACCGTGTTCGCGCACCGCCTCTTCGATCTCGTTCCCTCGCTGCTGCTGGTGATCTACGTCCTGCTGACGGCGAAAGTGCCGCACTGGGCCTACACGAGCCTGGAGGTCGTGCTCGGGCTGGGCTTCGCGCTGCTCACGTTCGGGATCGCGAGCGCGAAGCTGCACCACCGGTCGGTACTCGACGAGCTCAGCAGCTTCCAGCGGGTCGTCGTGATGGCCCGCCAGGGTCTCGCCGTACTGAAGTCGCCGTTGCCGGCCCTCGTGGCGGCCGTCTTCCAGTGCCTTGGCTGGCTCTGCCAGCTGCTCGCCGTCTACTCCGCGATGCGCGCCTTCGACATCCATGCGCCGTTGCCCGCGGCAGCCCTGGTGCTCGTGCTGATGAACATCGCGACCCTGTTTCCGCTCTGGCCGGGCAATGTCGGCCTCGTCCAGGCCGCGATTGCGTTGCCGCTGATCTCCTACGGCGTCGCCAAGGCCCACGGGATCGCCTTCGGCTTCGGGCTACAGGCGATCGAGGCCTCGGTTGGCGTGGGCGTCGGGATGCTCTTCCTCGCGCGCGAAGGTCTTTCCTTCGCGATGCTGCGGGTGATGCCCGGCGCCGAGGCGGCCGAGCTGCCCGAGGACGAGGCACCGGCCGCGGAACCACGTGCGCGCGCTCGCATCCCCGGCTAGCCTCAAGGGCGTCCTCTCGGCGCGCGAGGCGGCGGCGGTGCTCGCGGAGGGTCTGCGCCGCGGCGGAGCGGACGCGGAGGAGCTGCCGCTCGCCGACGGAGGCGAGGGGACGGCGGAGGTCCTCGGGGCGCGCGTACGCGAGCGCATTCGCGTTCACGACGCCTTCGGGCGACCGCGCGAGGCGCCGATTCGCGAGCTTGCCGACGGCACCGCCGTGGTCGAATCCGCCGAGGTGATCCCGCTCGACCCCGAGCGGCTCGATCCGTTCAATGCCTCCAGCCGCGGCCTCGGCGAGCTGATCGGCCGAGTTCGGGCGCAGCGGCTGCTCGTCTGTCTCGGCGGGACCGCGAACGTCGACGGCGGCGCCGGTCTGCTTGCCGAGCTCCACGCTCTGCCGGCGCCGACGACCGTCCTTTGCGATGCTCTCGTCCCGCTCGTCGACGCCGCCCGACGGTTTGCGGCGCAGAAGGGCGCGAGCTCCGAGCAGGCCGCGCTGCTGGAGCGGCGCCTGCTGGCCGAGGAGCGGCTGCGGCCGTATGCCGACCTGCCGGGTGCCGGTGCAGCGGGCGGGCTCGGCGCCGCTCTCGCCTCGCTCGGTGGCGAGCTCATCCCCGGCGCTCGGCACGTGCTCGAGCTGCTTCGCTTCCGCGACCGCGTGCGCGAGGCGGACCTCGTCGTCAGCGGCGAGGGGACGGTCGACGCAACGACGGCGACAGGCAAAGCCCCGGGCGAGGCGCTACGGGTCTGCCGTGAGGAGGGTGCTCGCTGCGTCGTCTTCGGCGGCCGTGTCCTGTACGACCTCGACGGCGCCGAGACGGTCGAGCTGAGCGGCGACCCGAGTCTCGCCCGGACCGACCTCGTTGCGCTCGGCGAGCGCCTGGCAGAGCGAGGCTAGGAGGGCCTAGCGAAACAGAGTCTGTGCCGTCAGGCCGCGCTGCTCGCCACCGGCTCCGCCCTGGTATCGCAGTCGCGCCAATAGCTTTGGCTATTGATGCTCCCTGCGTCCTTGCCTCGGAACGACCATCGCACCCTGACGACGAGCGCCGTTCCGCTAGACCCTCCTAGACCGAGGCGACGCCGGAACGGAGCCCGCCGAGGCGCGCGCCGATGACTGCATCTGCAGCTTCGGCGCTCGGCGCGTGGCCTGTGACGGCCGCGATGAACTCGTCCCGGTCGAGCGCGAGTAGGTCGACGGCCGTCCTCGCGGTCACCGTCGCGGTTCGCGGGACGCCTCTCAGGAGGGCGATCTCGCCGAAGTAATCGCCCGGCCCGAGTACGACCGGCGCGCCGCTGTCGACCGAGACCTCGACTTCCCCGCGGTCGACGAGATAGAAGCGGTCTCCCGGATCGCCCTGGCGGAAGATCGTCTCGGCCGCCGCAAACCCGACGGCGTCGAGCGCGGTCGCCAGGTGCTCGAGCGTGCTGCCGGGCAGCGGGGCGAAGATCGGGTTCGCGCGCAGGAGCGCCAGCTGGTGCTCCGGCACGACGGTTGTCGCATCGATCTGCGCGAGTCGGCGCCAGCTCACCAGGACGAGCAGCGGGAGGAAGGAGCCGGCGACGATCAAGGCCGTTCGGATCCCGAGTCCTGCGATCAGGGCGGGCGCGATGATCGCTCCAAGGCCGATCGAGCCGAGGATCAGGCTCTCGAGAACGCCGAAGACGCGCGCGAGCACGGCGTCGCTGACGGTTCGCTGCAGTAGCGTCAGCCCGGCCACGTCGACAAGCGTGTTCCCAAGGCCGACGAGCGTCAAGAGCAGGAATGCCACGGCGTAGTTCGGCCACACCCCGATCAACGCGATCGGAATCCCCCAGAAGAGCAGTCCGAAGGCGAAGCCCTGCGCCAGACGACGGCGACCGACGAGAGCGATCGCAACGAGCGCCCCGATCACGCCGCCCACGCCGATGCCGGAGTTGAGGAAGCCGACGCCGGAGCGTCCGATGTCCAGCAGCTGGAGTGCGATAACGACGATCAGCACGTTCAGCGCTCCGGCGACGAGCGTCTGCGACGTGTAGAGAAAGACGACGACCCGCAGGTCGCGCTCGTGCGCGATCGCTCGGAACCCCGCCGCGGCCTCGGTTCGGAAGTCCATCTCCGCCGCGGGTTCCCGCTCACGTTCGACCTCGGTTCTGATCCTGCTCACGTTGAGCGCCGACCAGAGATAGAGGCCCGCCGTCGTTGCGAAGACGACACCGGGGCTCGTAAAGCCGAGCATCAGTCCGCCGAGCGCCGGCCCGGCGAAGCTGCCGACACTCTCGATGCTGCTCGAGGCGACGTTCGCGGCGGTCAACTCCTCAGGCCTTGTCGCCAGCGACGGCAGGAGCGCCGCCTGCGCGGGCCGGAAGGCGGTGGCGACGACGGCCACGGAGGCTGCCAGGACGAAGACGAGCGCCGCCGGCGCACCCGCGATCGCCGCCGCGGCTGCGGCACCCATCAACGAGGCGCGGGTGAGATCTGTCCCCAGCATCACGCGCTCGCGCCGGTACCGATCGCCGAGCAGCGCGCTGAACGGCGCAACTACGGCCGACGGCAGCCAGCGAATCAGGCCGATCAGGCCGACGGCGGCGGCGCCGCCGTGCTCGTACGCATACACTGCGGCGGCGACGCCGAAGGCCCAGTCGCCGGTGATCGAACCGACGAACGCGAGCTGGATGCGACGCAGGTTTGGGTTGCGGAAAACGTCGCGGAAGGTCGCAAGCGACTCTCCGAGATGCCCACGAAGCGACCGCAGCATCGAAGAAGCATTTCAGGCGGATTGAAGTTTTGAAGGATCAGAGGGAAGATTTGGTCCGCGTCGGTCGTCTAGGTGGGTGATACGGCAGACGCCCCAAGCGAAAAGGAGGCAGAGGAATGTCGGAGGAAGAGCGAACTCGCGCAGGAGAGCCCGAAGAGGATCGCGCCCGCACCCGAGCGGGAGACACGGAAGACGTCGAGGCGCACGGCGAGCGGCCCGACATCGAGCTGCACGGCGAGCGGCCACGCGCAAGCGAGGCTGACGACGTCGAGGCGCACGGCGAGCGGCCCGATATCGAGCTGCACGGCGAGCGGCCACGCGCAAGCGAGGCTGACGACGATGTCGAGGCGCACGGCGAAAGGCCTCGAGCCGGCCTCTAGACTCTCGATCTCGAGTTTCGAGCGGGCGGCGGAGACGTCGCCCGTTTCGTTGGACCCGGCTAAGGCTGCCGCAAGACTTCGTCGAGCGCGGTCAAGAGACGTAGGCCCGCCTCGCGCGGCCGCCCCTCGAGCTTCTCGAGATGAGAGACGACGCGCGCGACGGCCATCGCCTCTCCGCCGTCTTCGGCGAGGACCGCCTGCGCCTGACGAGCTCGCTGGAGCAGATCGAGGGCGATCGCGGCCTGGTTGCCGAAGAGGCCGAGCAGATCCATCTCCTGGAGCGTGAAACCGGCCCGCATGGGGCGGTCGAGCACCTGGAGAACGCCAAGCGCGCGTTCTTCGTGGAGCAGGGGTACCGACATCAGCGCCTTCGGCACATAGCCCGTGCTCTCCGCCGCATCGCGCGCGAACCGCGGATCCTTCGAGACGTCCTCGAGCACGAGCGGCTGCCGGGTCACCAGCACCCAGCCCGCGATGCCGGTGCTGGAGGGGATCCGTCGGCCGACCAGCTCGTCCGAGCCTTCACCCGCGACTGCCTCGAAAACGAGCTCATCCGTTTCCGTGTCGTGGAGAAAGACCGACGATGCCCGTGCGCCGAAGATCGCACGCGCCACCTCGACGATCGATTGGAGCAAGGCGCGGTACGACTCATCCGCGCCGAGCACACCGGCCGCGACGGCCGCGTGTAGTCGGTCCGTGCTCATGTCTCGCCTCCCACGTTCGACGAAGTCAGGAAGAGGACGCTCTTGAGCTGGAACGGCGTCAGCTCGCGATGCTTGGCCATGATCAGCGCGCAGATCCCGGACATGTGCGGCGTCGCGAAGCTGTTGCCGCTCGCGGGCGTCGTCTCACCGCCAAGCCACGGCACCTCCACGTTGACGCCGCGGGCGAAGAACTCCACGGGCGGCGCGGGGTTGTAGTAGAAGACCTGCGGGTCGCTCTCCTCGTGGCTGCCGACGGAGATGACAGCCGCGAAGCGCCATGGATAGCTCTCCACCGGCATGTTGTGGGCCGAGGCGACGAGCACGGTCCGCTTGAAATACGCGCTGTCGGCCAGCTCGTGCAGCACCTCCGCAAACTGTCGCTTAGTCGTCGACAAGCTCATGTTGATCACGTCGAAGCCCTGCTCGATTGCCCAGCGCAGGCCCGCGAGCAGGACCGGGCCGCTGCCCGTGTAGCCGGCGCCGAGCACGCGGACGGAGAAGATCCCGGCGTCGGGCGCCAACCCGCGGACGATTCCGGCGCAGGCCGTACCGTGACCGCAAAGGTCGCCCTGGTCGTCCTCGTCGATCGACACCTCCTCTGTCTCGCGGTCGACCGAGACCACGACTGCGCCGTCGACCGGTCCGATCAAAGGGTGAGCGGGCTCAACCCCGCTGTCGAGGATGCAGACGGTGACGCCCGCTCCGGTCGAGCCGCCCCAGGCCCACTCGCGGGTGACGCGCTCGGGCCATTCGACGCCGATGTCGATCTCGCTCGATGCAGCGGCCGGCAAGCTCCAGGCCGGTAAGGCCTCGCCGGTGTACCCCTCGGGCTGCTCTTCGGCCTCAGCCATGCGCCGATCCTAAACAGCCGTCCGCCGGCTCCTGCCCAAACCGGTGTCCGACACCTGTTTTTGTCAAGGGCAAATCGCGCCGATTGTGTAACAAGCGTGCCGGCGAGCTCGGCCTAGGACCCGGCGAAGCGGCGGCGCAGCTCGTCGAGGAGCGGGCGCTCGGGCTCGTAGCCCTCCTGCGCCAGCGTCGCCTCGAGATCGGCGATGAGCGCCCGGCGAAACTCGGCATCCGCTTCCGCCCTCGCGACGATCGCGTCGAGTTCGGTGCGGGCGAGGGGAAGCTCCTGCGCCGCCTGCACCCACGCCTGCGGCGCCGGCGGGAGGGCCCCGATCAGTTCAGCCAGTCTGTCTTCGTTGAATGCGCTCATACGCTCACCTGCCCACCAGACTGTGTCGAGACCGGGTTTCTTCCCTCGAGCTCCTCGCGGAGCTTGACCAGGCAGCGGGAGATACGGCTTGCAATCGTCCCCGCGGGCAGCTCGAGCGCTTCGCCGATCGTGCGATAGGTCTCGTCACGGGCGAAGAAGCGGTCGAGGACCTCCCGGCAGTTCTCGGACAGGCCCGCCATCGCGTCGTGGACGTCGAGGGCTTCGTCGATCCGCGCGATCGCGTCTTCGTCCGGGTCCGCCGCCAACTCGCTCTCCTCGGTTGTCTCCTCGCGCGAGCCCGAGCGCAGCCGGTCGATGCAGGCGCGGCGGGTCAGCTGCGCGATCCAGGGTTGGATCGCCTCGTCGCTGCGGAGCGAGTCGAGCCGCTCGTAGGCCTTGGCAAAGACTTCCTGGAAGACGTCTTCGGCGTCGTGTTCTCTGAGACGAAAACCCTGTATCGCGATCGCGTACACGTAGCGCGAGAAGCGCTCGACGAGGGCCGCCCAGGCCTCCTGGTCGCCGTTGCGGCAGCGGGCGACGAGCTGTGCGGCCGGGACCGGCTGGGCCAAGGCGTCGCTCCTAGATCGAGATCTGCTGCTGCTCCGACTCGCGGAGCCGCTTGGCCATCACCTGGAGGAGCTTCCAGGCGATCGCTGCGTTCGTCTCGACCAGGGGCCGGAACTCCCACGAGGTGAGCCCGTAACAGGTGAGGTCGGAGTCGGCGACGATCGTCGCGGTTCGCCGCGCCTGATCGTCGATCAGAGCCAGTTCGCCGAAGTAGTCGCCCACGCCAAGCCGGCCTCGCTCTTCTCCGTGCACGTCGACCTTCGCGGTGCCCTCGCCAATCACAAAGAAGCCGACGCCGCCTGCTCCCTCCGCCGTGACCGTGTCGCCGGCGCCGAAGCGGCGCTCCTTGAACGAGCGGGCGATTCGCCCCAACTCATCGCGCGGCAGGCCCTCGAAGAGTGGGATCTGCTCGAGCAGCTCGATCGGCGCCTCAGCCATGCGTCGATTCTATGTCGGAAAGGCCAAAGGGACTAGATCTCAGGAGGGTTTTGCGGCTTCTACGCGGCTGGCTAATTGCTCGATCTTGCCCTGCGCGGAGTCGAGCTTGACCCGGCAGAAACGGTAGAGCTCCTCGCCGCGCTCCCAGAGCGCGATCGCCTCGTCGAGCGCGGTCTCGCCGCTCTCGAGCCGTTGCACGATCTGCTCGAGCTCGCGCTGCGCCGACTCGAAGGTCGGCTCAGTCGACACGGGCGCCGAATCTCCCGTCGCTCACCTCGACGTCGATCGGATCGCCGCTCTCGACCGCCGCCGCGGAGCGCACGATCGCGTCGCCGGCACGCACGATCGCGTAGCCGCGGTTCAGCGTCGCCTTCGGCGAGAGCGCGCGGAGGCGTCCGGCGGCTTGCTCGAGTGCGGACGCGCGGCGCTCGATCAGCAGCGCCGGGGCCCGCCGCAGCCGCTCGTGCGCGTGCGCGAGCCGCTGTGCGTGCACGTCGAGCGACCGTCGGGCTCCGCGCCCGAGGCCGGCGCGGGCGCGGTCGAGCCGCTCGCGCAGCTCGCCGAGGTCGGGGACGACCAGCCGTGCCGCAGCCGTCGGCGTCGAGGCGCGAACGTCGGCGGCGAGGTCGCAGAGCGGCGTGTCCTGCTCGTGGCCGACCGCGGAGACGACCGCCACCGGGCAGCCCGCGATCGCCCGGACGAGACGCTCGTCGCTGAACGGCAGCAGGTCCTCGAAGCTGCCGCCGCCACGGGCGACCACGACCACGTCGAGCCCGGGCACCTCGCACAGGCGGCGCAGCGCGTCGACGATCGCCGCCGCGGCGCGCGGGCCCTGGACGTAGGTCTCCGCGACGACGACGTGCGCCGGCGGGAAGCGCGTTTGGATCCCGGCGAGGACGTCCCGCTTAGCGGCGGCGTCGTTGCCGGTGACGAGGCCGATCGCGCGCGGCCAGACCGGCAAGGGCCGCTTTCGCTCGGCTGCGAACAGCCCCTCCGCCGCCAGCTTCGCCTTCAGCCGCTCCAGCGCCGCCAGGTGATCGCCGAGCCCGAAGCGCTCCAGCGAGAGCGCGCGCAGCCTGAACTCGCCTCGCGCCGCGTAGAGCTCGGGCCGGCCGTAGGCGTGGACGCGGTCGCCGTCGGCAAGCTCGAGCCGTAGCCCGTCGAATTGCCCGCGCGGCATCGAGACGCCGAGGCAGGAGCCGTCGGCCGGATCCTTGAGCGTGAAGAAGACGCTCTGCCAGCGCACATGGCGCTTGAGCTCCGTCACCTCGCCCTCGACCCAGACGGTCGGCAGCCGTTGCAGCCACGTCGCGATGCCGCGGTTGAACGCTGACACGGAGAAAACCTTGCGGTCGCCGTAGGCGGTTGCCTCGACCTTCACCCAATCGATGCTAGCGGGGTGCGGAAGCGGCTCCTATCATCGGCGCGATGGTTCCCGAGGCGCAGCTGGAGGACACCGGCACGGGGCTCGTCCCCACGAGCACCGGCTGGTTCGTGCTGAACGCGCGCGAGGCGCGCTGGTTCCGCCGAGCCGGCCGCGGCGACAGCCTGCCGCTGACTGGAGTCGACGAGTACGAGGCCGAGACGTACTTCCCGATGCACGGCATGTCGATCCAGGTGCTTCCGCCGGGCGAGCCGAATGCGACGTACCACTGGGAGACGGAGCAGGAGGACTTTCTCGTCCTCGCCGGCGAGGCGCTGCTGATCGTCGAGGGACAGGAGCGGCCGCTCAAGCAATGGGACTTCGTGCACTGTCCGCCGGAGACGCGCCACGTCTTCGTCGGCGCCGGTGACGGTCCCTGCGTGATCCTCGCGGCGTCGTCACGGCAGTTCCAGAAGGACGGCCCGTGGGGCTTCTACTGCGCCGACGAGACGGCGTCGCGCTACAACGCGAGCTCGCCAGAGGACACGCAGGACGGCGAGGTCGCGTACGCCCGGTTCCCGAAGTCGCAGCCGGCGCGCTACCGCGACGGGTTGCTGGCCTAGTGAGTACTTAAAGCAGGATCCGCGCCGCGGTCTCGTGGTCGCAGCCGCTGCGAACCATCTCGACCGCGCGATGCAGATCTGCCTCGCTGTGGGCGAGCTTCTCGGCGAGGGGGAGCGAAAACCCGGCCTCCATCAGCACGTGGAGCCGCCAGCTTTCGACCTTCGCTCGCTCGTCCTGTGGTGTCTCGATGATCTGGGCCATGAGGTGAGTCTGCTTCGCCTTTTCCTAGACGAACCCTGCCGCTCGAAGTTTGTGTCCTGGACTAGGGGGCCCGAAACGCGCCCTCCAGGCTCGATTCCGCCGCATTGACGGCGGTTTCCAGGCGCCGGGTCAGCTCGTGGACGCGGGCCTCGAGCACCTCGCGCTCAGCCTCCGCGTCGGCGCTGAGCCCGCGGATCTGCGATCGCAGCTCGGCCTCGGCGTCGGAGAAGCGGCGCTGGAAGTCGTCGAGAAACTCGTCGCGACGCTGCTCGATCCGGCGGACGATCTCCGTCAACTTGCGGTCGACGCGGGCGGCGCCGGCGTCGGAGACCTGGGCGAGCCGCTCGGCCAGCACGGATTGCGCGTCGTGCGCGAACTGGGCAACGGCTCGGTCGAGCTCACGGGAAAGCCGCTTGGCCGCGTCTTCGCGCGCCGCCTTGACGGTCGTCGAGAACTGCTCGACCGCCGCTTCGGAAAGCCGGTTCGCGGTCCGGTCGACGATCCGGCTGAGCTGGTCGATCTGCCGCCGCTCGACGTCGGCGAAGCCGGACTGAATCCGGCGCACGGCTTCCGTTTCCTCGGCGGCGATGCGCTCCCGAAGCTCGCGCTCGCGCTGGCGGAGCCGCTCGGAGACCTCGTGCAGCGCGCGCCGCCGCTCGCTCTCGTGGACCTCGACCTCGCGGCGCGCGGCGGTTCCCGCCTCCTGGGCGGCCCGCTCGAATTCCTGCCGCAGCTTCGCAAGGATCGTCCGCTGATCCTCGCTGGCGGACTTGAGCTGCTGTGTGTCTGCTTCGAGCCTCGCCTGTGCCTCGGCGACCGCGTCGCGCTGGCGCTGGGCGAGCTCGCCGAGACGCGTTGTCAGCCCCTGTTGCATCCGGTCGAGGTCGCCTGCCCACTCGCTTAGGCGCTGCTCGACGCGGCGCTCGACGAGGGCCACCGCCTCGCCGAGCTCGGCGGCGAGGCGACGCTCCCGCTGGCTCAACTCGTTCAGCCTTGCGTCGGCGAGCTTGCGCTCCTCCTCGGCCAGGCGAGAGGACGAATCGGCGCGGGCGCGCGCGAGCGTGCGCTCGAGCTCGTCGGCGCGCTTCGCCGTCTCGCGCTCGACCAGCTCCCGCAGCGCGGTCTCGGCCGCGTTGAGCTCTTCGTGGGCCCTTCGGCTGCGCGCAAGACCCGAGCGCAGCGGAATCGTCAGGAGGGCCGCGGCGAGGCACACCGTCAAGCCGCCCGCGGCGACGGCGGTGCCGCGCTCGACGTCGAGCGCAAAGACGATCCAACCGCCGACGGCGGCGAGGCCGACGAATCCGGCGATTCCCACGAACACGCGCCGTGAGACACGCCCGGAAAACGCGGCCGCAATCGCTGACCCAACGACCAGTACGCCGACGGCGAAGGCGATCTGTACGGCGGTCTCGGTGCTCACACCCGTGATCGTAGATCAGTAGAAACGAAGGACGAGCAACGTCGCCGCCAGCGCGACGCTCGCGGCCGACATCAAGCGAAGCGCCGTCTCGGGCGGTCCGGTCAACGTCTCCGGCCCGATTAGGACGCGCGAGCCGTCGGTGCGCTCGATCGTGCCGGTGACGGAGACGGTGCGGCGCCGGACGTCGCGGACGGCAGTCGAGAGCGTTTGTTGGGCCCGGATCAGCAGCGCGGCGTACCCGGCCGCGAGGACCGCTTCGCCCGTGATCCGGTCGGCCATCGCGAAGTAGGCCGTCAGGACCGGGAACGCGCCCCAGGCGGTTGCCAGCCAGAAACCGTTGTGAAAGCGGCCGCCGAAGAGCTCGAGGTTGTACGCGCACGCGATGAAGGCGCCGAAGGCGACGAACGCCAGCAGCCAGAGATCGTGGGTGACGGCGACCGCAATCCCGATCGCGGAGGCGCCTGCGAGCGCGGCGGCGGCGAGGAAGACGAGGATGCTCGTTGAGATCCGCGTCCTGAGCGGACGCCCGTTCAGCTCGTCGAGCGCGTGCGCGCCGACGCCGAGGCCGAGGAAGAAGGCCGCCACCGTGAGCGCGAGCCGTCCAGCCTGGACGTGGGGGGCGAGGCACGCGCCGACGACGACGTAGCTCAAGTGCCAGGCCGTGTACGGCAGGTGGAGCAGCGTCACGTAGTCGCGCCAGCCGCCGGGAGCCAGCGCGTAGAAGGAGGGACGTGCCTCGCTCACGCCCTGTTGCCCCAGATCACGATCGCGCCGCCCAGGCTCAGGCGCCGGTGCCGCAGCTCGTCGATGCCGGCTGCGCGCCAGAGCTCGAGCTGGCGCTCGAGCGGGTAGCGGCGCCAGAACTCGCGAATACTGTCGCCGAGGAAGCGGCCCACCTCGTGCCAGCCCGGCGAGAGGATTCGGCCCGCCGCGGGAAGGACGGCCCCGACGTAGGCGCCCCAGAGCGGCCGCCAGAGGCCCGCCGGCACGGCGAACTCGAGGCTCGCAATCGTGCCGCCGGGACGGACGACCCGCGCGAGCTCCCGCAGCGTCGCTTCCGGCTCGTCGACGTAGCGAAGCAGGTACGTGAACGTGAGCGCGTCGAACGAAGCGTCCTCGAAGGGCAGTTTCTCGGCGCCGGCCTCGACGAGCCTCACGTCTGCAGGGAGTTGTTCGCGCGCGACCGCGAGCATCTCCCGGCTTTGGTCGACGCCGACGACGTGGCAGCCCTGCTGCCGGATCAGCTCCTTGGCGACCGCGCCCGTGCCGGTGGCGACGTCCAGCACCTCGTCGCCACGGCCGGCCTTGATCCGGGAGACGAGAAACCTGCGCCAGCGTGGATCCTGTCCGAGCGAGAGCACTTGCGCGTACCGCTCGTAGGTCGGGCCGAGCGGCGCGAAGAGCTCGAGCGCTTTGCGCGTCCGGGCGGAGGCGGCCTCGGCCACGCCGCCGACTAAGGCGTCGCTCGCGATGCCGACTGGAGGCCGCGGCGGCTTTGCCGGCGCGGCCGTCTGCACCGGGCCGGGGGAGATGTAGCCGATCGCGTTCTCACTTCGGGTGGAGCTTATGCTCGCCCGATGCGCCTGACTGAGGATCTGCGCCGGATCGCGGAGGCCGCGGTCCGTTACGCCGGCCCGGGCGAAGAGGTCGCCGGCATCGTCGCGGCCGAACCCTCCGCCGAGAGTCGCGCCTACCTTTGCGCCTACCGCGGCGAAGACGGTGAGACGAGCTGGCTCGTGCTCGACGGCGAAGGGAAGCCGGTCGCGGACCGGGCGCGCGTCCGCGAGACCGTCTCGATCGCCGCCCTCGTCGAGCTCGCCGAGGAGACGGCCGGCGGCGGCGACCTGGACGAGTTCCGCTCGCGGCTCGTCGGGCTGCGGCTGACCGAGAACCCGGCGGGAATCGACGAGGCCGAGGAAGCTACCCTCGCGCTCCAGGAGGCGATCGGCGGCGCTCCTCGCGTCGCGACACCGGAGCGGCTCGACGCGATCGGCGCCGCCACGCTCAGACTCGAGCGCGTCCTCGGCGGCGCCGGCTCCCCGTTTGCCGTGGCGATGAAGGAGGCGACGGCAACGGTCGACAAGCTGACTCGCGACGTGGAAGCTGCCTACAAGCTTCCCCTGGAATGAGCCGGTACAGTGGCGCCATGGAAGGCGGCGGACCGGGTTTTCCCTTCGGGGGCGATCCCGAGGACCTGCTACGCGGCCTGCGCGAGTTCGCCGAGCAGCAGGCCGAGACCGTGCAAGAGGCTCAGCGTGAGCAGTTCGCGACTCTGACGCTGAACACCGCGGTCGAGCTGACGGCGGCGGCGCTGCAGCAAGTCTCCGCCCAGGGCGGGCCCGACGAGCAGGCACTGGCGCTCCGCGACGCGATGCGCGTGCTTTTCCCCGAGGCCGTGGCGCTTGTTTCCGCTGCCCGCCAAGGGTTCATGCGCGAAGGCTAGGCGGCACCGGGTTTAGACGGCCGCGGCGGCAAAGCCGCCACGGCCTCCAACTCGGCATCGCAAGCGACGCCGAGGTTCCGCTGCTCGTCAAGGGTTCATGCGCGAGAGCTAGCTCTCGAAGACGATCTCGGCCGCCTCGCAGACACGCCGGTAGCCGATCTGCTCGTAGATTCGGTTCGCGGTTGGGTTCGCGAGGTCGGTGAAGAGGAAGCAGAAACGCCGCCCGGCGAGCAGGCGCCCCGAGAGCTCGGCGACGAGAGCCGAGGCGTAGCCGCGTCGGCGATGCTCCGGCGGCGTGTAGACGGGACCGATCCGGATGCCGTTCGGAGTCGGGTTGCCAAACGAGGCGAGCGAGACCGGGCGGCCGTCTTCCCAAAGGGAAACACCGGCCTGTTCAGCCTCCAGCCGGTGGTCGACGGTGTGGACGACTGACTCGGGATCCGGCGACTCGCCGATTGCCTCCTCCGCAAAGGCGCGGAACCAGTCGAGCAGCAGCGGCCGATCGGCGGCTCCGGCGTCGTGCAGGCGGCCCGAGATGGGCGGAGGGTGCTCGACGCGCTCGAGCGCGAAGACGCCCTGGGCGCGATGTGTCCGCGGCTTTGCGCCTGTCTTCGCCGCCCAGGCCGCGGCGAACGCCTCCGCCTCCGGCTGCGCCGAGACGACGCCGGGAAGCTCGTCGTCGATCGCGGAGGCGAGCGCGTCGAGTGCCGAGCGGTGGCGAGGGCGCGCGACAACGAGATTCTGGGGTGGTGTTCTGAGCGCGGCGCCCACCGTGTTCGAGCCGTCCTCTGCGAGCCAGAGCCCGTAATCCGGATAGTGCGAGGGATGGTCTCGGAGCGTGCCCGCGATTCCGAGCATCAGGTTGTGCCGCGCCTCGTCGGCCAGGAGCAGGGGCGACGCGGCGGCCAGAAAGACGGCCGGGTCCGTGACGCGGCGGACGTCCATCCAAGGATCGTATGACCCCCACAACTACAATCCCCGCGCTCGTGATCCTGGATCGCACGATCGCCCGGATGCTGCCGGCGGTGCCGAAACCGCTCGTGCACATGCTGGCGCAGCGGTACATCGCCGGGCCGACGCTTGCGGACGCCTGTCGCGTGGTCAAGAGAGTGAACGGGCAGGGGAAGCTGGCCACGATCGACGTCCTCGGGGAAGAGATCACCGGGGACGACGAGGCGCGCGCGATCGCCGGCGCGTATCGCGACGTCTTCCAGACGATCGAGCGCGAGGGGCTGGACTCGAACGTGAGCGTCAAGCTGACCGGCCTCGGGCTGAAGCTCGACTACGACCTCTGTCGCGAGAACCTCGAGTCGGTGCTCGGTGAGGCGGCGCGCCGGAACAACTTCGTCCGCATCGACATGGAGGACTCGTCGACGACGAACGAGACGCTGCAGCTCTATCGCGAGCTGCGCGAGTCCGGCCACGAGAATCTCGGCATTGTCCTGCAGGCGTACCTGCGGCGAACGCTCGACGACATTCGCTCGCTCGCCGACCTGCGGCCGAGCGTCCGGATCTGCAAGGGCATCTACGTCGAGCCGCCGGAGCTCGCCTACCAGGGCTACGAGGAGGTGCGCGCGAACTTCCTGCGGGCGCTCGAGGCGCTGCTCGACGCGGGCTGCTACGTCGGGATCGCCACGCATGACGAGTGGCTTGTCTCGGAGGCGCGCCGCATTGTCGCCCGGCGCGGCCTGGGCCCGGACGAGTACCAGTTCCAGATGCTGCTCGGCGTCGCCGAGCCGCTCGGCGACCGCCTCATCCGCGAGGGCCACCGGCTGCGGATCTACGTCCCGTTCGGCGAGCACTGGTACGCGTACTCGCTCCGGCGGCTGCAGGAAAATCCCAAGATCGTCGGCTACATCGCCGCGGACACGCTCGGGCGGCTGGTTCCCCGCCGCAACGGCTCCGCTTGATCTGGGCCGCGGCGGAGGGCTGCCGCGTCGTCGACGCCGACGGCCGGGAGTACCTCGACCTTTCAGGCGGCTTTGGAGTCGCGGCGCTCGGGCACCGGAATCCGAAGATCCTCGAGGCCTGGCGCGCGCAGCGCGTCGTGCACGCGCTCGGGGATCTCGCGGACGCGGAGGTGACCGTCGAGCTCCGCAGGCGGCTGCCCCGGCCGGCGAAGCTGGGCGTTACCGGCGAGGACGCGGTCGAGATCGCGCTCCGCACCGCGCTGCTCGCGACGGGCAAGCCGGGCATCCTCGCCTTCGAGGGCGCCTACCACGGGACCGGCCTGCTCGCACTCGCCGCCACCTCGATCGACGCCTTTCGCTTGCCATTTCGGACTTGGCTTCCCGGGCCGGTCTACCGGCGCCGCTTCGGCGAGGATCCGGGGCCGCTGCCCGCACGCTGCGGCTGTGTGATCGTGGAGCCCGTGCAGGGGCGGGGCGGCGCGCAGGTCCCGCCGGCCGACTTCCTCCGCGTCCTGCGCCGCCGCTGCACCGCGCGCGGGGCGCTGCTGATCGTGGATGCGATCTACGCCGGCCTCGGCCGCACGGGAGAGCTCTGGCCCGGCGCGGAGTACGCCGACGTCCTCGTCGTCGGCAAGGCACTCGGTCACGGCCTGCCGATCTCGGCGACGCTCTTCTACCGGGAGGAGCTCGAGCAGGTCTGGGAGCTCGGCGACGAGGACGTCTACACGCACACGCACGTGGGCAATCCGCTCGCGTGCGCGGCCGCGCTCGTCGTGCTCGACGAGGTGCCGAAGCTCCTCGAGCGCGTGGTCGAGGCGGGTGCGCGCTTCGAGGGCGCGGGCTGGCACGGCAAGGGCTTGCTCCGCGCACGCGAAGGCGACGCGGACGAGGCGCTTCGTCGCGGGGTCATCGTCGTCCCGGCGGGCCCCGGCGGGAGCCTGATCTCGGCGACGCCGCCGCTGACAATCGGCGACGACGAGATCGACGAGGCGCTTTCGCGGCTCGGCTAACCGGACTTGACGGCGATCAGCACGAACTGACCGGGGACGCGGGGATCCTTCTCCCGCCAGTAGGTCTCGTAGATGGTCGAGAACTCCTCCAGCGACCGGATCGCGAGCCCGGCGCCCGCGACCGCGGTGACGATCTGGCCCAGCCGCCAGAAGCGTTCGTACTTCTGCTCCTGCGCCGGTTCCCCGGGCAGGTCGAAGTGCCGCCAGCCGACGTCGACGATCGGGCTCTCGTCGAAGTAGTCCTCACGCCAGTGCGAGGCCTGATCGACGCAGGCCGAGACCGGGTGGTCGTCGTAAGCAAGCAGCTTGCCGCCCGGCTTCAGCGCCGAGGCGATCCCGTGCGCCCAGACGTCGAGGTCGTGGAGCCAGTGGAAGATGCCGCCACCCGTATAGACGAGGTCGAAGCGGCCGCGTTCGAGCTGCAGCGGCAAGTGGTGGACATCGGCCTCGAGAAAGAGCGCGTTGGGGACGCGCTCGCGCGCGACGGCGGTCGCCTCGACGGAGAAGTCGACGCCGGTGACGAGCGCGCCGAGGTCGGCGAGCTCGGCGGTCGACTCGCCGGTCGCGCATTGCAGGTGGAGTACGTGCTTCCCTTTCACGTCGGGCAGCCGCTCGCGGATCGCCAGGGGGATCCCGAGCTGTCCCGCCATCGCGTCGGTCCGGCGGCGGTGGATCTCGTCCCACGCGCGCCGGTTGTACTCAGTCGGTTCCATGCGGCTACTGGGCAAGCAGCGAGAAGCCGCCGTCGACGACGAGCGTGTGGCCGCGGACCATCTCGGCTCCCGGAGAGCAGAGCCAGGCGACCGCGTCGGCGACGTCGGCGGGCTCGACGAGGCGGCCGGCAGGCGTGCGTTCGCGCCCTTCGCGCAGCATCTCGTCCTTGTTCGGGAAGTGCTCGAGCGCCTCGGTCTCGACGACCCCGGCCGAGACGGCGTTGACGCGGATCCCGCGCGGGGCGAGCTCGACGGCGAGGTAGCGCACGAGCGACTCGAGCGCCGCCTTCGAGGTGCCGACCGCGACGTAGTTCTCGAGCACGCGCGTGGAGCCGAGGCTCGAGAGCCCGACGATCGAGGAGCCGGGCTGCATTTGCGGTGCAGCGACCTTCGCGAGCGCGAGCAGGGCGTACGAGTTGGCGTCGAGCGTCCAGTCCCAATGCTTCTTCTCGACCTCCAGCGCAGGCCGGATCACGCCGGTCGCCGCGTTGTGGATCAGCGCGGTCAGCGGACCCAGGCCGGCGACCTCGCGTGCGACTCGCTCCGAGGAGACGTTGCCGCGCACGAGCACGGGTTCCGCGCCGACGCCGCGGAGCTCCTCGGCGGCCGCCTCGGCCGCGCGGTCGTTGCGCAGATAACCGATCGCGACGCGTATTGCGCCGAGCTCCGCGAAGCGGAGCGCGATCGCCTTGCCGATTCCGCGCGAGCCGCCGGTCACGAAGATCGAGGCGCCGTCGAACCTCATCGTCCGCGCGGGGCCTGTCCCAATGCCTGGCACCGGGACACGCCTTGTCGGGACGCGTCGCGCAGGCTAGCTCCTGCGGTCACCGTGGCGGTAGAGCCGTGCTTGCAGGCGTTTTCGGCCGGACGGGGCCGCGCAAGGCGTGTCCTCGTGCCTGGCACCGGGTCACGTCCCGACGGGACGGTGAGGCTGCGGCTCGTCGGCCGGCGCGGAGCTTGGAAGCTCGTCCCAGCCGGGCACGTCGCGCCTGGCCCGGCCGCCGGTTTCGTCCTTCGATGAGGCATGGCCGAGCCGGTCGAGTAGCTCCAGCTTCTCCTCGCCGTATCGCCGCACCGGGTCGTCCTCGGGCAGGTCCTGCACGAGCTCCTCGATCCGTGCGCGCAGCTGGTACGCGAAGTGCGGCGTCGCCGGCCCGACGAGTGCGTCGATCGCCTCCCTGGTCGGCTGCGGCATCACGAAAAGCCTAATGGGTAGGGTCGAGCGGGTGCGCCGTCCGGAGATCGCAGACCTGATGCTGTTCGCGACGGTCGTGATCTGGTCGCTCAACTTCACGGTCACGAAGTACGTCTTGAACCATGGGTTCAAGCCGCTCGCGTACAGCGCCGTCCGCTTCGGGACCGCCGCCGTGCTGTTCATCGGCTTCACCTGGGTGCGAGAGCGCTCGTTTCGCCTCGAGCGCCGCGACATCCCGTTCATCCTCGGCGCCGCGACGGTCGGGATCTTCCTCAACTCGGTCGCGTTCATCTACGGCACGAAGCTGACGACGGCCGCAACCGTTGCGCTCATCTTCGGGACGATGCCGATTCTGACCGCGGTCTTCGCGGCGGTAGCCGGGATCGAGCGGCTGCACTCGCGGTTCTGGCTCGCCGCGGCGGTCTCGTTCGCCGGCGTCTGCCTGGTTGCGTTCGGCGCCCAAAGCGGCATCTCGGGCGACCTCTGGGGCTACGCACTCGCCCTCTTCGCGACTGCTACCTGGGCAGCGTATTCAGTCGCAATCGCGCCGCTGATGACGCGCTACACGGCCTCGCGGATCAGTGCCTGGGGGCTCACTGTGGGCGCCATCCCTCTGCTCGCAGTGGGCTCGCCCCAGCTGGCGTCGCAGGACTACGGCGATCTGCCCAGCCTCGTGTGGCTTGCATTCGCGTTCGCCGTCCTCGCACCGCTCTTCCTGACCAACCTCCTCTGGTTCAACTCGATCGACCGGGTCGGCCCATCCCGGGCCTCGCTGTACACGAACCTGCAGCCGTTCCTCGGCGCCATCTTCGCGCTGCTGATCCTCTCCGAGTCGATAACGGCCCTACAGGTTGGCGGCGGCATTCTGATCGCTGCCGGCATCGTGCTTTCGCGACGCGACCAGCCCGCTCTCGTCGTGCAGGAGACGGCGTGAGCCGTCGCTTGCGATGCCGAGAGTGTCGGCAACGATGAACATGCGCGAGCGCCTCGCCCGCCAGCCGCCTAAGGCGTCGCTTGCGACGCCGTTAAGAGCCCTCGCCGACATGGCGGCGAGGCCGCTCCGTCCGGCGCGTGCTACGCACCGAGACGGAAAACAGGTGCGAGCAGAATGACGCTCCACGAACGTCTTGCCCGCAAGCCGCCTAAGGCGTCGCTTGCGACGCCGCTAAGAGGCCTCGCCGACATGGCGGCGAGGCCGCTCCGTCCGGCGCGTGCTACGCACCGAGACGGAAAACAGGTGCGAGCAGGATGACGCTCCACGAACGTCTTGCCCGCCAGCCGCCGGGCTACCAGTTCACGATCGGCCGGATCCTCGCGATCTACTCCGGGTTGATGGTGGCGCTGCTCTTGGCAGCGCTCGACCAGACGATCGTCGCGACTGCGCTGCCGCAGGTCGTCTCCGACCTCGGTGGGATCACGCAGTACACGTGGGTCTTCACCGCGTACATGCTCGGCTCGACGGTGACTGTCCCCCTGTACGGGAAGCTGGGCGACGTCCACGGCCGCAAGCCGCTCTTCATCGTCGCGATCGTGATCTTCCTCGTCGGCTCCGCCCTCTGCGGCGCGGCGCAGAACATGTGGGAGCTCGTCGTCTTCCGCGCCGTGCAGGGCGTCGGCGCCGGCGGCCTCTTTCCGCTGACGCTGGCGATGGTGGGGATGATCGTCCCGCCCCGCGACCGCGGGCGCTACCAGGGGCTGATCGGCTCGGTCTTCGCAGGCGCCTCGATCGTGGGACCGCTGATCGGGGGCTTCATCGTCGACAACCTGAGCTGGCGCTGGATCTTCTACGTCAACCTGCCCGTGGGCGGGCTCGCGCTGGCGGTGATCCTCGTGACAATGCCGAGCCGGCCCTACAAGCAGGAGCATTCGATCGACTGGCTCGGCGCAGCCATCCTCGCAGCCGGAACCACTGCCCTGCTGCTCGGGCTCGTCTGGGGCGGCAACGAATACCCATGGGGCTCGCCGCAAGTAATCGGCGCATTGATCGCGGCAGCCGTCTTGATCGCCGCGTTCGGGTTCGTCGAACACCGCGTCATCGAGCCGATCCTCCCGTTCGACCTGCTCCGCAACCAGACCGTCTCCTCGAGTGTCGCCTGCATGGCGCTCGTCGGGGCGGCCATGTTCGGGACGATCAGCTTCGTTCCGCTCTTCGTCCAGGGCGTGATCGGCACTTCGGCGACCTCATCGGGCGTCGTGCTGACGCCGCTGATCCTGGGCGCCGTGACGACGAGCTTCATCTCCGGCCAGATCGTCTCCCGCACGGGCCGGTACCGACCGAACACGCTGATCGGCCCGATCATCCTCGGAGCAGGGATGCTCCTGCTCTGGCGCATGGACGTCCACACGACGAACGGCGAAGCCGCGCGCGACATGGTTATCGCCGGCATCGGGCTCGGGATGATGATGCAGATCTTCGTCCTCTCGGTCCAAAACTCGGTGCCTCGAGCGGCGATGGGGACGGCCACGGCGCTCACGCAGTTCTCACGTTCGATCGGCGCGACCCTCGGCGTGACGCTGATGGGCGTGATCGTCAACCAGAATCTGCCGAGCGGCCTCCAAACCAGCGGTGTCGCGATCCACCGGCTGCCCCCGTCTGGGCGAGCCGCGCTTGCGAGTGCCCTCCACCCGGCGTTCCTCTCGGCGGTGTTCCTCTGCGCGGCCGTCTTCGTGATCTCGCTGCTCTGGGTCCGCGAGGCGTCTCTGCGGACCGAGCTGGAAGACATGACCGTCGGCGACGAGGCCTCTCCGCAGCCGGGAACTCGCGCGGCAGCGCGTTAGAGTATGACCGTGAGCTCGACCGACTTCATGCCGTTGGACGGTTGGGATCACGTCGAGCTCTGGGTCGGGAACGCGAAGCAGGCCGCGTACTTCTACGAGCACGCCTTCGGCTTCACCCGCACGGCCTACGCGGGGCCTGAGACGGGCGTCCGCGACCGTGCCTCCTACGTCGTCGAGCAGGGCGACATCCGCCTCGTCCTGACGAGCGGCCTGCGCGCCGACAACGAGGTGACGCAGTTCGCCTGCCGCCACGGGGACGCCGCCCGCGCCATCGCGCTGCAGGTGCCGAGCGCCGACGACGCGTATCGCACGGCTGTCCAGCGCGGCGCCCGCGGCATCGCGGAGCCGCAGTGGGCGGACGACGAGTCCGGCCGCGTCGAGCTCGCGTCGATCGGGACCTACGGGGACGTCGTGCACACCTTCGTCGACCGCAAGGACTACGCGGGCCCGTTCCTGCCCGGGTATCGGTCGACGGCGGAGAACGGCCATGTCGGCCCCGGCGTCGGGCTGAAGGCGCTCGACCACGTGGTCGGCAACGTCGAGCTCGGCCGCATGAACACGTGGGTCGACTTCTACGAGCGCGTCTTCGGCATGACCAACATCGTTCACTTCGGCGATGACCAGATCCAGACGGAATACTCGGCCTTGATGTCGAAGGTGATGGCGGACGGAAGCGGCAAGATCAAGTTCCCGATCAACGAGCCGGCCGAGGGGAAGCGCAAAAGTCAGATCGAGGAGTACCTGGAGTTCAACCACGGGCCGGGCGTCCAGCACATCGCGATGCAGAGCGAGGACATCGTCGCCACCGTCTCGAAGTTGAAGGAGCGCGGCGTCCTCTTCCTCGACACTCCCGACGCCTACTACGAGGAGGTCGAGGGGCGCGTGGGCGAGATCTCCGAGGACTACGCCGACCTGAAGCGCCTGAAGATCCTCGCCGACCGCGACGAGGACGGCTACCTCCTGCAGATCTTCACGAAGACGGCGCAGGACCGGCCGACGGTCTTTTTCGAAGTGATCGAGCGGCACGGCGCGACGACGTTCGGCGAGGGCAACTTCAAGGCCCTCTTCGAATCGATCGAGCGCGAGCAGGCTCTGCGCGGAAACCTCTGAACCTCTCGCTCGACCACGTCCAGGTCGTCGTGCCGCCGGGCGGCGTCGAGGACGCGGCGCGCTTCTACGGCGACATCGTCGGGCTCGAGCGGATCGAGCGGCCCGAAAGCATGGGCGGCGTCGGGGCCTGGTTCCGCGCCGGCTCGCAGGAGCTGCACGTCTCCGAGTACGGGGAGTTCGTGCCGGCCGCGAAGGCGCACCCGGCGTTCGAACTCGATGCGGCCGGGCTCGACGAGCTCGCCGGGCGGCTCGGAGCCGCGGGCGCGGAGTTGCGCTGGGACGAGCGCCTACCCGGCGCCCGGCGGTTCTACTCGTTCGACCCGGCCGGCAACCGCCTCGAGTTTCTCTCCCGGCAGTAGGTTGGCCGCGTGAACGGGTTGCTCGATCTGCTCTCGGCGCCCGCCCGACAGGCGGCGGTCGAAAGCGAGACGGCCCACCGCCCCTGGCCGCCGCCCGAAGAGCCGTGGGCAATGGCGCAGACGTGGGACGACCTGCTGTTCGCGCACTACCGGGTCGCGGCCGAGGAACTGGCTCGGCTCGTACCGCAGGGACTGGAGATCGAGCAGCACGACGGGGGCGCCTGGCTCGGCGTGACGCCGTTCGTGATCACCGCCTTCCGGCTGCGCGGGACGCTGCCGCTGCCTCGCCTGTCGACCTTTCCCGAGCTCAACGTGCGCACCTACGTCAGGGTCGATGACAAGCCCGGGATCTGGTTCTTCAGCCTCGACACCTCGAGCTTGCTCGCGGTCGAGGGCGCACGACGCGTTTACAAGCTGCCGTACTTCCAGGCTCGGCTGTCGATCGAGCGGCGCGCGGGCCGGGTCGTTTGCGCCTGCGAGCGGAACGACAACTCCGAGCGCCGGTTCGAGGGCCGGTACCAAGCGGCGGGCGAGGTCTTCAACCCAGAGCCCGACTCGCTGGAATGGTTTCTCACCGAGCGCTACTGTCTGTACGCGATCGACCAGGGACGGCTGCACCGGGCCGAGATCCAGCACCCGCCGTGGCCGCTCCAGTTGGCAGAGGCGCGCCTGGAGACGAACACGATGCCGCCTCCGGGGATCGAGCTTGGCGGGCCGCCGCTCTGCCACTTCTCGCGGCGCCAGGACGTCCTGATCTGGCCGCTCCGCCCGGTGTAAGACACCGACCGGCTCGTCTTTCGTGATGCTTCACGTGTGAGTCCGCAGCGCCGCACCGCGCTCGTCTCCGTGCTTGCAGCCTGCGCGCTGATCGCGCTCAAGGTCGCCGCGGGCATCCCTTCGCACAGCCTCGGTCTACTCTCGGAGGCGGCGCACT
>WNGD01001595.1_pt1 | contig 24532 bp, 22 predicted proteins | sample 5400671 | NCBI WGS metagenome assembly WNGD01 (sample SAMN13153369, study PRJNA577476) | soil metagenome | isolation source: 40 cm soil or saprolite under grassland replicate 2 | place: USA:California | collected 2016-06-15
GCGGTGCGCGGCTTCGGCCAGTCGCCGACCAATTTCGCGATCGAGCGGGCGATCGACCGCGTCGCGCGCCATCTCGGCATGGACAGGATCGAATTGCGCAAGAGGAATTTCATCCGCAGGGACCAGTTCCCCTACACCATCCCGAGCGGGTCCACTTACGACTCGGGCGACTACCACGCGGTGCTCGACGAGGCTTTGGCGGCGACCGACTACGCCGCGCTCGTGCGCGCGCGGGACGAGGCGCGGAGCTCGGGGCGCCTCGCAGGAATCGGCATCTCGAGCTGCCTCGAGCCCTCCGGCGGCAACTCCGCTTTCGAAGTACTGATGAACCCGAAGAACGAGAACACGACCTGGATGGACTCTTGCCTGGTGCGCGTCGATCTCTCGGGTTCCATCACGGGCGTGATCAGCAACTCGAGCGCAGGGCAAGGGCACGAGTCGCTGGTATCGACCGTGCTGGGAGAAATCCTCGAGCGCGACCCCGAAACGATCCGCGTGGTGCGAGCCGATTCTCTCTCGGCGCTTCCCTCCAACAGCCCGGTCGGCAGCCGCATGGCGATCATGCTAGGCGGCGCCGCGGCGGGCGCCGCGAAAACGATCAAGGAGACACTGATCGCCATCGCCGCGCACAACTTCGAATGCTCGCCCGGGGACCTCGAATACCGGGACGGCAGCGTGAGCTTGAAGGGCGCACCGGAGAAAAAACTGGTCTGGGACCAGCTCGTCGAAATCGCGCACCGGAAATTCCACAAGTTGCCGCCCGGCCTGGAGCCGGGGTTGCAGGCGAAGTTCGTGTGGGAAGTGCCGACCGGCGGCGCCCTCCCGACTCCCGAGGGCCGTATACAGATCTACCCCTGCTACGCGTTCGAAGCGCATATCGTATTGGTGGAGATCGACCCGGACACCGGCAAGCCCGCGATCCGGAAATACGTCTGCGGCCACGACTGCGGCGTGATGATCAACCCGGACATCGTGCACGGAATGACGTACGGCGGCATCGCGCACGGCATCGGCGCGGCCCTGTACGAAAAGTTCTCGTATACGGAGGACGGGCAGCTCGCGAGCGGAACCTTCATGGACTACCTGATCCCGAGCGCGATGGAAGTGCCGGCGATGGCGATCGTCGATCACTGCACGCCCTCGCCGCTCACCACCTTCGGGCAAAAGGGCTCGGGCGAAGCCGGTTATCTGGGCGCGCCCGCCGCAATCGCGAACGCCATCAATGACGCGCTCGATCCCCTCGGCGCTTCGATCGACACCCTGCCGATTTCGCATCTCGCGATCTGGAACGCGATCGCCCCGCGAAAGGGAGCGGCCTGAGCATGAAAAACATCGTCATCGACGTCCATGCGCACTTCATCCCGAAGCTGCTCACCGCGCGCTACGACGCGAACGTCGCGAAATTTCCCGGAGTGAAGCTGCTGCGTGACGAAAAAGGTGTCCGGATGCAGTTCCCCGGCGGCCAGCCGACGCGGCCGATCTCGCCCAAGCTCTCCGATCTCGCCGACCGCCGCACCTGGATGGACAGGAACGGCATCGACCACCAGCTCGTCGGGGGCTGGCTCGACAGCTTCGGCTACGAGCTTCCGTCCGGAGAAGGGCTCGCGTGGAGCCGGTTCTACAACGACTGCCTCAAGGAACAACTGGGCGATGAGACCCGCTTTACGCCGCTTGCGACCGTTCCGCTGCAGCACGGCGGGCTCGCCGCAGAGGTTCTGTCCGAGGTGCTCGACCAGGGTTTCGGCGGGGTGATGATCGGAACGCTTCCCAAAGGCAACGCCGGCAACCTCGACGACCCCTCGCTCGACCCGTTCTGGCAGGCGGCGTCGGATCTGAAGGCGGCGGTGTTCATGCACCCGATGTTCCTGTGCGGCGAGCCGCGGCTTGCGGACTACGATCTGGTGAATGCGATCGGCCGGCTCGCCGACACCTCGATCGCCGTGTCGCGGCTGCTCTTCTCCGGGCATCTCCTGAAATTTCCGGGCATGAAATTCGTGCTCTCGCACGGCGGGGCTGCCTTGCCCTACGCGCTCGGGCGTCTCGCGCGCAACCACGCCAATTCGCTGGGCAAGTACGCCGACCCGCGCAAGGGCTTCGAGGCGATGTACTTCGATTCCTGCGTGTTCGATTCCGATTCGCTCGAGTACCTGGCGAAAAAAGCGAGTCCCGCGCGCATCATGCTCGGCTCGGATCAGCCATTCCCGATCGGCGATCCCGAACCGAAGAAAGTCGTCGAAGGCGCGTACTTCAACGATGGGCAAAAGAAAGGCATACTCGGCGAAACGGCACAGACCGTGTTCCGGGTGCGGGCCGACTGCTGGTGCCCGCGTTGACGGGATTGAGGAGGAATCCGATATGATAATTGGCGAGGATCGAAACCGGCGCCCACTCGTGTGGCGCACGCTACCGCTCCTAGCGTGCCTAAGTGGGACGGGCGCGTTTGCGCAATATCCTACGCAGCCCGTCAAGATGCTCCTTCCCTATGCGGCGGGCGGAGTAGCCGACATCACCGCGCGCGTGCTGGCGCAGAGGCTCTCGCAGACACTCGGCCAGCAGGTCATCATCGACAACCGGCCGAGCGCCGGCCAGATCGTCGCCACGGAGGCCGCGATGAAGGCCGCGCCCGACGGCTATACGCTCCTGTGGCTCAACCAGGGACACGCGGTGAGCGTCTCGCTCTTCAGGTCGCTGCCCTACGATCCCGTGCGCGATTTCGCGCCGATATCGACCGTCGGTTTCTTCGGGCTCGCGCTGCTCGTGGATTCCGACTCGCCCTACGGGTCGCTCAGGGAATTCATCGCCGCCGCCAAGGCGAGCCCCGGCAGGTTCAACATCGGCACGACCAGCATCGGCGGCACCCAGTTCATCGCAGCGGAACTGTTCAAATCGATGGCGGGACTGGAATTCCAGACCGTGCCCTTCAAGGCGACGCCCGCCATCATCACCGCGCTGAAAGGCAATGACCTGGACGCCATGGTCGAGATCCTCGCGCCCGTCATCCCGCACATCAAGAACGGGAGCCTGAGAGCGCTCGGCGTGACTTTCGCTCACCGCTTCGCCGGTTTGCCCGAGGTGCCGACCCTCGCCGAGGCGGGCGTTCGCGGTTACGAAGCGTCCGCGTGGAACGGCGTCGCCGCGCCGGCCAGGACGCCGCAGGCCGTCATCGAACGCCTCAACAGGGAGATCAACGCCGCAGTGGCCGCGCCCGAGCTCAAGCGGCGGCTGCAGGATCTGGGCGTCGACGCGCGCGCGAGCTCACCCGGTGCGATGCGCGAGCTGCTCGTCTCGGAGACCGCCAAGTGGAAAGCGGTCGTCGAACGCGCGAAAATCGAGAAGCAATGAACCTGCCCGGCACCGAAACGCCGCTCGCGAGCGAGGCGACGCGTGACTACCGCGACCTTCACGAGCACCTCGAGGAGCTGAAGAAACGAGGCTTGCTGCTCACGATAGCCCGGGCGGTCGACAAGGACTCCGAGCTGCATCCCCTGGTGCGCTGGCAGTTCGTCGGGGGGATGGACGAGGCCGAGAGGAAGGCGTTCCTCTTCACGAACATCACCGATGGCCGCGGCCGCAAGTACGACATTCCGGTCGTCGTCGGCGCGATCGCCGCGAACCGCGCGATCTACTCTGCCGGCATGGGCGCGCCCCTGGGCGAAATCCAGGGGAAATGGGATCACGCCATCGCTCATCCCATCGCGCCGCGCGAAGTGAAGGACGCCGCCTGTCATGAAGTCGTGCACGAGGGCGAAGCGCTCCAGGGCGAAGGCCGCGGCCTGGACCGCCTGCCGATCCCGATCTCCACACCGGGCTTCGATTCCGCGCCTACGCTCACCGCGACCAACGTCATCACGCGCGATCCGGAGACCGGCGTGCAGAACATGGGAACGTATCGCGCGGCGCTCAAGTCGTCCGATCGCCTGGTGGTGCGCATGGCGACGCGCGTCGGCGGCGCGGGCGGCTACCTCCACTACGTGAAATACCAGAAGCTCGGAAAAAAGACGATGCCCTGCGCCATCGTGCTCGGCTGCCCGCCCTACGTCGCTTTCATGGGACCGCAGAAACTGCCGATCGGCGTGGACGAGTTCACCGTCGCCGGCGGCCTCGCCGGTTCGCCGATCAACGTGGTGCGCGCGAAGACCGTAGACCTGCTCGTTCCCGCCGAGAGCGAGATCGTGATCGAAGGCCTGATCGACACCGAGTACTGCGAGCCCGAAGCCCCCTTCGGCGAATCGCACGGACACGTCGCGCTCGAGGAATACAACATGCCGATGCGCGTGACCGCGATCACGCGGCGCAAGAACCCAATCATTCCCTCGTACATCAGCCAGGTGACGCCTTCGGAGTCGAGCGTCATCAAGCGCGTCGCGTACGAGCCGCTCTATCTCGCGCACCTGCGCGAGGCGCTCGGCATCCGCGCAGTGAAGCGCGTCTCGCTGCACGAGCCGCTCACGGGCTTGCTTCGCGTGCAGGTGATCACGCTCGAAAAGGGGACGCCGCGCACTGAGGTGTGGCGAGCGCTCTACGGCGCGGCCTACTTCAAGGCGGATATGGGCAAGATCACGATCGCCGTGAACGAGGACATCGACCCGGACAACGCGGACGCGATTTTCTGGGCGATGGCGTACCGCATGAACCCGGTCGAGGACGTACGCGCGCTACCGCACCGCGGCCAGGGCCACGGCCCCAAGCGCGAGCACGGGGAGGAAGAAGACTCGACGCTGCTGATGGACGCCACGATGAAGGGCGACATGCCGCCGCTTGCGCTGCCCAAGCGCGAATACATGGAGCGCGCGAGGAGAATCTGGGAGGAGCTCGGCCTGCCGAAGCTCCGCCCGCAGGCGCCCTGGTTCGGCTACTCGCTCGGCGACTGGCTGCCGCAATGGGACGAGGCGGCGAAGCGCGCCGTCGAGGGCCGCTACGCCGAGAACGGCGAGATCAGCGAGAAACGGCGAAAGCAAGGCGTGAAACCGGAAACGAAATTCCGGCCGGAATAAAACCGGGGACGGATCCCTGTTTTTCACGGTGCAGAGCCGGTCGTACTCCGATCGGCGGCGATGGGCGTTTCCGGGCGACTGTAACGGATTGCGTAGCACCGAGCCGAGCAGTGAAGCCACCGAGGGTCGCGAGGGAGGACAACAGAGCCATGAGCACGAGTCCGGGGGCCGTACTGGGGATGTTGGGCGTCGCGTTTACCATGGCCAGCTTTGCGGTGAAGGGAATGCTGCCGCTGCGGGCGCTGGCGCTGGCGGGCAGCGTGTGCTTCATCGCCTACGGGCTCATCGAGTGGCAGCTGCCTTCGATCCTTCTCAACCTCGTCCTGATTCCGCTCAACGCGACGCGCCTGTGGGAGATCAGCCGGCTGTCCCGCGAGATGGCGCGGGCCACGCGGGAGTCGCCGGTGTCGCAGTGGCTGCTGCCGCACATGCGCCGTCGCGCGTTCAGGGCGGGAGAGGTGCTGTTTCGCAAGGGCGACACCGCCGACAGGATCCTCTACCTCGCCCGTGGCGAGCTGCTGCTCGAGGAAATCGGCGAGCCTGTCCGCGCCGGAGCGGTGATCGGTGAAATCGGCCTGTTTTCCCCGGACCGGAAGCGCACACAGACCGTGAGCTGCGCGACCGACGGCGAGCTCTACGAAATGACAGAGGAAATGATCTTTCGGCTGTACTACCAGAATCCGAAGCTCGGCTTCTACTTCATCCGGGTGGTCGCGGCGCGTCTGCTGAAGGACGTGCAAAGGGGGGAAGCCGGGCCGGCCGCCGCGTAGAGGCGAGGCGGCCGCCCGGCATCCGGATCCACGCTGGTTTCAAGGGAGAGTTTCCATCATGCACCGCGTTCTAGCGATCGGATTGACCGTGTTCGTTTCCGGATGCGGATTTTCGTCCGCCGTCATCAGGTCGGAGGCTCTGGATTTCGGCGAAGTCATCGAGGACACGACCAACAAGCTGCTGGTGCTGAACGTGCTGCGCGCGCGCGACAAAGCGCCGCTTCATTTCGCCGACATTCCGGTAATCCGCGAATCGATCACGCAATCGACGTCTCTGAGCGCCACCCGGGTTTCCGGTCCCGTGGCGGGCACGACCCTGCGCAACGCCGCGACCCTCGGCGGCATCGTTCAGATGACGCCGACCTTCGACGTCAACCAGCTGCATTCCAAGGATTTCATCACCGGGATCACCTCGCCGATCGACGCGAAAGTGGTGAAGTACTGGCTGGATCGCGGCCTCGACCGGAGGATCGCGCTGCTGCTCTTCTTCTCGGCGGTGGAGATCGTCGAGACGCGCGCGGACGGGGCGGTCACCACCATCAGGATCGCCAATTCGCCGCGGGAGGCTGCGGAGATCATCCGCGGCAGGAAGCGGGAGTTCGACGGGCCCGAGGAGCTCAAGTGCGATATCCAGTCGGATTTCGAGCGCTATCTGAAGCTCCTCAACACGCTGAAGACCTTCTTCGCCAATTCCTACCGGGAGCGGCGGCTGCTCGCGAGGGGCCTGCGCCCGGGCGCGGAGAGCGACAGCCGCAACCTACAGGCCTTCGCCGCGCTCGACCCGTCGAAGGTGCAGGTGGTCTACGACAAGGACCACGCGACCTACAGCGTGTATTCGCTGTCGAGCGAACAGAAAGTGGCGTTCTGCTTCTACGACGATCAGCAGCAGGGCGGTCCCGCGTCTCCGCAGTACGAGGTCATCGAGGCCGGTCCGCCGGCCGGGGGTGAAAAGAGAAGCTGCTTTCAGTCGGTGGTGGAAGCCGCGGCGGAGGACGCGGGGCGAAGGGCCGCCATGCCCGTTCCGATGTTTTTCCGGGGACCCGCCGAACTGGCGCAGGCGTCGCGCTATTGCGGGATCTACAACCGCTTTGTCGGCATCGGTCCGGGCGCGCAGACGGCGAAGCCCTCCAGGCTGGAGCTGCGGCTCTATATACGCTCGGTCGGGGAGATATTCCAGTTCCTCGGAGACCTGCTGCACTACCAGGACGAGATCAGAACGCAGCTGGACGCCAATCCGCAATCGAAGCTGAGGCTCAACACGCCCCTGACCTTCGGCTACTGCAGCGATCGTCCGGAGCCGGGCTGCGACGATGTTTTTCTGCGTCTGGACGGCGATCCCTGCAATGCGCGCTTTGCGCTCACCTACCGCGACAAGGACTACTACATCGGCAACTACAACCCGCCGGGTGAGGCGCCCGCAGGGAGCTCCGGCTGCCGCCCCGACCGCACGGCGCGCAAGGACCACACGCTCGAGGTGCTGGCGGTGTTGCACCAGCTCGTCGGCCTGAACAAGTCTGCCACCGACATCCGCTCCACGCCCTCGGTGTTCGTTCTGCCCTGACGCTCGGGCAGGCGTTTCCTCAGGCGGGCTTCAGCCCGGCGACGTTGAACGCCTGCACGTTGCGATGGAAGCCCTTGAGCGCGAGTTCGCCGACGGGTTCGGCGAGGACGTGCTGCTCGATCCTGCCGTGCACCCGCTTCGACACCAGGATCTGGCCGGCCCCGGCCTCGGAGCACAGGCGCGCCGCGAGGTTGCACACCGGTCCGATCGCGCCGTAGTCGCGCCGGCCTTCGAAGCCGATCGTGCCCAGCGTGGCGAATCCGTTCGCGACGCCGACGCCGAAGCCGAGCTCGTGGCCGCGCCGGCTCCAGTCGGCGGCGAGCTTCGTCACCTCGGTGCGCATATCCACGGCCATGCGCACCGCGGCGAACTCATGCTGGGCGACCGGCAGCGGATCGTTGAACAGGATCATCACCCCGTCGCCCGCGAAGTGCTCGATGGTGCCCGCGTGCGCCACTACCGCCCGGCCCAGCGTGCCGTGATAGTCGCGCAGCACGCTCATGACTTCTTCGGGCTCGGCGGAATCGGAGAACGCGGTGAAGCCGCGCAAATCCGTGAACACCACGGTGATCTCGCGCCGGTGGGTCTTCAGGGGATCTTCCACGTCGCCGGCGAGGATCAGCTCGCCGACCTTCGGCGAGACGAAGCGCTTGAGCCTTGAGAGGCGCTCGATCTGCGCCACCTGTTCGTGCACGCGCTCCTCGAGCTTGGCGTTCCACGCGCTCAACTCCTCGGCCTGGTGAAGTACGCGCTCCTGCAGCGACTTCACCCGCAGCAGGGACTTGACGCGGGCGAGAAGCTCCGGCTGGCTGATCGGCTTGCTCAGAAAGTCGTCGGCGCCGGCCTCGATGCCTTTCACGCGCTCGTTCGCCGGATCGAGCGCCGTGACCATGACCACCGGCAGCATTTCCGTGGCCGGATTGGCGCGGATTGCGCGGCACACCTCGTAGCCGTTCAGGCCGGGCATCATGACGTCGAGCAGGATCAGGTCGGGCCGCTCCGATTCCAATTTCGCGAGCGCCTCCTTCCCGCCGGAGGCAGTGACGACGCCGTAGCCCTTGAACGTGAGAATGTCGGCGAGCATCGTCACGTTCTTCGGGGTGTCGTCCACCACGAGGATTCTTGCTGCGGCGGTCATGCGGCCTTGCCCCTCGAGCGCGCAATGGTGTCCGCCACGGCCTGAATGAAATCCTTCACGTGGATCGGCTTCGTCTGCAATCCGTCGAAGCCCGCGGCGAGGATTTTCTGCTTGTCTTCGGTCATCGCCGAGGCCGTCACCGCGAGCACCGGGATGCCGCGGGTCGCAGGCTCGCCGCGCAGCCGACCCAGCGCCTCGATGCCGTTCATTCCCGGCAGATGAAAGTCCATCAGGATCAGCGCCGGCTGGCGATCGCGCCCGAGGCGGATGCCTTCCTCGGCGGTGTCCGTCTCGATGATCTGGTAGCCCTTGAACTGCAGGACGTCCCGCATCAGCTTGCGGTTTTTTTCGTTGTCCTCGACGATCAGGATCAGCTCGTTGGCCACGCGGGTGTCCTCTTCTAGTGCGCCGCCGCGGCGACCGACCGCGCCGGTTCCAGCGGCAGGGTAAACGTGAACGTCGAGCCTATGCCCGGTTCGCTTTTCAAGCGGATTTCCCCGCCGTGCAGCTCAATGAATTTGCGCGTCAGCGCGAGGCCGAGCCCCGTGCCCTCGGCTTTCCTGGTGTAGTCCTGTCCGACCTGGCGGAATTCCTCGAACACCGCTTCCTGGTCTTTCGGGGCGATGCCGATGCCGGTGTCGGTCACGCTGACCTCGACCATGCCGTGAGCGGGTTGAGCCGCCACCACGACGCGGCCACCTTCCGGGGTGAATTTTACGGCGTTCGACAGCAGGTTGAGCAGGATCTGCTTGAACTTGCGCTCGTCCGCGCTGATTTCTCCCACTGCGGGATCGATGCTGGACGTCAGCTCGATTCCGTGCCGCACGGCGCGCTCCCTGACCAGCGTGAGCGCATTGCCGATCGCCTCGGGCACGCTGAACCTCGCCAGGTCGAGCTCCATGCGACCGGCCTCGATCTTGGACAGATCGAGAATATCGTTGATGAGCGACAGCAGGTGCTTGCCCGAACCGTGGATGTCGTCGATGTACTCGGTCTGCTTGTCGTTCATCTCGCCGAACATGCGCTCCTGCAGCACCTCGGAGAAGCCGATGATCGCGTTCAAGGGCGTGCGCAGCTCGTGCGACATGTTCGCGAGGAACTCGGACTTGTGTCGATTTGCGACCTCCAGGTCGCGAGTGCGCTCCTCGACTTTGCGTTCAAGGCTCGAGTACGATTCCTTGAGATCCACGGCCATCTTGTTGAATTGCTCGGAGAGCGCTTCCAGCTCGTCACCGGTGTGCACCTCGATGCGCTGCTCGAGCTGTCCCACGCCGATGCGCGCCGCGCCCGCCTGGATCGCGCGGATCGGCTCGACCATGCGGCGCGCGAGGTACAGGCTCGCCAGCATCGAGAGCACCAGCCCGGCGAGCAGCAGCAGGCCGATGCGCAGGACGGACGCGTAAAGCGGCGCGAAGGCCTCGGCGAGCGGCAGCTCGACGAACACCGTCCAGTTGAGCGTCGGGATGCGCGCGTGCGCCGTCAGCACTTCTTCGCCCTTGAGGTTGCGCGCAATCGGCGCATCCGCGCCTTCGCCGCGGGCGAGCGCGGCGACCTGCGCGAGCCGCGACATGTCGGTTTTCTGCAGCACCAGGCTGATGTCCGGATGGGCGATCAGCGTGCCCGCGGAATTCACCACGTAGGCCAGTCCCGCCTTTCCGATCTGGATGCGCGAGACGACCTCCCACACGAACTTGAGATTGACCTCGGCGACGGTGACGCCGCCGCCCGCGCCCCCAGCGGGGCGGGCGATCGTCATGTACGGCTCGGTCTCCTTGCGGAAGTACACCGGGCTGTACCAGGTCTTGCCCCCCTTGGCTTCGAGGAACCTCGCGTCGCCGGCGTAATCGGTTCCGGCCCCGGCGACGTCCATCGCGAGGCGCGAAACGCGCAATTGCTCGCGGCCGGATGCGTCGATCCACGCCACCTCGGTGATCGCGGGCGCTTGGCGCAGCAGCTTCAGGTACTCGTAGCGGCGCTGCTCGGCCGGATTGGCCCCGGCCCCGACCTGCGGCAGCGCGGTCCACCCGAGCTGGTGCTCGATGTCCTGGATGTACTGCTCGATGCGCGTCGCCGCGGCGAGCGCCTTCTCGCGCTGCAGGGTCACCAGGTGCTGCTGGTTCTCCCGGTAGGAGAAATACAGGCTCAGGCCGCCGCTCGCGATGAGCGCCGCGCTCACCAGCGCGATGATGAACGCCGCGTACTTGGTGAACAGGCGCCAGCGCGGGATCATTCGATCACCTTGTCCGCGCGCACCAGAATCGACTGCGGGATGGTGATGCCGAGCATCTTCGCCGTCTTCATGTTGACCACCAGCTCGAACTTCGTCGGCTGCTCGATCGGAATATCAGCAGGCCTGGCACCCTTGAAGATCCTGTCTACAAAGTAGGCAGCCCGGCGGTACAACACAATAGTGTCGTGCCCGTAGCCGATCAGGCCGCCTGCCGCCGCAAATTCCGCCGGCCCGATCGAGGGAAATTGCCGTTTTGCCCCAAGATCGGCAATCACTCCAGCGTTGGAAATGATCATCGCGTCCTGGCTGATCGCGAGCGCGTTAACGTGTTGCTTGGCCATTGCCGCGAACGCGTTCTTGAACTCGTTGGGTCCTCGCGCTTCGGATTGTCGCAGCCCGACTTTCAATATTCTGCTCGTGATCTCCATCGCCTTCAGGTTCGCCTGGGCCACGGGATTGTCCGGGTTCATGAGGTAAGCCACCTGAGTGACGCGCGGCACCGCCTCCTTGAGCAGCTCCAATCGTTTGGAACTGAGTTCGGGGCTGAAGAAGGCCGATCCGGTGATATTTCCGCCCGGCCGAGCCAGACTGGCGACGAGTCCTGTGGCAACGGCATCGCCGCTGGTCGCCATGACGATGGGTATCGTCGTAGTTGCCTGTTTGGCGGCACGAACTCCCGGTGTTCCGCTGGTTACGAGGACATCAACACTGAGACGCACGAGCTCGGCCGCAAGGTCAGGAAGCCGCTCGTACTTCCCCTCTGCCCAGCGGTACTCGAAGACGATATTCCTGCGCTCCACGTAGCCCAGGTCACGCAGGCCTGCTCGCAGTGCTTCCAATCGGCTCGCCGTGGCCGAAGCAGACTCGCTGCCCAGGAATCCGATGCGCCAAACCTTGCCCTGCTGGGCGAGAGTGGCCAATGATGTTGCGACCAAGTACAACCCTGCGCACCCCGCAATGAGAAATCTGCGCGGGGTTTTCATTCGATCACCTTGTCCGCGCGCAGGATCAGTTCCCGCGGGACGGCGAACCCGATCGCCCTGGCGGTCCCGCGGTTGATCGCGAGAGACACTCTCGTCGGCTGCTCGATCGGCAGCTCGCCCGGCTTCGCTCCTTTCAGGATCTTGTCGACGTAGGTCGCGGCGCGCTGAAAATTGTCCAGGACGTTCTGTCCGTAGCCGATCAGGCCGCCGGCTTCGGCGTATTCGATGGCCCCGAACAAGGACGGGAGCTTGTGCTTGACCGACAATCCGGCGATCTGTTTGAGCTGTTGCACGAAAAACGTGTCGTTGAGGATGACGAGGGCTTCGGCACGTTCGCGCGTCATTGCGGCAAAGCCGCGCTCGATTTCGCTCGCGGTGCGCGCGCCGACTTGCACGACCCTCAGGCCGGCCCCTTGCGCGATCACCTGCACTTGCTTCAGCCGGGCGGGATGCGATTCATTGGCCGAGTTCCACAGGATCGCGATACGCGAGAGCTTCGGCAGCGCGATCTTCAGCAGCTCGACGTGCTTGGCGAACAGCTCGGCATTGCCGGTGGCGAGGCCGGTGAATTTACCTCCGGGCCGCGCCAAAGTTGCGGCGTAGCCTTCGCCCACCGGGTCGGCCCCGACCGTCATCACGACGGGCGTCGCCCCGCCTGCGTGCTTCAGCGCAGCGGCGACCGGCGTTCCGGTAGCAACGATCGCGTCGACCTTCATCCGCGCCAGCTCCTCCACCAGGCCGGGCAGGCGCTCGGTCACCCCGTCGGCAAACCGCGCCACCAGCTCGTAGTTCCTGCCTTCGACATAGCCGAGCTCGCGCATTCCTTGCACGAACAGCTCGTAGCGCCCCGACTCCAGCGCGGATTGGCGCGATGCGAAATAGAGGAAACCGACGCGCCTGAGATTGCCCTGCGGCTGGGCGAAGGCGGCGAGCGGCGCCGCGAAAATGCAGAGTCCCGCGCCTGTGGCGATGAGGAGTTCGCGGCGTGTTTTCATTCGATCACCCGGTCGGCGCGGAACAACACCGACTGTGGAATCTTCATGCCGAGCGTCCTCGCGGTCTTCATATTGATCACCAGCTCGAACTTGGTCGGCTGCTCGAAGGGAAGATCTCCGGGCTTCGCGCCCTTGAATATCTTGTCCACAAAACTCGCCGAGCGCCGGAACATATCCGTCAGGTTAAGCCCATAACTGATCAGCCCTCCTTCCTCCACGTATTCGCGGCGCGCATACACGGCCGGCAGCTTGGCCTGGCTCGCAAGCTCCAGGATTTTCTTGCGCTCAGTTAGGAAAAACACATCGGCCGGCACGATGATTGCGCCGACTCTTTCCTTCTTCATCGCGGCAATCGCGCCCTGGATTTCATTCGCACTTGTCGCCTTTACGGGCACGAGTACGATTTTCAGGGCCTCGCCCGCCTTCCGGGCGTCGTTCCAATTCGCCGTCATCGCGGGGGTCCCGGAGTGCAGAACCGCGACGCGCGAGGCGCCGGGAGCGATTTCCCGCGCGAGCTCGACCAGCTTCGCGGTCGTTTCGGTGGACATGTTGGTCAATCCGGTGACATTTTCGCCCGGCCGCGCCAGGCTGGAGGCAAACCCGAGCACGGTCGGATCGGCGCCGGAAGCCATGACGATCGGGATAGTCGTAGTCGCCTGTTGCAAGACTTGGACAAGCGGGGACCCCGAAGTGACGATGACGTCGACTTTGATCTGCACCAATTCGGCCGCGAGTCGCGGAAGGCTTTCCATCCGGCCTTCCGCCCAGCGAGCTTCGATCAGGATATTCCGAGCTTCAACATAGCCCAGTTCTCGCAACCCTTGCCGGAATGCATCGAAATTTTGACCTGCGGTAGCCGGCGAGCCGCCATTGAGAAACCCGATGCGCCAGACTTTTGCCTGTGGTTGACCGAAAGACGCGAGCGGCGATGCGAACCCGCCCGCTCCGAGCGCGATGAGCATTTGCCGGCGCGTCGTCATTCGATCACCCGGTTGGCGCGAAACAGCAAGGTCGGCGGAATGGTCAGCCCGATCGCCTTGGCTGTTTTCAGGTTGAATACCAGCTCGAACTTGATGGCCTGATCGATCGGCAGATCGCCGGGTTTCGCACCCTTTAGGATCTTGTCTACGAAGTTGGCGGCGCGCCGGAACATGTCGGAACGGTCCGGCCCGTACGCCACAAGACCGCCAGCGTCCGCGAATTCCGCTATGTGAAGTATCGACGGCAGGCGGCTCTTTGCCGCAAGATCCGCGATCCGTTTTAGATTCGCAACGATCACCGGGTCTGGCATGATGGAAACAGCTTCAGCGCGCGCCCGGGTTGCGCTTTCGAACGCTTTTTCGAAATCGTTGGAGCTCCGTATCTCCAGCGAATGCAGCTGGACTCCCAGCTGTCGCGCCGGAAGTTGGATTTCTTTCCAATACATTGGCGAAGCTGCGCCCTGTGGATTCCAGAGCACAGCCACACGGGAGAGCTTGGGAACGATTTCCTTGAGCAGCTCCAGCCGCTTTCCGCCCAGCTCCATGCTCATTTGGGATAGACCCGTGATGTTGCCTCCGGGTCGCGCCAGGCTCTCAACCAACCCGCTTGCAACCGGGTCGGCGGCAGCCACCAGAACGATAGGGATTGCCCTGGTCGCTTTTTGGGCAGCCAGGGCGTCGGAAGTGGCTGAAGCGACGATGACCTCGACCTTGAGGCGGACCAGATCGGCTGCCAGGTCAGGGAGGCGATCGCTTCGGCCCTCCGCGTAGCGGTACTCGACGCTGATGTTCTTTCCCTCGACCCATCCGAGGTCGCTGAGACCCACACGGAACGCCCGGTGCCAGAGCGCCGCATCGGAAGGAGCCCACGGCGAAAGGAATCCTATCCGGCGGATTTTTGCCGGCGCCTGCGCGCGCACTGCGCCCGCCCAGGCGAGCACGGGCACGGCTGCCGCGGCGAGGATGAGCGTCCGTCGGATCTTGCGGCGTATAGTCATTCGATCACCCTGTCCGCGCGCAGCAGCACCGACTGCGGGATCGTGATCCCGAGCGCCTTGGCAGTCTTCAGGTTCACCACCAGCTCAAACTTGGTGGCCCGATCGACCGGCAGGTCCCGGGGTTTTGCGCCTTTGAGAATCTTGTCCACGAAGGTGGCCGCGCGCCGGTACATGTCGGCACGGTCTGTACCATAAGTCACAAGACCGCCAGCGTTCGCGAATTCCGACCACGGAAATATCGACGGCAGACGGCTCTTTGCCGCAAAGTCCACGATCCGTTTTAGATTCGTAACGATCACTGGGTCCGCGGTGATGAAAAGAGCGCCAGCGCGCGCCCTGGTCGCGTCTTCGAACGCTTTGTCGAAATCGGTGGAGCTGCGTACCTCCAACGAATGAAGCTGGAACCCCAGCTGCCGTGCTGGGAGTTGGATTTCTTTCCAAATGAGTGTCGAGGCTGGGTTCTGCGGATTCCAGAACACAGCCACATGGGAGAGCTTGGGAACAATTTCCTTGAGGAGCTCCAGCCGTTTTCCAGCCAGCTCCGGGCCCATTTGGGACAACCCCGTGATGTTGCCGCCGGGCCGCGCCAGGCTCTCAACCAGCCCAGTGGCGACAGGTTCACCCGCAACGGCCATTACGATAGGGATTGCCTTGGTAGCTTTTTGGGCAGCCAGAGCATCGATAGTAGTGGAAGCGACGATGACGTCAACCTGGAGACGGACGAGATCGGCTGCGAGGTCAGGGAGGCGATCGTTTCTGCCCTCCGCATAGCGGTACTCGATGCTGATGTTCTTTCCCTCGACCCATCCGAGGTCGCGGAGACCCAGCCGGAATGCCTGGTGCCAGAGCGCGGTATCGGAAGCAGACCATGGCGAGAGAAGTCCTATCCGGCGGACTTTTGCCGGCGCCTGCGCGCATGCTGCGCCCGTCCATATGAGCACGGGCCACACCGCTGCGGCGAGGATGAACGTCCGGCGGATGTTCCGGCGTGTGGTCACTCGATCACCTCGTCGGCTCGCAGCAGCAGCTCCCGAGGAACGGCGAGCCCGATTGCCTTTGCGCTCTTGCGGTTGATCACCAGAGCGAACTTGGTGGGTAGTTCAATAGGCAGGTCGCCGGGTTTGGCGCCTTTGAGTATCTTGTCCACGTAGCTCGCTGCCCGGCGGAAGAATTCCAGTGCATCCGCACCGTAGCTTATGAAACCTCCAGCCGCGGCCTGCTCGCGTGTCGAGACTATGCTTGGCAGTCGATTTCTCAATGCCAGCTCGGCGATTTGTCGTGTCTGCTGCGTGAAAAACGTGTCGGCGAGGACAATGACGCCCTCGGCGCGGTCCTGGGTCAGTTTCTTGAAGGCGTGTTCGATTTCATCAGGAGTGTGCGCGTCCACCGCGATTACCGTCATGCCGGCTTTCTGAGCGGCGGCGCGGACGATCTTCAGCTGCCCCGGATGCCCGACGGCGGTCGTGTTCATCAGCACCGCGACACGGGATAGCTTCGGAACGGCAATCTTCAGCAGCTCGATGTACTTCGGCGCAATGTCGGCATTGCCGGTAGACAGGCCGGTGAAGTTTCCGCCCGGGCGCGCCAGGCTTGCGGCAAAGCCTTCGCCGACCGGATCGGCCGAGGTGGTGATGACGATTGGAATGGTGGTGGTTGCCCGCTGCAGCGCGCGGTACACCGCGGTTCCGTTCGCCACGATGACGTCCACCTTCAGCCCGACCAGCTCCGCCGACATGCCGGGAATGCGTTCGTATTTCCCGTCGGCAAAACGCAGCTCGACGACGAAATTCTTGCGCTCGACGTAGCCGAGCTCGCGCATTCCCTCCAGGAATATGCGCAAACGGTCCAGCGCCATTTCGCGCGAACCGAGATAGAAAAAACCGATGCGCGAGACCTTGCGCTGCTCCTGGGCGAAGGACCCGAGCGACGCCGCGAGCGCACCCGCCCCTAAGGCGATCAGAATATTCCGACGCGTCTTCACTCGATCACCTTGTCCGCGCGCAGCAACAGCTCCTGCGGGATCGCAATTCCAAGCGCCTTGGCCGTCCTAGAATTCACCACCAACTCGTACGTGGTCGGCTGCTCGATCGGCAGGTCTCCCGGCTTCGCGCCTTTGAGTATCTTGTCCACGTAGGTCGCGGCGCGCCGGAAGCCGGCCGTGATGTTCGATCCATAGCTCATGAGCCCGCCGGCCTCCGCGTATTCCGGGATTGTGGCTATGGACGGCAGCCGCCGCTTGAGCGCAAAACCGGCGATCTGCCGAATCTGCTGCAGGAAAAATGTGTCGCCCAGGATGATGAGGGCGTCGGCACGGCCGCTCGTCATGGCGGCGAACCCGCGTTCGATTTCCTCGGTGGTGCCGGCGCGCACTACTTGCACCTGCTTGTCGGTGCGCTGCGCGGCCCCACGGATATTCTCCAGCATCGGCGCATGCCCCGCATTGTCCGGATTCAGGAGCACGGCGATGCGCAACAAACGCGGCAAGGTTCTCGTGAGCAGCTCGACGTGCTTCTGAACCACGTCGACATTGACGGAGGACAACCCGGTAACATTGCCGCCCGGTCGCGCGAGACTTGCGGCGAGTCTTTCACCGATGGGGTCCGACGAGACCGTGACGACAATGGGAATGGTCCTGGTCGCCCGTTGTGCCGCAATGTTTGCGGGGCTTCCCGTTGTCACGATGACGTCGACTTTTGATTCGACAAGTTCCGCCGCCAGCCCCGGCAGGCTTTGATTGACCCCGTCCGCAAAGCGCGCCTCGATGACGAAATTCTTCCCCTCCACGTAGCCGAGCTCGCGCATGCCCTGCAGGAAGAGTTGGTACCGGCCGGTGTCCATCGCCGACTGGCGCGAGCCGAAGTAGAAAAAGCCGATCCGCCAGACTTTGGCCGGTTGCTGCGCGAAGGCCCCCAACGGCGCTGCGAGCGCGCACGCACCAAACGCAATCAGGAATTGTCGGCGCGCCTTCACTCGATCACCTCGTCCGCCCGCACGAGAATGGCCTGCGGAAATTTCACACCGAGCGCTTTGGCCGTCTTCATGTTGATTATCAACTCGAACTTGGTCGGCTGCTGAACTGGAAGGTCGTTCGGCTTGGCGCCTTTGAGGATCTTGTCCACGTAGATTGCCGCATGACGATACATCGCCGCGTAGTTCGTGCCGTACGACACCAGGCCGCCAGCCTCCACGAATTCCCGCAGTTCGAAGATCGTCGGCAGACGATACGCTCGTGCGAAGTCGGTGATTTCCTTCTTGTGGGTCACCGTCAATGTGTCGAGGAGTGGCATCAATGCGGTCGGCTTTTGCCGGCGTATGCTCTCGAATGCGAGCTCGAAATCGCCAGGGCGGCGCACTTCCATGATTTGAACTTTCACGCCCAGAGCATGCGCCGCTGATTGGATGCGGGCCAGCTTGAGCGCAGTCGTGGGATTCGAGGATGGGGAGAGGACTGCGACCTGCCTCAGGCCCGGGACGACTTCCGTGAGCAGTTCGAGTGTCTTCCCGATCAGGTCTACCGAGAAGTGCGTCAAACCAGTAGCGTTGCCGCCCGGGCGGGCCAGGCTGGAAACAACGCCCGCTCCCACGGGATCGCCGACGGCGACGAATACGATGGGAATCGTGGTCGTCGCCCCTTTCGCCGCGAGCGCCCCGGGCGTGGTGGCGGTGAAGATCAATTCGACGTTTGTGCGAACCAGCTCGTCAGCCAGCGCTCGAAGGCGCTCGGGTTTCCCCTCTGCCCAGCGGTATTCGAGCGTCAGGTTTTCACCTTCATGGCGACCTAGTTCGTGCAGACCTTTCCTGAATTCCTCCACGTCCAAGTTACCCGGATACAGCGCATGGAGAATCCCGACGCGCCGGATCTTGCCCTGCTGCTGGGCGAAAGACGCGAGCGGCGCTGCCAGCGCGCTCGCTCCGAGTGCGATCAGCAGCTGTCGGCGCGTCTTCACTCGATCACCCTGTCTGCGCGAAACAGGACCGACTGCGGGATCGTTATCCCGAGCGCCTTGGCGGTCTTCAGGTTCAGGACAAGATCGAATTTCGTCGCCTGCTGCACTGGCAGATCCGCCGGCTTCGCCCCCCGAAGGATTTTGTGCACGTACATGGCTCCCTCGCGGAACTGCTCTACGGTGCCCGCTCCATACGCCAGCAGGACACCGGCCTCTGCCATCTCTCCTCTAGCGGTAACTGTCGCCAGCCGATGCCTGATCGCCAGATCAACGATGCGCCTGGACTCCGAGAAGAACAGCGGGTCGGCCAGTACCAGCAGCGCGGATTCGCGCGCCGCCGCCATTGCCGTGAACGCCGCGTCGAAGTCCTTGACCGTGCGAACGTCGTGGACCTGGAGCTGCAGGCGGAGGGAGCGGGCCGCGGTCTCGGCCCCCTCCAGCTGCGGCAGCAGCGAAGGATTGTTGGGGTTGCGTAAAACGGCGATTCGCGTGATCCCTGGAATCACTTGGGCAAGCAGTTCAATCTGCTTTTCAGCCATGGCGCCGCCGAGATTGCTCAAGCCCGTGAGGTTGCCGCCTGGCCGGGCGAGGCTTGCGACGAGTCCCGTCTCCACTGGGTCTCCGACATTGACCAGCACGATGGGCAGAGTCGAAGTCGCCCGCTTGGCGGCGAGAGCAGCCGCCGTGCCCCAGACCACGATGAGTTCCAGCTTGAGGCGGACCAGCTCGGCCGCAAGCTCGGGAAGCTGTTCGGTTCTTCCCTCGCCCCACCGGTACTCGATAGAGAGATTCTTGCCCTCGACGTAGCCCAATTCGCGCAAACCTGCCTGCAACGCCTCGAGCGGCTTCGCAACGGCGGCAGCCGAACCGGTGCCGAGAAATCCGATCCGATTCAGCTTAGCCGCTACCTGCGCATTGACCGAGTTTCTGAAGAAGAGACTCAGCGCAAGCAAGGAAACCAACTCGCGGCGGTTCATTCGATCACCTTGTCCGCTCGCAGCAACAGCTCCTGCGGGATGGTGAGTCCGAGCGCCTTTGCGGTCTTGCGGTTGATGACCAGCTCGAACTTCGTGGGCTGCTCCACCGGCAGCTCTGCGGGTTTCGCGCCCTTGAAAATCTTGTCGACGTAGGCTGCAGCGCGCCGGTAGGACTCGGCAAAATCCTGGCCGTAGCTCATCAGCCCGCCGGACTCGACGTAGCCGCGTTCTGGAAACATCGCAGGCATGCGATTCCTAGCAGCCAGTCCCACGATCTGCGGAAGGTAATCGGTGAAACGCGCGTCGATCGCCACGATCATGGCTCCGGCGCGTTGCTGAACCATTGCGGCAAAAGCGCTCTCGACTTGCTGCGCGGTTTCCGCCTCCACGGGAAATGCCTTGATCCCGGCATTGGCCGCGGCGGTTTGGATGTTGCTGAAGGTCGACCGATGCTGCGTGTTGGCGGGATTCAACAGGACGGCCACGCGGGACAGCTTGGGTACGACGATTGTGAGCAGCTCCACATACTTGGGCGCAATGTCGCCTATGACATTGGAAAGGCCGGTGATGTTGCCCCCGGGACGCGCCAGGCTCGCGACGAACCCGGAGCCGACGGGATCGGAAGACGTCAACATGACGATGGGGATCGTGCCGGTCGCCTGCCGGGCCGCGCGGATGACGGCCGTGTTGACCACCGCGAGAACATCCACCTTCAGGCCCACCAGCTCCGCCGCCAGGTCTGGAAGCCGCTCGTATTTCCCCTCGGCAAAGCGCCACTCGATGACGATATTCTTGCCTTCGACATATCCGAGTTCTCGCAGGCCCTTCAGGAAAGCGCCGTAAGAATCGCCCTGAAAAGAACCCGGTCGCGAGCGCACGGAAAGAATACCGATGCGCCAGACCCTGGTTGGCTGCTGGGCGAAGGACCCGAGCGGCGCTGCGAGCGTGCACAGACCAGCCGCGGCAGTGAGCAGGAAATCGCGGCGCGCCCTCATTCGATCACCTTGTCCGCGCGCACCAGGATCGACTGCGGGATCGTGATGCCGAGCGCTTTCGCGGTTTTCATGTTGACGACAAGCTCGATCTTCGTCGGTTGCTCTATCGGTAGATCGGCGGGCTTGGCCCCTTTGATGATCTTGTCCACGTAGACTGCCGCGCGCCGGAAGTTCTCTTCGATGTTCTGCCCGTAGCTCAGCAAGATGCCGGCGTCTGCGTACCGACTGACACCGCACAGCGAGGGAATGCGACGTTTCAGCGCCAACTCCGCGATCTGGTACCGCTCCTGAGTGAACAATGCATCGTTGGTCATGACGACGCCCTGGGCGCGCTGCTTGACCATTGCGGTAAAGGCGCGCTCGATCTGTTCCGGTGTTTCTGCCTGCAGCGCGAGCAATTTGAGCCCGGTGCTCTTATTCGCTTCCTCGAGACTTTTCAGTTCCAAGCGCGTCGCCGGGTTCGTCGGGTTCAGCAGGACAGCGACGCGGGATAGTCGGGGGACCAGAGCGATCAGCATTTCTAGGCGCTTCGGGCTGATGTCGCTCGACATGTTTGAGAGACCAGTAATGTTTCCGCCCGGGTGCGCCAGGCTCGCGACGAGCCCGGTCCCGACCGGATCGGTGGTGCTTCCCATGACGATGGGGATGACGCGGGTCGCGCGTTGGGCCGTGCGAGCCGAGGGCGTGTCCCCGGTCAGGAGGACGTCAACTCTCAGCTGCACCAGTTCCTCGGCAAGGACGACAAGGCGCTCGGCTTTTCCTTCTGCGAAGCGCAAATGCAGGGTGAGGTTCCTGCCTTCGAAGTAGCCGAGTTCCTGCAGGCCCTGCTTGAAGGCAGCGACATAAGGTTGGCTACTCGACTGGTCCGCATATCTCAGCACTCCTACGACGACGGATTTTCGTGCTTGTTGACCAAAGGAGCGGAACGATGCGAGGAGCGCGCTCCCGCCGAGCGCAACGAGAAGTTTGCGGCGACTAATCACTCGATCACCTTGTCCGCGCGCACGAGGATCGACCGAGGGATCTTGATGCCGAGTGCCTTTGCGGTTTTCATGTTGACCACCAGTTCGAACTTGGTCGGCTGTTCGATTGGCAGGTCACCGGGTTTTGCCCCTTTGAGTATCTTGTCCACATAGGTCGCGGCGCGCCGGAAATTGTCGGCTTGATTCTGCCCGTAACTCATCAGGCCTCCGGCTTCCGCGAAATCCCGGACCACAAAGATGGATGGCAGTCGATGCTTGAGCGCCAGCGCCGTGATTTGCCGCTCCTGCTGGTCGAAAAAGGAGTCGCCCAAAATGATGACGGCCTGAGCGCGCTCCCGCGACATCGAGGCGAAGCCGCGCTCGATGCCATCGGGGGTAGGTGCATCCACCGGTAGAACTTGCGTGCCGGTCCTCACTGCGGCGGCCTGAATGATCTTCAGCCGCGCGGGATGCCCTCTATGGGCCGGATTTATCAGCACCGCTACACGGGATAACCTGGGCACGGCGGTCATAAGGAGTTCGAGGTGTTTCGCAGTCAAGTCCAGATTAGCGGAGGACAGGCCAGTGATGTTTCCTCCAGGCCGCGCCAGGCTGGCGGCGAAGCCCTCGCCGACCGGATCGGCCGAGACCGTGATGACGATGGGAATGGTTTTGGTCGCCTTCTGCAACACCTGATACACGGGCGTTCCGGTTGCCACGATGATGTCGACTTTCAGCCGCACCAGTTCCGCCGCCAAGTCAGGCAGGGGTCCGGTCTTGCCGTCCGCAAAGCGCGCCTCGATCACAAGATTCTTGCCCTCGACGTAACCTAGCTCGCGCATGCCGTCGAGGAACAATTGGTATCGGCCTGAAGCCACCGTAGACTGGCGCGAGGCGTATTGGAAAAACCCGACGTGCCAGACCTTGCTCTGCTGCTGGGCGAAGGACGCGAGCGGCGCCGCGAGGGTACCGGCTCCAAATGCGACCAGGATTTGCCGGCGCGTAGTCATTCGATCACCCTGTCGGCACGGAGGAGAAGCTCCTGCGGAATCGCGAGCCCGATCGCCTTGGCGGTCCTGCGGTTGATGAACAATTCGAATATCGTGGGTTGCTCGACCGGCAGGTCGCCGGGCTTCGCGCCCTTGAGGATCTTGTCCACGTAAGTGGCCGCGCGGCGGAAATTGTCGGCGAGGTTTTGCCCGTAGCTCATCAGTCCGCCGGCCTCGACGTATTCCCGGCTCCCGGACATGGAAGGAAGCCGGTGCTTCGCCGCGAGATCCGCGATCTGGCGCCCCTGCTGGATGAAAAAAGAGTCGATCGCGACGATGACCGCTCCGGCGTGCTCGCGGGCCATCGCGGAAAATGCGCGCTCGATCTCCTGCGCGGTTCGCGCTTCCTCGGGCAGGACCTTAATGTTGAGTTTCTGCGCCGCAGTCCGGGTGCTCTTCAGGATTGCCGCATGAGCCGAGTTCGTGGGATTCACCAGAACGGCCACCTGGGACAGCCTCGGGACGATGCTGAGCATGATCTCCAGGTTCTTGGGGCTGATGTCCAGGGTGAGGTTCGAGAGCCCGGTGATATTGGCCCCGGGATGCGAAAGACTTTTGACGAATCCGCTCCCGACCGGATCGGTGGCGGCTGCGATGACGATGGGGATCGTGGCGGTGGCTTTCTGCGCCACGCCGGTCGCCGGCGTCCCCGCAGTCACGATGACATCGACCTTGAACTGCACCAATTCCGCGGCCAGGGCGGGCAGGCGTTCGGCTTTGCCCTCGGCCGAACGCCATTCAATGACCAGGTTCCTGCCTTCGACGTAACCGAGCTCGCGCATCCCCTGCCGGAACGGCCCGTAGTAATAGTCGGTATCGACAAAATCCACGTGGCGCAGCGCGAGGAAACCGACTCGCCACACCTTGCCCTGCTGTTGAGCGAAAGAGGCGAGCGGCACCGCGAGCGTGCCCAGGCTGAGCGCGATCAGCACCTGTCGGCGTGGATTCAATGGGTTCCTTCCCTCTGGACGGCGTGCGTCCATTGTTATCGCTGCACGCACGCCCCGGTTGTTAAGCAATGCGCGTCAATCTTGTGACAAATTCACGCCGCCCCGGCAGCAAGCCCGCTACCACGCCCGCGGCAGGGCGCGGGCAATGGTGATGCAGTCGCGCGCGACCGTTATGTAGCCTCCGCTCGCGAGGTCGGTGAGGATGCGGCTGATCATCTCCCGCGAGGCGCCGACGCGGTTGGCCATGTCCTGCTGCGTCGGCCGGCCTTCGATCACGAGTGTGCCGTCGCGTTCGACGGCGAGCTCGAGGAGCATGCGCGCGACGCGCCCGTATACGTCCATGAGCGCGAGGCTCTTGACGTCGCTGGTGAGAGAGCGCGCGCGCAGGATGAGCTTGCGGATCAGGTGCAGCGAGAACTCGGGGCTCTTCGCGACGAATTCCATGAAGTCTTTCTTCGGGACGATCAGGAACCGGGTCGGCTCGAGGGTCATCACGGAGGCCGAACGAGGACCTTCGTCCAGCACCATTTCCCCGAAGTACTCCCCGGGTCCCGCGTTGCCCAGAACGATCTCCTTGCCCTTTTCGTCGCTGACGAAGACCTTGATGCGGCCGGAAACGATGATGTAGAGCGAATCCGTTCCGTCGCCCTCGCTGACAACGACGGTATTTTTCGGGAACGTCCGGCTGACCGCACGACGGGCGACGGCCTCGAGGTCGGCCTCGCTCAACACCTCGTCGGGCGACGGGTCTTTCCGATCCGGCTTCTGCATCGGCCCTCCCCGGTCGCCGGCCCATGTCCGGCCGGAACCGAATGGTGCCTATTCTGGTGCCAGGCCGGGCAGCCTGCAAGCTGGAGCCCGATTCAAGGAATGAAGGGCATCTTTGTAATTAGTCCACAAGAAACGGGTGCAAGGCGCCGCAGAGAAGAGCCGCCGCCCGCCACACTGGCCTCAGCTCCGAATCCTGATCGCAACCGAAGCGCTTGCCGCTTCAGGGGCTCGG
>WNGD01001785.1_pt1 | contig 24531 bp, 19 predicted proteins | sample 5400671 | NCBI WGS metagenome assembly WNGD01 (sample SAMN13153369, study PRJNA577476) | soil metagenome | isolation source: 40 cm soil or saprolite under grassland replicate 2 | place: USA:California | collected 2016-06-15
AGGACTGCACACACGAGCATCGCGCCTATCAAAACGATTATCATTGTACTGATTAATGGCCATCCAGTAAGATGTACGCCGGTGGTAACGCCCAGAACTCCCAGGATCGAAATCACTACGAATGTACCGATCATGAAGATATCGCCGTGCGCAAAGTTAATCAGTTCAATGATCCCATAGACCATCGTGTATCCCAGGGCAATCAAGGCGTAGACCGCCCCCGTGGAGAGTCCGACGATCAGTTGTTGCAAAAATAGACTCATAGGTGCGGATCTTCCCATCCTTCCTGCCAAAATTTAGATCTACACGTCGAGAGATTGCACAGACCCCAGAGAGTGGCCACATCTATCTGCCACTCCCTGGGGTATCTGCTAACCAGATTGCATGACCTTCCAGTCAGGGCATTGGTAAGGTGCATTTGCCTACCCCACCGCAACCCTTACGGAGCTACGATCACCTTCTGAAACGCCCAGCAGGTGTTATCACAGGGACTCTTGAGGTTCTTGATCTGAAAGACCGACACCACCTTGTTGGTGGTATCGCCATTGGCATCAAAGGTGTGATGGCCGGTCGGCCCGGTGTAATCGGTCTGCTTGAGCGCATTGATCACCGCCGTGCGGAAGGCCTTGGCCCCCGTCAGATCACTCGCGTTCTGCCGCGTGGTGGCCCAACCGGCAATGGCCTTCTTGATGGCTTGGATCAGGATGTTCATAGAGTCGTAGGCATTGGCACTGTAGGCCCCCAGCGTGCCATACGTGCTCTGGTAGGCCGTCACGAAGCTCTGCGCCGCCGCCACCTTCGTCACATCCACCGACCCGGTCGTGCCGTAGATCGGCCCCCCACCCAGCGGCGCGACCCCTTTGGCAAAGTCACCCGTCACGATGCCATCGCCGCCGCCCAGGGGCGTGCTGGCCAGCCCCGGCACCTGCTTGAACTGCTCGCGGAACAGCGTGCCGCCGGTGGCATCGGTGCCGCCAAAGTACACCACGTCGGGATGGGCCGCCGCAATCGAGGTCAGCAGCGACACAAAGGAGGTGGTGGTGCCCGGTTCGCTACTGCGGGTGAGCACCGTGCCGCCCAAGCCCTTAAAGGCGGTGGTGAAGATATTGGCGATGCCGATGCCATAGGCCTCCGCATCGTCGACCACCCACACCTTGCGATAGCCCAGGCCATACAACAGGTTGGCGCCGACTTTGCCTTGGGAGGTGTCGGTGGTCGCCACACGGAAGTAGGTGACGTTGCCGCTGGGGCGCATCGTCGACACGATGTCATACTGGCCGGTGCAGGCCGCCGATTGTGAGGCATTCTGCGTCAAGCAGGGCAGCGTGTTGGACGGGCTGACCAGCGCGATGGGCGCCTGGTTAGCAATCGGCATCTCGGCTTCGGCCACGCCACTGTTAAACGGCCCGACGATGCCGGCCACCAGGGCGTCACTAATTAAGGCGGACACGTTGGCCTTGCCCACGGCCGGATCGTGGGCCCCACTGGGCCCGACATCGTCCTTGGGCACAAATTGCAGGGTATAGCCGGGAATGGTTTTATTCATGTTGGCCTGGTCGACGGCCAGGTGCGCGCCATTCTCGGCGGGTTTGCCACCGCTCTCGTCCTTCCCGGATACCGGAAAATCGGTGGCAATCTTAATGGTCGTAGAACCAGCGGTGGGTGTCCCACCCCCGCCAGTCGTGGTGCCTGCCCCACAGGCAGCGAGAAGGGCCAACATCAGGGGGATCCCCAATGTCAAGGCATAAATACGTGACCAACTTCTCTTCATGATGTAGTTAGCCTCCTTCAGCAATACTAAATTTCTACGAATATCAAGAGATACCGGAGGATACAAGCTAAATCTCTACAGAACAGCTTGCCCTCTTACGAATACTACGTTGTATTCTCAGTAAATCTCACCATTTCGCAATGATATTGCTCAGATTTGTCCCGGCCTGATTAAAATAAGATCATTCCAATGGCACAGCGTCACTTCGGCAGGACAAAATAAACAATAGCAGATGTGCAAATTATACGCATCACTGCGGGTACTGTCAATAGAATTTGCCATTAGAATAAGGTTTTGTCTACACCCTCACCTATGCCGGGAATTGCCTACAAAAACGTTCAAAAGCTGCTACAACCTGTTTACGCGTGTCCGCTAAGGAGCCGCTATTATCAATAACTTCATCAATGAGTGGTAGCCGATCAGCAACAGAAGCCTGGGCATTAATACGTGCTCTGGCTTCTTCTTCGCTGAACTGGTTACGGGCTACTAAACGCGCAAACTCCTGTTCCTCTGGACAGACAACTATCCACTTACTCAGGCAAAACGCGCCGGAACCACCCTCTAACAGCTTCACAGCATCGATAACCGCAATTCCAGTTTGGCTGACAGATGCCAATTCGTTTGCCAATGCCTGGCCTACCGCAGGGTGCACAATCGATTCGAGGCGGTGCATCGCCTCAGAATCCTGAAATACGATCGCTCCTAATGCATTACGATCAATGCTGCCATCAGGTGCAACAACACCAGGGCCAAACACTTCAGCAACTTTGACTGCAATAGGTTGGCCTCTCTGGTAGAGTTTATGAACTACTGCATCTGTATCAATATATCGCTCAGCACCCAGGTCCAGTAACATGTGCCCTACAGCAGTTTTGCCACAGGCAATGTTTCCAGTGATTCCTATAACTCGAGGCATCCGCAGTACGCCCCTCCATAAAAAGAACATTTTCTAGAATCGTTGATAAAGTATATCACAAAGCAGCATTGCATCTGGGCGACCACGGAATCCTCCCTTACATCCATGCGTCAGTGACTCAATCGCCTTCAGGCGACGAGCTTGTGTCTGGACTCCACCGCAACTCGGCATACCTGGTGAGGCGTGCCGCTTTGGCTTCAGCATCCGACACATCAGGGCATACCGACAAGATGCCCGTGCTCATCCAGTCTTGCCGGATGAGCAGCGTGCGCAGCGCAATATTCCGCGCACCAACCAGATCGGCATGGAGGCTGTATTGGCAAATCTGACACACGAAAAGCAAGCCCTTGTTGGGGCGATTGGCATCCGAAGTGTAGCCACACATCGGACAGGCTTTGCTGGTGTAGTTCGCATCCACCATGACAGCCATACTGCCCGTCATGGTGGCTTTATAGGCAATATACTCGTGCAATTGGGCAAAGGCCCATTTAGAAGCATGCCTGTTGGCCTTCCTCTGCTTCGGACTTCCTTTCTTGCCTCGTTTCCGCCTGGTACGTTCACGAATGTGTATCAGGTCTTCCAGGCCGATGATGCTCTGTGGATGGCTGTCCACAATGCGGCGACTGATTGTGTGGTTGGTAGCTTGTTTCAACCGTCTCTCTCGTCCACTGATGACGACAAGGCGCCGTGTGGCGGAACGAGTGCCTTTCTGCTGCAACCGTTTGCGCAGTCGCGCATAGTGATCGGCTTTGGCGCGTACAGCCTTACCGGAATAAAAGGAGGTCTCATTGTTGGGAGTAGCCGTGACCGCTAGGTAGCGTTGTCCCACATCAACGCCTACGACTGCCTGATGGCTCTCAGGAGTTGGTTCTGCCACGGTTATTTCAAGCGTGACGAGCAGGTAAAACTGCTTCTTGGGCTTGTCATACCACAGTTTGGCTGCCCCGATGTGGGCCCCATGCTGAATCAAGGCAACATGCTTGTCATAGCCCGTGTAGGGAACAATCACCCGCCCAGAAAGCGTCAGGATGCTCACCAGGTTATCCGGCTTCAGGCTATAGTCGCGGTGGGAGTTGTAGGTCAGCGTTGGGAAGTCATACTTAGGTGGCTGGTCCAGACCCTTATAGCGCTTCCTGGTCACGCCAGCCTTGCGCTGTGCAGCATTCTGCTTGACCTTCGTCCAGAGCGTCTTGTAGGTGGCTCCGACCTGGCGGGGGACATTACAGGCCATCTGCGCAGGCAACTGGTAGACAAGGCGTATCTCATCATAGCAATCGCGCTGCAAGGCCCGCCCGCTGCTCAGCTTGCCATGCTCGAATGCATACTTGCTCACATAATTCAGCGCATCGCGATAGGCCAGTTGCGTTTGTCGCAATGCCGCGAACTGATCTGGCGTGGTATGCAGTTTCAGTTTGGCCGTAATGATCTGTTGCATAACTCTAGTATAGCAGGTTTTCACACAATTGTCAAAATTAGCATGATGCGTGAAGTATTGGCGGCATTCCTCCCCATTCCCTGAAGGGGACGGGACTCCTGCCGCTCTTTGGTGAAGCCCCATGAAATGTAGGGGCGACCCTCGCGGTCGCCCGGATTTACGGTCGCCTGGACAATTTACAGAACCTGAGCCTGCCCCCTCCAAAAGTACCTTTTTCTCCTTATTGATTACCTCATTTTCGCAGCCTGGCGTACAATACAATACACTACAGTAATGACACAGATGCAAGCCTTAAGGAGATATAGTGTGGGTAGACGCCTGGGGCTAATCATAGGAATTAACGAATACCAGCATTCAGCTTTTCGGCCATTGCAATTTGCTGAAAATGACGCGAGAGCGCTCGCACAATGGCTGGTTAACGCCAAGGGAGGCAAATGGATTCCATCAGACCTGCAACTCATGCTGGGGGCTCAGGCCACCTCAAAGTTAGCAGAATCCCTGATCACGCAACTTTGCGTGAACGTAGCGGATCCAGACGATCTTGTTTTTCTCTATTTTGCCGGGCATGCTTTTTTAGATGAAGCAAGCGGCGAAGGCTATCTGGCCTTTGTAAATACACGCTATCAACAGCCATCGACAGGCCTTCATCTCCTTTCAATCGTGCGCCAGGCAATGGTTAGCAGTCGCGCTGCCCAGATAGTGCTTATGCTCGATTGCTTCCAAACAGGTCCCATCTGGAGCATGCGACGCACCTCCCAGTTCGATTTCAAACCGCTGCTTGGACCAACACTGCAAAATGATTTGCAACAAATGCAGGGACGCCTGCTATACTGCTCGTGCAGAGGCAATGAATATGCTCCAGAGTCTGGGGAAAAAAAATTAGGTAAGTTGCTTTATCGGTTCATTTTGGGTCTTTGCGGAAACGCTGCTGATTCCACATCAGGACAAATTACACTACAGAACCTACATACATATCTCTCCAGTTCACTAGACGAACAGCATTTACCACAAGTGTTTGGACTTGAGCAGCGCCCAATCGTACTCGTAGGCGAAATGCCACCTCTTGCTCTCACTTCGCTCAATGGGCAAGCATACACTGCTGCCGCGTCGGCAACATCCACAGTCGCTCCAAATTCTGCGCCGGTACAACCGAGCGCCAGCAGCCAGCTTGCTTGGCAACCCCAACAGTCATCAGTGGATCTCGCAAGCGTACAGATGTCGCCCTCGACTTCCGGAGAACTTTCGCTCTCGGTACTGGAGCAGAACCGCAAGCAGCAATGCATGAAGCTTTTAAATCAAGCTCGGCAACTGGTTCAGATGCAGAATCTTCCTGAGGCACTCAATACTGTTGAGAATTTACTCCGCATGGCACCAGACTTTGTCGATGCCCTTATTCTTAAGGGACAGCTATTGGGAGCGACTGGTCGCTTTCAAGAAGCTTTGGCTGTCGTGAACCATCTGTTGCAGTTAGACCCCAGTAATGCTCTGGGCTGGAGCATGCGCGCCGCCCTATTGACAAACGTGGGACAGCTTCAGGAAGCTTCATCCGCAATCGAGCGAGCTATCACCCTCAACCCAAACGATCCCGAAGCGCAAGCTATCAGAAACGCAATTCTGGTAAACCTGGCAAGAAATTCGCAGGTAGATCAAGGACAAAAGCCACTGGCAGCAGCTTCCCCACCTAAAAAACGGGGAGGCCCAAAATCCTTCCTTCTCAGCGCAGCTATACAGGTTCTCGCTCTGGTTGTAGGTGCAATTGGCGCATCGATACTCATCATCCATCCATCATTGCCAATCATCGTAGCTTTCCTCTTAGAAAGTTTTGCGTTGGCAATCTTATGTATTAATGCTGCACGAGGTACCTACCTGTTTGGTGCAGCACGTTTACTGCTTACCTTCATTACCAGCCTATTGGCAGTTGGAATATTGGGCGCCTCATACAAGTTCGGGTATAGCTGGTTTACGCACAAAGTAATCGTGTTTCCTCCGCTCATCGTACCTGTACTCTTCCTCGGTCTCTGGCTGGCAGCCGCCGCTATTTTACCACTACTGGCAGCCTTGTGCGGGTTGATCGGCAGGGTCACCATTGGTTCGCGAAAGAAACGCTGATCACTTGAATCCTTCATTCGTCTCTAGGGGGATCGATAATACAGATGAACAAAATAATCCAGGCACCCGTAGGGGCCGATTTATCGTGCCCAGCGCCGATTGATCGGCCCTTGGTGCATGTATTGATACTCAGATTATTTTGTTAAAAATCGTAATCAGCCCTCTACACTGCGTCCGCAAGTTGTTCCCACTCAACAAGCAGTTCCTCTACCCTTGCCTTCGCCCTTTCGTAGTCAACCGAAAGCTGTGTTAGCTGCTTTGCATCGGCGCTGAGAGCAGCATCAGATAGCTCTTCCTCGAGAGCTTTTACATGTGCTTCTGCCTTCTCAATGTCACGTTCTACGTCCTCGACGGTACGCACTTTGACCTTTGCGCTTTTCTTGTTACCACTCCTGGAGAGAGACGCAGCAGGTTTCGCCTTAATTGTTAAAACGTTGTCAGTAGTTTTCGCCTGGGGAGAAGGCACATCAATAGCAATGGGACGTTTACGCGTGCGGTACTCAGTGTAATTCCCCATGTACGGGATCAACACTCCTTCCTCTATCACCCAGACCTTGGTTGCCAGGCTATCAATGAAGTAGCGATCATGCGAGACAAACAGCAACGTGCCTTCAAATTCACCCAGAACCTCTTCAAGAAACTGGCGTGATTGCAGGTCAAGGTGGTTTGTAGGTTCATCCAGCACCAGAAAATTCGACCCTTGCAGTGTCAACTTCGCTAATGCCACGCGGCTCCTTTCCCCACCGCTGAGAGCGCCAATGGGCTTAAATACTTCATCGCCCGTAAAGAGGAAACGAGCCAGAAAACTACGCGCCCCATCTTCGCTCAAGGTGCTCATTTGCCGGATTTCGTCAACAACGGTTCTTTGGTAATTTAACCCACTATGAGTTTGCGAGTAATAACCGATACGTACATTGTGCCCAGGATAAACATATCCACTGATGGGCGGTATTTCACCAATGATCGTACGCAGTAACGTGGTCTTACCAGCGCCATTGGGTCCCAGCAGACCAACACGGTCCGCACGTAACAGTTCCAGGTCGGCAACGCGCACTAGAACCGTAGCTTCGCCCTGTTGATCCAAAGGCGGATAGCCAACGATGAGCCTCTGGGTCGAGAGTACAACCTGTCCGCTTTCTATCACCGGACTGAACTCGAAATGCATTTCTGGAAAATCCCGTGGACGTTCGACCCGCTCCAATCGATCCAACAACTTCTGACGACCTCGCGCTTCTCGGCTGCGCTGGCCTGCCTTGTAACGGCGTATAAACTCCTCTGTGTGGGCAATATGCGCCTGTTGCGCCTCGTATTCGCGCATGCGACGTTCCAAACGCTCTTCACGCAAACGAAGGTATTTTGTATAGTTTCCCGGGTATTCCTCGATGCGCCCAAACGCGATTTCTATGGTACGCTCCACAACCTTATCCAGGAAATAACGGTCATGCGCCACCACAACCATAGCCCCCTTCCAACCTACCAGGTACGTTTCCAACCACTCGAGGGCTGCCAGATCGAGATAATTGGTAGGTTCATCCAGTAGCAAAAGATCCGGTTCTTGCAACAACAGTTTCGCTAATGCTGCTCGCGTCTGCTGTCCACCGCTGAGTTGCACCACTGGAGCTTCTTGTTGTTCACGCGTGAATCCCAGGCCACTAAGCACCTGGTCGACTCTATTTTCATAGGTGTACCCGGCTGCATGTTCAAAACGGCTCTGTAACTCGTCATAGCGCTTTAACAATTGTTCGTGTAGATCGCTATCATTCAGTGCTTCTGGAGTGGCCAGTTCAAGTGCAAGCTCCCTCATCTCACGCTCCCAACCTTGCACCTCAGCAAAAACAGTGAGCATTTCTTCTCGCAGTGAATTCTCTAGTTGGAAATCTATGTTCTGCGTAAGGTAGCCAATGCGCATATTGCGTGCGACTGCAATTGTCCCTTCGTCAGGCTCTTCACGACCTGCCAGGAGATTGAGCAAAGTTGATTTACCTGCGCCATTTGAGCCGACAAGACCAATCCGATCATGTTCATCTATTTGAAAGTTTACGCCCTCAAAGATGCGTTCGGCGCCAAAAGATTTCCCTACCTGTATGACACTTACAATTGGCATGTATTTTCACTCGTATACTATCATGTATTCTTTCGTAACTATTCAGCAGGGGGTTCCAAGGGGCCTGCAAGGCCCCTTGGCGGGGTGCGGGGTATCCCCGCCTGCCTCCCCCACCCTGCCGCCGGAGGCGGTGCAAGCGCAAATAAACCTGAAGAGTTACATTCTTTCTCGTTATAATTCGCGCATTAGCGTATCATACAAGGACTTCTGATGCAAGTTTGATGTACACAAGCTGAAACTGTTCCATGTGTGAACAAGGTATGATATACTGAATAGGCATTAAACCTCACTTTGAGAGAGAAAGGATGCTGAGAGGTGGCGAAAGAGCAGACCCTGGACAATTTGTGGTTGGCGCAAACACTGTTCGATCTTGGTGGAGTGCAATTCGGTAATTTTACAGTCAGCGAGTCGGCAGTTAGCTCCCCCGTTTTTGTTAACCCCAAGGTACTTATCAGTAACCCAACCGCCTTGCGTGTTGCTAGCAAACTCATGCAACAAGAAATCAACCTGGCTCAATCTTTGCGTCGCGCGCGAGTTCACCCCTTTGCTGTAGTAGCAGGAGTACCTGTCGGTGGATTGCTCCTGGCAACTGCCTATTCATTAGAAACGAATATTCCCCTTATATATGCACGCATTCGACCGGAGGGGACAGGTAAACGGGGCATAGAAGGCCGCTTCAACGCCGGCGACACGGTCCTCATTATTGACGACCTGATTACCAGGGGAAGCAGCGTCCTTGAAACAGCCGAGTTACTCGAAGAGAATGGGTTAAAGGTAAAGGATGTTATCGTTCTCATCGACCGTGAACATGGCGCAACAGAGCGGTTAAGACGACGAGGATTCAACCTGATGAGCATTTTGAAACTCGATGTAATGCTTAACCACTACATGTCCAGAGGTCTGATTTCAGAAGAGACCTACCATATCTCCGCTGAATATTTACGCACCAAGCAGGGAGTAACGGAATAGCTCTTACCACAAAAAGTGCCGAGGTAGCCAGCCGTGGCGCCGCCACGCATAATCACCTCGACACTTTCTATATCAAATCCTGTAGTACGGCTATTCAGTCATAGGCGGAGTAGACGGTACTGGTCCATCGTACCCGCCAGGAGCAGAAGGCGTCCGTCCTTCATACCCATTAACCGAGCTGACCTCTTCGCGATGCTTCAATATTCCCAGCAAAGGTTCGATAAGATCAATGGGAAGTGGGAAGATGATGGTCGAGTTTTTCTCAACAGCAATTTCTGTCAGCGTTTGCAGGTAACGCAGTTGCAGTGTAGCCGGTTGTGAACCGATCACATTCGCAGCCTGCGCCAGCTGCGCAGAGGCCTGCAATTCACCCTCGGCATGAATGATCTTGGCTCGCTTTTCGCGCTCCGCTTCCGCCTGCTTTGCCATGGCGCGCTGCATCGTGGCCGGCAATTCAACATCCTTGATTTCTACAGCAGTCACCTTCACGCCCCAACGCTCTGTATGCTCATCAATGATGGTTTGCAGTTCACGATTGATCTTGTTGCGCTGAGACAACAATTCATCCAGTTCTGATTGACCTAACACGTTTCGCAGGGTGGTCTGACCAATCTGAGTTGTTGCCTGCATGTAGTTCATCACATTCACAACAGCCTGCACCGGGTCTACTACATAGAAGTAGACAACAGCAGTGACTTTTATTGTCACATTATCACGCGAAATCACCTCTTGTGGTGGGACTGTTAATGTGACAACACGTAGATCGACCTTAATCATGCGCGTGATGAATGGCGGCACCAGGAATATCCCAGGCCCTTTGGCACCGGTTAAACGTCCAAGCACAAAAATCACGCCGCGCTCGTACTGCTGCACCACCCGGATGGCCGAGAAGAGTAGCATCAGCACAATAACTACAACGATACCTATTACTATAAACGCTATAATAGGATCCACGGAACGCCTCCTTTATGACCCCCTGATGTATTTAGGGGGAGGATTTGAGAGTCTATCAACGACAGGTTGAACATGTAGCAGCAACCCTTCAATGGCGACAATGCGCACTTCAGTTCCAGGGTCGACAGATGCGGATGGCTCATCCAGAATAGCCTCCCAGTCTTCACCCTTATACTTCACACGTCCAACAGGCTGAAGCGGTGTCGATGTGATTACTGTAGCGCCAATCATACCCTCCATACCTGTATTGACAGGTTGCCGCCTGGTTCGCACAATCATCGTGACAACATATATACCAACTAAGCCAACTAACCCACCCATTGCGAATACAAGAATGGGATTTATTTGTGGTCCCTGATAGGGACCACCACTATTGAAAAAGAGCAATGCACCGAAAATGAGCGAGATCACAGCTCCTGCTGTCAGCACGCCGTGCGTGGTCAATTTCACATCGAGAATCAGTAACACAAATGCCAGCACCATCAATGCCAGGCCCGCCCAGTTTGGAGAGAGCGACCCTGCCGCGAAGAGGAAGAGTAACAGCGCTATACTTCCTGCAACCCCTGGTAGGATAGCACCCGGGTGCGAGACTTCTACGAAAATGCCTATCATAGCCACAATAAACAGCAGGAAGATCACATTAGGATCCAGTAATAGCGAATAGAGGGTATCGACTGGACTGGAATTGATATCCTGCACAGCTGCCCCTGCCGTCTGCAACGTAACAGCGCGACCGGAGGCAAGTGCGACTGATCGACCATCGACTTGATTGAGAAGTTCGCTCACGCTAGTTGCCTGTAAATCGATGATTCCATCAGCTTTCGCCTGCTGGTCGGTATACGAGGCCGCATCAGTGACCATTTTTGTCGCATAGGGGACGTTACGATCATACCTGGTCTGGATATTTGTCATATCTGAAACCAGCACGCTTTCAATTTTCGACTTGAGCGTGGGACCGATGTCCCCACCAGTACTGGTCACCGGACTTGATGCGCCAATTGTAGTGCCAGGAGCCATAGCAGCAACATGAGCAGCCAGCGTAACAAAAGCCCCTGCCGAGGCAGCATATGCACCCGTTGGAGACACGTAGGAAATGATCGGCACGCTGCTGTTCAGCTCCGCTACTTTCATCGACTCCATCGAGTTAATATCGCCACCAGGCGTATTGACCTCAATCACGAGCGCCTGCGCACCATCGGTCGAAGCAGTAGTGATTGAGTTGGTGAGAAAACGCAACGAAGCCGGGTTGATCTGACTGTTCAGCGTCATTACATCGACATGAGATGACGAAACTGTTGCCGCAGAGGCAGAGCGAACATTCAAGGATAGGGATAGGAAGACGAGTACTATAACGATAATAGGTATGGCAAGTAAGGACCGTACAATTGGTTTGCGACAAGCTTGGCGCGAATACATGGCAATGTTCCTCCAGTTAGCTAAACAACGCGCCTATCTATCATCCAATGTAGATGCCAGATCACATATCTATCATACCACAAGCCACGCAGAAACACGATTTGTAAAACCTACTCTCTTTGTTAGTAAGTGGCATCTTAAAACGTTTAGACTCATCATAAGCTACATCATAGCTAATTGCTATAATAAAATATAGCATACTGTTATTTCAATGTCAAGAGATAACTATTCAGCAGGGGGTTCCAAGGGGCCTTGCAGGCCCCTTGGCGCGGTGCGGGGCAAGGAAGCCTGGGAGGCTTACGTCCCCGCCTTCCTCCCCCACCCTGCCCTCTCTCCCTGACACTTTTTAGAAGCGAAGGGCAAAGAGCCATCGGCCGTTCTTCTTATGAAAAGGTAAGCAACTGACAATGGCTCCAGCATTGACCGCACGCCGCAAAATATCCAACAACCACAAACGGCCTAAGCGAAAAATCCCCTTATCGCGCCGATCATGCCGATCCAGGCGATCACGCTGTCCATGATGCATACAGGAAGCGGCCAAATGGGTGAGCCACCAGATGGCCAGAAAGAGTACAAGCAAAAGCCGATCCAAGCGCTTGCGATCACTCACCAAGCTGTCTTCCAGGTTCCAACCACGGCTCTTGAAATCCTGAAAGGTGGACTCCACCCGCATGCGTAGGGCATATTCCTTGACCCGTCGCCAGCCTGCTGATCGATCCGAGATGAGAAACCACGCCTCCCGCTGGCCTGGCTGCCAGATAGCACTCACATAGGTCTCAATCTCCGACTCGCCTTGCCAGACGTGTGCGGCTCCGAACCACTGTTGGCCTGGCTTGAAGATGATCTGACTGAACGAACACCATGCTTGCAACTTGCCTCGGAATTGGCGACGGCAGGTATGCTCTTTGCATACACGCAACAGATAATGCCAGTTCCGCTCTCGACAGAGCTTGACGAGTGCAAAAGCGGCTAATCCTCGATCAGCGAGCAAGGTACAGTCTGCATCTCCTAGATGTGGTCTGACTTGATCCAGCAACACCGCCACGATCTCCCATTGCCCTTGATCCCACTTCTCTTGGTTGGGCATGACGCACCAAGCGACAGGCAACAGGCGCGAATGCACCAGCAACCCAAGGTAGACCACGCAGGCGCGATCATCAATTGGCGTGCAATCCAGCACGAACAAGACGCGTTGATCGCGCCAATAGGAAAGCACTTCCCCTAAGAAACTCTTCCAGATCGTCGTGACGACCATGCGATCATTGGCCAGAAAGCGAGCCAGTCGCCGTTCGATGCTAGGCATTTTTGCCGCACTCACACTGCCGAGATTCTCTGCAATCCGTTGCAACACCGCGCTGCCTGCCAGGATCAAGCCAAACACGAAGAGCGCCAGCGTTTTCTTTTGGTGCCCGTGGATACTGGGAAATAAGGACTTGACTTGCTCTAGCCAGTCCCTCCATAATAGAGCCGATGCATCCATTGAGATCGTTCCTCCAAGATGTCGTTTTCACTTTCTCTTGGTTGAAACGATCTCTTTTTCTTGCTCACTCCTTTTCTTTTCTCTCTGGCCAATAAGTGTCAGGGAGAGAGCCCACCCTGCCGCCGCAGACGGTGCCAGAGCAAAGAAACCTGAATAGTAAGGCGATGGAGGGAAAACAGAAAAACCAGGCCAGGGGCAAGTCCTCCCCCTACTCTACGACGGCTTGGCAGGCCCATCCGTGATAGAGTAGGGGTGCCCCTTGCGGATACCCTGGCATATGATTGCACTCCTTGTGTCATTCGCCAGCAAAGTACCTAATACCAGGCCGATCGTGAGTTGCGCCCCGATCCCTACACACTGCTTACAGTCTGCGAAGCACCTCAAATAGGGCTTCATTATCCGGCAGGTCTCCAGGATTATCCAGTACCTCAATATAGCGAATGACACCTTCCTTGTCGATGACAATCACCGCACGATTCGCCATGCCAAGCTTATGGCGAATGCCATACAAGTCGACCACTTTGCCCTGTGGATAGAAGTCAGAGAGCAGCGGGAAAGTTGTATGCATCGATTTGGACCAGGCATTTAAAGTATAGGTGCTATCCATACTAATACTGACCACTTCGGTATCAAAATCCTTGAAGCGTTCTAGTTCCGCCTCATACGAAGGTAATTGCGTCGAGCAAACACTGCTGAAAGCATAAGGAACAAAGGCCAGCACAACATTCTTTTCACCTCGAAAATCTGCCAGGTGCCAATCTTCCCTATTACCGCTCCTGAGGGTGAAATCAGGGGCAATATCTCCAACCTTCAATGTCTTTGTTTCAGGCTGACTTTTAGTCGTCATGAAAAGGTATCCTTCCGTAATATAGGTTAAGTACACTACTTATTTCTACACACAAGCGTTACTGACCCAACTGGCTATTCGTCTAGCAAGGTGTACGTTACAAGGTCACGAGGACACAAAAAATAAATGCGCAAACTGCGCAGATGATATCAAATCTGGTTGATGCCTTCTGGAAGTGTAGTGGCGAGGCTTGCCCTCGCCAGGGCCTCAAGGTCCACGATTGAAACGGATTTGATATGAGATGCTCACTGTTCGGGATTCTAGCACCGCGTAGAAAGGCATGTCAAATTGGAACAGAGAGAGATAAAGCACCGGTGCCACTTCACCTCTGCTCTACATTACAATGCTACATGAAGAAGTATCAGACAACAAGACCATCGAAACGAAAAAGCCATTAACTTCCCTTTGGAACGCTTTACTGGCTCGGCAAGGTATTATAGCCTATTTACCAATCATTGCAATAGACATATTCATGTTCTGTGGAGCATCCTGGCAAATATTCTGGTTACACACTGATGCTGCACGCTACCAATGTTATGCACTGACTTTCTGGATGGGAAGTATCGGAACGCATTTATTGCCCGCTGACCAGTGTTGGTTTCTGCCCACCTCTTTAGCGTCCCAACCACCATTTCATATGCTACCGCTTGAATATCCACCACTCACACTGGTCATATTCTCGCTTGCCCTCTTAGCGCCGCTAATCTACTATCAGTTAGTCTTTGCTTTACTGATGGCGCTTACTGCTGTATTGATTTACTGGTTACTTCTTCGTTACGGCCCGCGCGGTTCAGCCCTGGCATTTTCAATCTACTTGCTCATTGGTGCATCCGCGACTGCCGAGGGACGCTATGACCTGGTTCCAGCCGCACTTACCCTACTCTGTCTCATTGCGGCTGAGCGCAAACATTGGACTTTCGCGTACGTTGCAATGGCATTTGGTTTCATGTTGAAAATATACCCAATCTTGCTACTTCCCGCCCTTTTCATTGCAGAACAACGAGATGCCCAGCGTCTTCATATTCCACCAGAATCGCTCACAATCAAGTCCTTAACAGGTGAACTGTGGCACACATTACAAGGCATACGACAATGGTGTTGGAGAAATTCGCTCATCTTCATAGGCATAATTGTAGGAGTTACTGGATTCTACTCGCTTATTGACTTCAATGGAGCAGTACTGAGTCAGTTGAGCTACTTTGCAAATCGCCCTGTACAGGTCGAATCAACCGGCAGTATTCTGCTCTGGCTCGGTACGCGCTTTGGTTTTCCAGTACAGATTGTCTATACGTTTGGTTCACTCAACATGATCAGTGCCCTTGGAGAATACGTATCCATCTTGTTCGAATCCCTGTTTGTGTTGGGTTATGTTTATACTATTTTCCTGCAATGGCGTGGTAAGCTAGACGTAACCCAGGCAAGTATTGCGCTCTTGCTTATTTTTATCGTCACAGGCAAAGTTTTTAGTCCGCAATATTTAATCTGGATTGTACCCTTGCTGGCTTATAGTGGTGCTTTTGGCAGCTTCTGGCTGATTACCTGGGGAACAATCTCATTGTTGACCACCATCATTTATCCATTCTTCTATACACTCATCACCGATGGGCTCAAAATCCCTTACCTTCCCGGGTTCATCCAGATTGTAACAGCTCGTAACTTCTTGTTAGTTCTGCTAACACTCGCTTACCTTTTCAACTGGTTTCAGATACGGCAACGCAAGCCATTGCTTTCAGATACAAATGGAAAAGAGACAAGACCACTATTTCTGGAGAGCAGCCGCGGAAAGTGAGGTAGTAATTATGAACCTGAGCGACCCTCGCGGTCGCCCCCATAAGCGCGTACTTAAGCCACCCCAACAGGGCGGGGGCCAGCCCCGCCCCTACTCTACACGGGCTGTGCAGGCCGATCGTCGTAGAGTAGGGGCGGGGCTGGCCCCCGCCCTGGCCTTTTAAGTCCTCGCCTATGAGGGTCGCCCCTACATCTTCGCTCGAAGCCCTTGAAATGTAGGGGCGACCCTCGCGGTCGCCCGGATCATTCACAGGCCTGCCTCGGCCTCATTAACCATGCAAACCTTGCTAGCGTAACCGCCATTGCAGTTGATCCGCGTTGCGTAGTAACCGCTCCACAATACTGCGCCGCATACGATAGATTTCATGGATATCACTGAACTCCTGTGGGCAGAAACGCACAATCTCCCTGGACTTGAGACCACAGTGAAAGAGCAAGTAGGCTAACCGCCGCTCACGTGCGTTGGGAAGCATCGTTTTTAAAGCATCCCAGACCTCACCGTTATCATTACTATCTTCCATTTGAGGTTCACCTGGCTCTCCTGGTTCCGGCAACGAGACTTCTCTGGATCGTGAATAAGCCCGCAGCGTATCTAGTATGGCCCCATTCAGACTTGCTCGCAGGTACTGCAACGCAGCCGCGAGTGTCTTAAATTCCACGCGTTGGGTCAAAGTGGTAGCCTGCCAGAATCGCACGAAAGCCTGAGCCACATAGTTCTCTTCGCTATCCAGGCGATACGCTGCTGCTCTATGGGGATGACGACGCAGCCAGCCACGCACCACTTCACCTAAACATTCTTGCATCCAACCCCATGCCTCTTGATTGCCTTGTACAGTTGCACGGCGTAAAAGCTCGACGCCATACCCATCAGTGCATGGCTCACCTCGGCGATAGTTGCTGATTTCCCTCTGGCAATGGGCTGCAAGCATTGAGTTACTCATCTCACTATATAACGAGTTTGGCATTATGGAGTCAGGAGATACCCACTCAGCGGGGATACTCGCTGAAGCAGTGAATAGTTCTCCATTGTCCGCATAGTATATATCCATCAAATCATATACCATATTAATACTCCTCTCAGGTCTTAATCGTCAGCTTCCTTTGGAGATGGATGTTCGGATCATTTGCCCTGCTCCTTTGCTTTCGCCCCTTGCGGTACATTGTGCCTTTTCTCGTCATGGACGGGATAAGCGAAACGCTTCACTGCTCAAAGTGTACGCGATGAAAAGCTGGTGCACATCGTGAGAATTACGTGAAGTCATAACGTATCTTTGTGAAATAGAACAGGAGCCTTTTGAGGTTATCTACGTACTATTACGTATACTGTGCTGTATAAAAAGGGAAACGACCACTCGCGAGGACTTAATGGAAGACTGAAGGACATTCCGTAGGGGAGCGGACCCTTGTGGCAAAAAGGTCTGGGGGACTTTCCGCTACCTCGCCCCAAACCATGCAGGTCTTGCACGCACCCTGCTTCTCAGCTTACTTGAGTTAGTACAGCCTCTCGCTTCTCCTGCACTCCCTGACTCGTTTTCTTCATCTCCAAATACCAATTCACACCTTCCGAAACTCCGCGTATCACATCGTACTCAGGCTTATAGCCAAGTTCCCGCCGCGCCTTCTCAATCGAGAACTCCTGGTTGCCACCGAGCAGCGTTACACCATAGGTGGTTACTGGAGGGGGAGCAGACTTGCGTCGGCCCATCGCTTGCCAGAGCAATTCAGCACTGCGGCCGGCCGAATACAGCGCAAAATAAGGGACCTTGCGTGTAACAGGTGCTACTTCCAGGAAGTCGGCAATCGTATTTAAATACTCGGCTTGTGTCACACGCCGATCATCGGCAATCGTATAGGCCCGTCCGACTGCTGTATCGCCCGCATCACCAGCTTTGATCAGACCCTGTGCCACGTCACGCACGTACACAACTGGCACAATATTTTTACCATGGCCAACCAGAAAGGCCTTCCCTGACTTTACCAGGGTCACAAATCGTCCAAAACTGTTGGTATCGCGCGGACCATAAATCCATGCCGGGCGCACGATTACCACGGGTGCGCCTCGCTCTTTGACCAGGTCGCCTATCAACTTCTCGCCAGCGATCTTTGTACGACTATAGGGATTGTCCTCAGCATGAAAAGAATGAAACTCGCTAATAATCCCATGCAAATGATGCCCGTATACAGTAATCGAACTTGTATGCACGATACGCTGCACGCCGGCATCCATTGAGGCAGTAATCAGGTCTGCCGCTCCCCATACATTCACCGCGGTGTAGTCTTTTTCCAATCCCCAGGGTCCCGTCTTTGCTGCAACATTATAGACCCGTTGGATACCTTGCACTGCCCGCTGAAGTGATTCCCGGTCGGTCAAATCACCATTCACAACCTCAACCCCATCCAGCTTATGCAGACGGGATGCGTCCTCTACAGGCCGCACCATAGCGCGTACTTCATCACCTCGTTCCCATAACATATCCACGAGGTGACCACCCAAAAAACCAGCGGCCCCTGTTACTAATACTTTCATCTACAAAACTCCTCGCTTATACATGTTTTCAAGTTCTCCTGGCATTTAACGCGAGTATATCAATTGAGTGCACTAATGGCAAGCAAGAAAAACTCCCTTAAAAATCCCATTATGCTGTGTAAATGAGTAATGAGAAGGTTTCCCTGATTGCTCAAAATGGAGTAAGAACATGACCGACCATCTAGCACAGCAACTTGGAAATTATCGCCTGGTTCGCCATCTTGGACGTGGCGCTTTGCTGACGTCTATCTTGGCATAAAAGAACTATGTATTCAACCAACGGAGCTTGACAAACATCAGCGTCGTTCTATATAGTTGTAAAGGACGAGTTACAGCATTGATTTTCGGCGACATCCACGAAAGGAGAAGCTCGGAATGTGTTGGTATAACTGCACACCAGCCCTGACTCATGGCCTGATGGATCAGAGGCTTCTCGGGATCGTCGCGCGCATCAACTTTTCACGCCGTGTCCCCTCTCCTTACATCTGATGGCCATCAAGCCTCTGCATACCCATTTCAGGGAAAACCCGGTATAGCTCTTTGCTCTGTTTGAGCAAAGATTTCCCTATCCAGATTAAGGATAGACATCCAGCCAGAGCCTTTTTCCATTGTCAACATTCTTACTACCATTCTCACATCGTGAGGATATGTTCTTAACGAGGCTTACTATGCAGTTTTTCATGCATTACATGCTTTCACTCAACGCCTACAGAAACGAGGAATCACGAAAATGATCGCAGAAACAGCAGACCACACCTACCATCGCGACCTCGGAGAAGGACTTATTCTCCGCTGGTCTACACCACGAGACACAGAAGATATAGCGCAACTGACAAGCTCAGTATTCCGCGACAAAGCTGATGAACCTCTGAATACTCCACTGGCAAATCTGATGCGTGAGCTAATGAGCGGAAGGCACCCGGTAATGGGGCCTGGCGATTTCGCGCTGGTCGAGGATACACAGAAGCAGGGCAATCCTTTGGTTGCCTGTACCTGCCTATGGAGACATACCTGGGAGTACGAAGGCATTCCTTTCGGGGTCGGTCGCCCTGAAATCGTCGCCACAGATCCAGCATATCGCAATCGAAGATTGATCCGCGCTATCTTTGAACTGATACATGCACGTAGCAAGGCCGAGGGTCATCTCGTGCAAGCGATAACTGGTATTCCCTACTTCTATCGACTGTTCGGTTATGAATATACTCTCGACTTGAGTGGAACGTGCTTTACATACGTCTCACTCATACCCAAGATCAAAGAGGATTCTACCGAGCCATTTTCACTGCGAGATGCCACCTGGGAAGATATCCCCTTGCTACAGCAGCTTTATGATCGTCAACGGGCATCAAGTATCGTTTCGGCACCAATCGGGGAAGATTGGTGGCGCTATCAGCTTATGACATGGAACACTTCGAAGACAGGCGATAGCTGGCATATTCAGATGATTATCGACACTGCTGGCAAGCCTCACGGATATCTGATTATGCCGGACATGCGTTGGAGGAAAAGCGTACCAGTCTTTGATATGGCTTTTGCAAAGGGAGCAAATATCCTGGCGATCATGCCATCGGTTCTGCGTGCGTTGTATGTACAAGGTTTGCAGATGCCAGCTAGAGGTAACAATCCTGAGCCTATTAGCCGGATTGCTTTTGTACTGGGACGCTCGCACCCCGTGTACGATGTCTTAGGGAAAGACCTGGCCAACGAGAAAGAGGCTCCCTATGCATGGTACGTTCGCGTAGAAAATCTACCTGAGTTCTTACACCACATCGCTCCTGCGCTGGAGCAACGACTCGCTCATTCTGTGGTAGCAGGATACAGCGGCGAACTGAAGTTTGACTTTTACCGTAGTGGCTTGCGAATGGCCTTCGATGGCGGAAAATTGACAACGGTAGAGGATTGGCGGCGCCCTATCTGGGATTCCAACGAAGATGGAGGTTTTCCGCCGCTGGTCTTCTTGCAATTGCTGTTTGGATACCATAGTCTGGACGAGTTGCGCTCTGCTTTTCCTGACGTATGGGTAAACGACAATGTGGAATTGCTGGTAAAAGCGTTGTTTCCTTCCAGACCGTCGTGGGTGCTACCGTTGGGATGATTGGTCTTAGCGATTTTTCCTGGTTGTAGCACACAAATCCAGAGTACCCTACCACATCGGTAACAGTCGTAGATACTCATAGTCATGCAGAGCTAGAAAAACTCTTAGCCAGGGTCGTGGCGAAATGACAAGCACGAGGCTATAATATTATGCAGATTAACACAATCATCCGGGCATCCGTAGGGGCCGATTGATCGCGCCCAGCGCCGATTGATCGGCCCTCGGGGCATGTATCGCTATCCGGATTATTTTATTAAAAATCATCATATAATGAACGTGACTCAGGGAAAGGTGCGAAAACACCATTTCATACCGGAAAGAAGAACATGAGATCAGCAGAAACAAGAGGCATGTATGGGTGACAAGATTCCCTTGGAACGTGTAGACACATACCGTTGGCGTATACCTAAGCGTTATAATCCTGAAATGCATGTGCCAGGTATGGTCTATGCTGACGATCAACTCATAGAACAGATTATTGGAGATAACTCCTTACAACAAGTAGCAAACGTAGCGACCTTACCAGGCATCGTTGGCTATTCGCTGGCAATGCCAGATATCCACTGGGGCTATGGTTTTCCAGTTGGGGGCGTTGCTGCAACCGATGCTGAGGAAGGTGTCATCTCTCCCGGGGGTATTGGCTTTGATATCAACTGCGGTGTACGTATGCTTGCTACCGATCTGCTGCACAATCAAATTAAGAGCAAGGTCGACAGACTAGCTGATGAGCTTTTCTCTAACCTTCCTTCTGGTGTAGGCACCGGTGGTATGCGTAAGCTTACTCAAAGCGAGATGCGCGAGGTCATGCGACGCGGAGCAGCCTGGGCAATTGAAGAAGGCTATGGTTTTCTCGAAGACCTGGAAGTCACCGAAGAGAACGGTTGCCTGGCTGGTGCCAATCCAGATGCTGTAAGTCAGAAGGCCGTACAGCGCGGCATTTCTCAACTAGGTAGCCTGGGATCAGGAAATCATTTCTGCGAAATACAAGTTGTAGAGCACATCTACGATTCTGAGGCTGCAAATGCTTTAGGTATCGGACAGAAAGGGCAGGTTGTAGCAACCATACATTGCGGTTCAAGAGGGTTTGGACATCAGGTAGCGGAAGATTTCATCAAGCTAGCCGAGTCAAAGCAGAAAGACTATGGCTTTAAGCTTGTAGATCGCCAACTGGCATGTTTACCTTTGAAATCGGTAGATGGGCAGTCGTACCTTGCAGCAATGGCTTGTGCCGCGAACTTTGCCTGGGCGAACCGCCAGTTATTGATGCATGGTGTCCGGCAAGCCTTTTCTACCATCTTCGGTCGGAAGGCACGTGGTAAGGATACACCCCTGGTCTACGATGTTTGCCATAACATTGCAAAGATGGAAGAGTACGAGGTCGACGGACAGGTGCGGCTTGTCTGCGTTCACCGTAAGGGAGCAACGCGAGCATTCCCCGCAGGACACCCGGCAATACCTGAAAAGTATCGCTCAGTCGGCCAACCAGTCCTGATCCCTGGTGACATGGGCCGCTATTCGTTTGTCCTGGTTGGCGCTCCGGGTTCGATGGAGCAGAGTTTCGGCACAACCTGTCACGGCGCCGGCCGTCGCCAGAGCCGCACCGCCGCCAAAAAGTCGATGAGCAGCCGTGACTTGCTCAATCAACTCGATGCGAGAGGCGTGACTGTGCGGGTGCATAGCAAGAACCTCTTGACTGAAGAGGCACCGCAAGCCTACAAAGATGCGCAGCAAGTTGTCAACGTTGTACACAATGCGGGGCTAGCAAAGCTTGTTGCACGCCTCAAGCCCATTATCGTTATCAAGGGATAGCTGCTTTCAGCCCATCATCATGTTGATCATTCAACTCGTAGATCGGCATGGTCCCTTATCCATAGCCCTCAGTGTCCGTAACGTCTACCTTGCCCCAGAAGAGGCGGTACGTGAAGATGAAGTAGATAGCAGCGAGGATCATGCCAATGATCCACCAGACTAGTCCCACCGTCTGACCATACAGGGATGCAGAGGCGTTTTGAACTGTCAAACTGTTTGCGGGTATAGTGGCGGGTAGGACCAGGGGATACAGCCCGAAAGCAGCGCTAGCAAGCATACCTATAATGAAAGCGCCCGAAAAGAAGAAAGCCGTTAGATCCCGCCGTCTAAAATTAAAATAGCCAAAACCAATGAGGCCCACAACTGCAATGATGGGAAAAATGAAGCCCCAGGGACGGCTGAAGTAGCTTACAGCAATGTGTGGCTGCACAACCCATGTTGCAATCGTTGCCAGGACCATGAGTAAAATAGTGGCAAGCCAGAACCACCTGGCAAAAAGCCGGGAGCGCATATTTAGTCCATTCGTCGTCTTGACTGCGATATAGCTAGCCCCATGTGCCGTCAAAGTTGTAAGCGCCAGCAGCCCTATCAGAATGGTATACCAGTCCAGTATACCAGGGTTCGAACTGAACGGATCGAAATCTGTCCATAATGCCTCAAAAAAGTAGCCATTGCTATTCAGTGGAACGCCACGCAGAACATTTGCCATCGCAGCACCAAAGAAGATCGCAAGCAAAGAGCTTCCGATAAAGAACAATCCATCCCAGAAGGAGGACCACACAACATTCGAGATGCGCGAGCGGAGTTCGATAGAGACACCACGCAACATCAGGAGCCACAGAGGTGGATGACACCCGCTCCAAGGTCAAAACCATCCAGCAGGACATACATGGTGATCATGAAGCCCACCAGGATAAACCATAACGTCTGCATTCTTTCTCTCCTTCTCCTTTACGCTGTTTGGTCAGTCAGTCCCTCAGCCTCTTGTGATTTCTCCTCGGTCCCAAGAGGCGCGGGGCCAATTAGCGCTTCAAAAATCACCAGGAAGACATAGACTAAGCCGAGCAGCAGGTACATACCGGCAAACCCGATGAGTGTAAAGAGCACATTTCCTGACGAGAGGGTCGTTGACGATCCTTGAACTGTACGGAGTAATCCGAAGACGATCCAGGGTTGGCGACCAAGTTCGGTTGTGAACCAGCCTGCAATATTGGCGATGTAAGGGAAAGGCGTAGCCAGCAGCAGAATCCACAACATCCAACGTGTTCGGAAGAGCCGTTGCCGCCAGAGTAAGAAACACGCCAGGGCCATAATGGCGATGAAAAAGGTCCCCAATCCTACCATGATGTGATAGCTATAATAGAGGAGGGAGATGGAATCAGGACGCTGATCAGTAGGGAAATCATTTATTCCCTTGACCTCAGCAGTCCAGCGCCGGTAAGTCAGGAAGCTGAGCACATCGGGGACAATGATAGGATTGTCGAGCGTTCCATGTTCGACATCCGGTTGTCCAATAATAACGATGCCTGCTCCTTTCTGCGTCTGGAAGAGCCCTTCCATCGCAGCCAACTTGGCTGGCTGATACTTCGTTACCTGATTTCCTTCCAAATCACCGCTTGGGAAGAGCTGAAATACACTGGCAATCAGTCCTACGATAACTCCCATGGTGACAAAAATCCGTCCGTAGTCGACGTGCTGTTTTAGCAGCAGATAATAGGCACCCAATCCAGCCATCACGAAGGAGGCAGTGAGTACGGCTCCGCTCATCGTGTGCAAATACTGTGGAAGAATCCAGGGATTGAACAGCACCGCCCAATAGTTGGAGATATGAAGCCGTCCATCTGAAGCGACGGTATAACCAACCGGGTGCTGCATCCATGCATTGGAGGCAATGATGAAGCCACCCGAAGCCCATGTTCCTAGCCACAACATCAAGGCTGAGAACCAGTGCATTTTTTGGCCAAAGATGTGCTCGCCGAACAGGAAGATTCCAAGGAAGGCCGATTCGAGAAAGAAGGCGAAGGCTCCCTCCATTGCTAGAGTCTGTGCAATGATATCGCCTGCGTAAGCAGAGAAGCGTGCCCAGTTCGTACCAAACTGAAACTCCATCGGGATGCCGGTCACGACGCCCAGGACAAAGGTGATGGCAAAGATCTTTCCCCAGAAGCGGGCACTTGAGTTGTAGCGCTCGTCCCGGCGCCAGAGATAGAGTGTTTTGAGAATCACAATGAGTAGTGCCAATCCCATCGTGAATTGGGGAAAGAGATAGTGATAGGCAATCGTGAAAGCAAATTGCAGTCGCGACATAACG
>WNGD01009678.1_pt1 | contig 24501 bp, 25 predicted proteins | sample 5400671 | NCBI WGS metagenome assembly WNGD01 (sample SAMN13153369, study PRJNA577476) | soil metagenome | isolation source: 40 cm soil or saprolite under grassland replicate 2 | place: USA:California | collected 2016-06-15
GCATGATTGTACGCGACCGCGCAGATAGTACGGCCACAATTGAACAAGCAGGGCATGCCGATAGCTACGAAGCGGTAGAGCGCATTCCAGGTGCAACCTACACTGAAATGGGCTGGGAGGTCTTTCCTGATGGCCTTGCCAACATCTTAACGCGCATTGATCGCGAATATGCCCCAAAAGCTATGGTTGTTACCGAAAGCGGCGCTGCCTTCGACGATCACTGGGACGGCAATGGGGTCGTGCATGACCAGCAGCGCATTGACTACCTGCATGAGCATATTGAAACTGTCGCTCAAGTCATACGTCAGGGTGTGCCTATCAAGGGCTACTTTGTCTGGTCTTTCCTGGATAACTTCGAGTGGGCCGAGGGCTACCACAAGCGCTTCGGCCTGGTCTACATCGATTATCCTACCCAACGCCGCATCATCAAAGATAGTGGTCGTTGGTACGCCTCATTCGTCGCATCCCAAAGCGAAGGCCATCCTGGGTAGTTTGGTAGCAGGGTTTTTGGTAATCACCGAAAGGCACGATAAACTGCTTACCTGGAGACCTCACCAGTCCACGAATTGCGCAACGAGGTTGTAGCGAGTAACGAATGGGGGCAGCGCGGCCTTTCTTTCCACTGAGCTACGAAGGGCTTGACAAAATGAAAAAAGGTGTATATACTCCTAATTATGAACGAACAGATATATCAACCGAACGAGGCTCAGTTGGCTGAGATTGAGGCGACGTGTGCGTGCTCGAATGTGCGCAAGGCAGCACGCGCTGTCACGCAACTCTTTGATGAGGTGCTGCAGCCGACTGGGTTGCGGTCAACCCAGTTCACGCTTCTGGTCGCTGTTGCATTTGTGGGTGAAGCGCCCGTGACGCAGTTGGCTGAGGCACTGGTCATGGACCGCACGACGCTCGCGCGCAACCTGAAGCCGCTCGAGAGCCTGGGGCTCCTCACGATTGAGGCAGGGACGGACCGGCGCAGGCACCTGGTGCGGCTGACTGAACGTGGCCGCCAGGCTTTGGCAAGGGCGCTGCCCTCTTGGGAACAAGCACAGCACCAGGTGGTCACGCGCCTGGGACACGAGCAGTGGCACGCGCTCCGAGCCTCACTGCAAGCAACGATGACGCTTGCCCAGTCGTTTTAGTGTTTTTTTGTGGTAATACGTGTATATACACGAAATGAGCAAACACCGTTATAAGAGAAAAAGATGCATATCCCGAAAGGTAGGAAACAGATGAAATACTTTGTCACCGGCGCGACCGGCTTTGTCGGTGGTCGCGTGGTACGTCAACTGCTTGAAGCTGGACACGAAGTGGTGATTCTCGCGCGCAATCCCGTGAAGGCCAGCGGGCAGTTTGGGCCGAGTGTGAGGATTCACCAGGGCGATATCACAGAGAAAGAGAGCCTGCGCAAGCCAATGGAGGGCGTGGATGGCGTCTTTCATCTCGCGGGCTGGTATAAAATCGGCGTCAGAGACAAAAGCCAGGGCCAGCGCATTAATGTCGAGGGCACGCGGAATGTCTTGGAAACCATGCAAGAACTGGGCATCCCGAAAGGCGTCTATACCAGCTCTGTCGTTGTCTACTCTAACACGCACGGCCAGCTTGTCGATGAAACGTACCGCTTTGATGGACATACCTTTCTGAATGAATACGAGCGCACCAAGTGGGTGGCGCATTACCAGGTGGCCGAACCCATGATCGAGGCTGGCCTGCCGCTGGTGATTGTGCAGCCGGGACCAGTCTACGGCCCCGGTGATACCAACATTGTGCATGCCGTCCTGGCCCAGTACTTGCAGCGCAAACTGCCCTTGCTGCCGACCGTCACCGCTTCTTCCTTCGTGCATGTTGACGATGTCGCACGCGGTCACATTCTGGCTATGGAGAAAGGCCGACCTGGCGAGTGCTACAACCTCACTGGCGATACCTACACCCTGGTAGAGACCATGCGTCTAGCTGAGAAAATCACCGGTGTGCCTGCCCCGCGTTTGAAGGCCTCGCCCGCCGTGTTCAAAACGCTCTCGGTCACCATGAGAGTCGTCGAGAAACTCCTGCCCGTTCCCGACGAGTACAGCGCTGAATACCTGCGTACCATTGCCGGCGTCACCTACCTGGGCGACTACAGCAAGGCGAGCCGCGAACTGGGCTACCAGCCTCGCGCCTTCGAGGCCGGCCTGGCCGAAACGTTGCATCACGAGATGGAGTTGTTGGGAATGAAAGCGCCAGCACTGGCAGGGTACCCTTTTGGGCCGACAAACGCATGACCGCTCAGGCTTTCAGCGTCACCATTCGTCGCGCCGCTTCCTACATTGTGTGTCTTGTGTGTCGCCAGGAAGGAACTACAAAATGACCACTCTCCCGAACATCGTCCTTGTCCACGGCGCCTGGGCCGACGGCTCCAGTTGGAGCGCCGTCATCGAGCGCCTGCAAGCCGACGGCTACACCGTCACCGCACCCCAATTTCCGTTGACCACGTTGGCCGCTAACGTCGCCCGGCTGCGCCAGGTGCTGACCCGCCAGAACGGACCGACCATCGTCGCCGGCCACTCCTACGGCGGCCAGATCATGACCGCGCTGGGCACGGACGCGCCCATCGTCGTCGGTCTGGTCTACATATCGGCCTTCGGACTTGACCAGGGTGAATCGATAAGCGCGGTGCGGAGCCGATGGGGACCGCCGAGCCCGGCACAGGCGCACCTCGACATCGACCAGCAGGGCTTCGCCTGGCTGCCAGAGGACGACTTCGTACACCACTTCGCCGCTGACGTTGATCCAGTAAAAGCCAGGGTCATGTTCGCGGTGCAGCAGCCATTGGCTGGAACCGCCTGGCAGGAGGTGATGGGGGTCCCAGCCTGGAAAGCGCTGCCGTCCTGTTTTCTGGTCGCAGATGGTGATCAGACGATCCCACCCGATGCCGAGCGTTGGTTCGCCAAGCGCATGGGTGCCACTACCGTCGAAGTCCCCACGAACCATGTGGCGATGGTCTCCCACCCCGATGACGTGGTGAAGCTCATCGAGACGGCTGCCCAGGCTGTGTCGGTCACAAACTAAGCACCTCGCCCATTCAGGAGACTCCGGCGCTCATGGTGCTTCGAGTTCTTAGACGGGTCAGTTGCCGATGAGTCCAGAAACGCCAAGTCCTGCGAACCCGAAGACCCACAGGATGTTGAGTCTCGTAAAGTCGTACCGACCAAGCCATTGGCATACTCAAGTTGTCTCCAAGCCTCTTGCGAAAAGGGGAGGGCTAATTGATAGGTGGGCAAGGTTTGTATCAGCGCCAACTCCCCCATCAGGTCCGCTTTGGTTAACCCTTGAGCTGGCACCCGAACAATCTCTTCACTTCCCACGAATTGTGCAACGAGGTGGGAAAGGGTAGCGGTAGAGTAAAGAAATGAGCCTTCTTTAAAAGGGAAAGTACATGAAAATCCCTTGAGAAGGAGGCTCTATGACCACTATCGCCTATCCCCTGTGAATATCCAGACCTCTGCGCAATCTGTGGCCTCGATTCCGGCCTGGTTCGGGGAAATCACTTTGCTGGTTCACCACCTCCAGCACCAGGGCGTGCTTGCAGCTATTGAAGAGCAGGTGCGCTTTGCCCGTCGTCGCTTCGGACGGTACGAGGTGATCGATTTTCTCGCCGTCCTGTTCGGTTATGCAATCAGCGGCGAACGCACCCTGGAAGCCTTTTACGAGCAGATCCAACCCTGGGCAAGCGCGTTCATGGCGCTCTTTGGACGCGATCGAAGCCCTGCGCACGCTCTTTCTGAAAGATCTGCTGGCTCGCCCTCTGCACAAAGAGGAGCAAAGAGCTGGGTTATGGGACCGACAAGGAAGTCGGTGGGTTGTCTTCGACGTTGATGGCACACGTGAGGCCGCCCGCCAACGAGCCTTGCCACAAACGCCAGATCGACCCTCTCCCCAGCGTCGCTTGCGCCCTATCTGCGCCCCTGGCTACACCGGGCGCAAACGTGGCGAAGTCGTGAGAACGCGCACCACAGTACTTCAAGCTCATACGCATCAGTGGATCGGCACTTGTGGAAATCCTGGCAATGGCGAATACCGGGCAGAACTGCGTCGAGCAGTGGCGGCCATGCAAGACTATCGGAAGCGCGCACAATCACCCCGAAGAGCGTGCGAGGCTCGCGCCTGGATGGGCAATATGGCACGGGAGCCGTCCTCGCCGATCTGGCAGGACTCGCGTATGTCATGCGTGGCAAAGACTATCAAATCTTGAAGCGAGCCGAGGTCCAGGCTCGCCTGAAACTGCCTCCCGATCAGCACCTGACCCACCCGGAAAGTGGGATAGTACGCGCGCTCTACGACTGCCCTGATCTGTCCTTGGGACCAGAGGGTATGCGGTGCCGGGTGATCGTGGCAACTCATCCTGCCGGGACAACCAAGAGTCGGATTGGCGTCACCCGCTCCGGCGTGGTCTACGAACTCTTCTTGACGAATCTCCCCCAGAGCGCGTTCACCGCTGCCGATGTCGTGGCGCTGTATCTGCATCGCGGGGCGTTTGAAAACGCCCTGGCCGATGAAGACCAGGAACAGGACCCAGACCGCTGGGCAAGCCATGCTGCAATGGGCCAGGAGTGCTGGCAGATCATCTCGCAATGGATATGGAACCTGCGCCTGGAACTAGCGCTACTTTGTTGACTCGGGATTTTGCCTTGGTTTAAACCCATCAAATAGTGTCGATCTGAGCTCAAATTGCTCAGGATATATGTCCGAATCAGGCGCGATTTCCCGAGTCAACAAAGTAGCGGTAGCGGTACTTTGTTGACACAGGTGGCTGCGAAAAGATTGAGCCAGATGGCATAATGGAAACATGCGAGCATATACTCAAGAGCTGAGACAGCAGGTTCTTCGCGCAGTTGACGAGGGCATATCCAGAGTTGAGATCATCGAACGCTTCCAGGTGTCGCGGGCGACCATTAAGCGCTACCTGAAGCAGAGGCGTGAGACAGGAAACGTTCTGCCACGACCCATTCCCGGGCGTCCGCCGAGGAAAAAAGCTGCGTTGCAAATAGGCGTGCAAGAACTGTTGGAAGCCCACCCCGAGGCTAGCCAGCGAGAATAGTGTCAGTGGTGGGAGGCTGAGCATGGCATGGCTGTAAGCCGAGCTTCGATGAGCCGGGCAATTCATGTCCTTGGCTGGACGCGGAAAAAGGGGAGGAGCACATCTCAGAACGTGCCATAGAGGAAGAGTGGCTGGCCGTGCTCAAGCTGTTCAAGTAAGCATTGGAGCAAAGGAGGTGGGGGCTGCTCTGACCACGCTCGCCAATAGCGCCGTAGCATGATCCACGGCTCCAGCCATCCTTGTACTGCTCGCAGGGCCATCGGCCAGGACATCGGTGGCCGCATACCTTTTCCCGCGCTGATTTTTTTCCCCCGTTCTCGCTGAAGCAGCGGGAATAGCTGTGTCTGGGAGCACTTCCGGCTCAGATGGCTGCTGCAGTTCATCGGTCGTGCGAGAAGAAGGATGGCTGACATGATACCAGCAAAAGGAGAAGGCGCAGCAGACGAGCTGCCAATGCCGTCGGATGGCCTGATCGCTGCGCACCTGGTACTGGGACCACCCCAGAGCATGTTTGACCTGTTTGTAGCTCTGCTCGACCCACATGCGCAGTCCGTAGAGTCTGATCCCCTCTTCCAGACTGGCTGGAGGGAAGGGTGGGGTGTTCCCCCTGCTTGCGCTTGGGGCAGGCAGGTTGGTGACCAGGTACCAGGTGGAGAGGTCGGGCAACGTCTTGGGATCGGTGGTGGCCACGATGGCGCGTTCTTTCGTGGCTGGTCCATACGGCCCAGCCACGCTCTCCACCGCCCACCAGTCCTGGGTGCTACCATCGCGAAAGGTCCTCGTGATGCGCACCCACTGGCCCGGCTGCTCAGCACTCACCCATCCAGCCTCTCGGGCCACCTCTTGCAACGAACCCGCCACACCCTCTGGATGCCACCACGCGTGCGATGGGTTGAGCGCCATCACATACGGCACCTGCAACTGGCGCAGCCCGGTTCTCAGGCCACGATCTTCTCCGTAGAAGGAGTCAGCCACCACTGCACGGAACGGCCACGCCTGCTCTCTCGCCTGCTGGACGAGTTGCAAGGCGATGGTAAGCTTGGTACGAAAGGCTGGATCGTCCTTGCCTTCGGCAAAATAGCTCTCCGGAGTGTACGGCTCGATCTCCACCGGGTAATACACCTGCTCATCGGCCCACAGGCTCGTCACGGAAACGACTCCATTATCGATCTTGCCTACATTCCCCAGGTACTGACGTGCGACATGAGCCGTTTTGTGACCGTCCTTGCGATCCCCCGTCTCATCGATGACCAACACTCCCTGCGCGTTGGGAGCCGTCGCCGGGTTTGCGCGCAGCAGCTTGAGCCGCTCCGCCTGGACTTTGCGCTCATCCCAGTTGGATTCGGAGAGAAACCATTGCAGTTTTTGCGTTCGCGGGAGCTGAGCTCCTACCACTGGCTCCGTGTTGACCAAGCCGGTCAGGGTCTTATTGCGTTCACTGGGCAACAAGAGACCTTCCAGGTAGTGCCGGAAGCCCTCCCGTTGATTGCTTTTGCTAAACACGGGATCAAAGTGCTTGGCATACGCTTCCAAGGGCGCTGGCGCTTGGGCTACTTCAATGCGGTTTGTCATCTCACGTTCCTCCTCTCCCCTCATTCTACCATCCTTTCCCCTTGTCAACAAAGTACCGGTAGGAGAGCAGGGGACGGCCCCCATTGGGCCGCAGCAGTTTCGTGGCTTGCCGTTCCTCGTCGGCACCGACCCGCAACGCTGTTTTGTCGCGTTTGGAGATGGGCTGCAGAACGAGCCCCTGAGCATCCCCATCGATGAGGGCGCGCAGTCGATCATCGTGGCCCACCGCCTGCTCGCGTCGGGCATCTCCGCTGGTGGCCCTGTCGGTGAGCTCATCGCCGACTATGTCTTCACCTATCAGAACGGGGACGAAGCGCGCGTGACGATCCGCGACCGCTTCGAAATCACCGAGATCCCGACCGCCTGGGGACAACTCCCTTTCCGCGCCGTCCCCGATCAGAGCGACAGCCTGCCAGCACGCTACGAAGGACGCTTTGACGAGGCCGGCGGCCTGTACTGGCTACTTGGGTCATCCGTTCAAAAATATGCCCTTCGAGAATGATATAATACTCCCCCTTTGCTTGCAAACGAAGGTAGGAGAAGATAAAATCGGTAGTCGTCAACATATTCTCATGCTCGAACAACGACAATCTAATGTATAAGGAGTAGCTTATTTCGTGGGTCGTGTTCTTACTTATCTCCTGCAGTTGAGGGGTTTCTGCTTGGAAGTACTTCACTCTCGCTTTCTTCAATGGACGAAGCCGCTCAGTAACTTATTGCTCTTCGAAACGCTCACAGATCTTGGCAGAAGCAAGTCCCAGCTTATCGCAGAAAACGCTCTTTTACGCCAACAGCTCATCATTCTACATCGGCAGGTGAAACGACCGACTTGTAGCAAGGCGGATCGAACGCTCCTCGTGCTATTGGCCAGGTTGGTTCGCACATGGGAACAGGCTCTTTTTATTGTTCAACCAGATACACTGCTGCGTTGGCATCGTGAGCTCTTCCGCCTGTACTGGAAGCGCAGGTCAAAGGCCTCTTCTCACAAGCCGAAGGTAGCCGCAGAAACCATCGCATTGATCAGAGAGATGGCGAGGGAGAATCGGCTCTGGGGTGCTGAGCGTATTCGCGGTGAATTACTGAAACTGGGTATGCATGTATGCAAGCGCACCATCCAGAAGTACATAAGGCAAGTTCGCACTCCCCAGCCAAGAGGACAGAAGTGGGCAACCTTTTTGCACAATCACGCAGCACAGATCTGGGCTTGCGACTTCTTACAGGTCACAGATCTCTTCTTTCGACCACTCTTTGCGTTCTTCATCATCGAATTGGAGTCACGGAAGGTGATCCACGTAGGTGTGACACGATCTCCCACCGATTCTTGGGTTGCGCAACAACTCCGAGAAGCCACTCCATATGGGCAAGCACCGAAGTATCTGATTCGTGATAATGATAGCAAATTTGGACCATGTTTTGCTCGGGTGGCGACAACGAGTGCCATAGAGATTCTTAAAACGCCCGTTCATGCGCCACGAGCCAATGCGATCTGCGAACGCTTCTTGAGGAGTGTCAGACAAGAATGCCTTGATCACTTATTGATCCTTCACGAGAAGCAGCTTCAACGCGTGCTCAATCAGTATGTGGCGTACTTCAACCTGGCCCGACCGCACCAAGGGATTCGGCAGCAGCTTCCTGAACCGAACAGATCATCTCTTTCCTCTCATCAAGCAGGGGACAGGGTGATTGCTGTACCGATAGTGGGTGGGCTCCACCATGACTACCAAAGGGTAGCTTGAATCGGGAGAGCATGTTCGATAGAACAACAGGTGGACGAGGTGCATCCAGAGAGCAGCGTCATGGAGAGAGATACTTTTGGCAGAGCTAGCATGGAGCCTTTGCATAGATTCCCTGAGTGTATGCTGCAAGGAAGCGTGCGTTTTTCTCGTTGGAGGGCCGTCCTCTCGTGCAAGAGAAAAATTCCCCTCCTTCCTCCTTGGTTAAATATCACATAACAAAGAAAATAGAAGGGTGGTGATAGACCAAGTTGTCAATTTTGTGAACGGATGTACCAAGTAGCCAATACACCTTTGTTGAGAGGGCTTGGATCTAATTTAAGGTAGAAGAACTATGACTAACTCATCTACAAGTCTCCAATCGAAGTTATCACTCAACGTATACGTGACGCCCATGCGGCCTATGGTAGGAACACCCCCGCAGGGTCCTGGTGACGAGCCAATATGGTCCCCGATGTCCAGTACGCTTACATGACGCGATTCTTGTCGATACGCTCGTCACGTTCGATCAAGTCGATGCCCTGGCAGACTGGGTTAAAAGTTTCAAAAAGCGTGTCACCACGATTCTCATTACACATGGCCATTCCGACCATTGGATTGGCCTTCAGCAACTTCTTAAGCATTTCCCTGGGGTAAGAACGATGGCGAGGCCTGCAGTGAGAGACCGAGCTCAATTTGAGGCCACTAATCCTACCCTCAGAAAATATTGGCAGGGGATCTTTCCTGGAGAAATCGGGGAAAACCCCACGGTGCCAGATGGAACTACCGAGACTTTTGTGGAACTTGAGGGCCATCGCATCGATTTGATCGACATTGGTCAAGGGGATACCGAGCATACAACGATCATGCATATACCATCCATAGCAGCGATCGTGGCGGCTGATGTGGTCTATAACCAAGTTCATATGATGACCGGGGAGACTGACGAGCAGTCTCGACAAAAGTGGATGGACAATTTGGATCGAATCGCCGCAATGAACCCCCAAATTATAGTGGCTGGGCATAAGCGAGTTGGTACATCAGACGGACCCGAAAACATAGCCGAGAGCAAGAAATATCTGGCCGATTTCTCCCGAGTGGTCAAAGAGAATGAAACGGTTGAGGCAATTGTCCAGGCGATGCTGACCCTGCACCCGAATCGGGATAATCCACGCGTTGTCTGGCACTCTGCACGTCAGGCGGTAGCAAAACGCACATAATCTGCATTGTCATAAAGGGAGGAACAACAGAGTTCTTACTAATGTAAATCCCAACATGATGAAACTGGTGAAATCTGTACAATTATTAATGACCAGTTTCATGTTGGGATTTACACTAACAACAGGGCAAATTGCCAATATTTGGCAAAGATATGGCTCATGTCCACTTTTGGGGATTGATGGGCTTATCGGTGGAATAGATGAGTTTTGAGAGGGTGCCAGTTTGTTTTTGAAGTTCAAAAGTATCCCTCTCGAAGATAAAAAGGTCGGAAGTCTATCCACCAGCTGACGATTGAACAGCAGGAACCAAGCCTCTCACCGGATCTCATGGATGAAGGCATGGTTCTCTGGTTCAATTGCGTGGAGAACGCGCTGGCGCAGAAGAGGGAATCCCGCTTTCCCATACATGGTGCGTTTCAGAAGTTTCAATTTCGTCACCTGCCCCTGGACCTGGGCGTTGTTAATGGACCACGTGAGGCCCGCTTTCAGCGCGGCTTTGTCTTTCTCCACACCAGCGGCAAATGACTGAAGTTCTACCAGATCGCTGGTGGCAATGCGCTCTAACCAGGTATCGAGCCGATATCCTTCTCTTTTGCGAACCATCTGCATGAAATCTTGAACGAGATCATATGCCCGTTTGAGGGTTGGGCTGGCCTGGCAGAACGTTGCCAGATCCTCTTGTTCAATCTCGTCCAAGCTGTTGGGGTCTCGGACAAACAGCCAGACAGCGGTGTTGGCAGTAAAGGTGTGGAGACGGTTGGGATTGAAAGAAGTCTGAACGCTCGCCTGCTTGAGCGTTTCAATATGGCGATAGACCGTCCGTTCTGATCCGGTGTAGCCTTGCTTCTGGATTTCACGCCAGAGCACCAGACCTTTTCGCTCTCCCTGCTGCCACCGCTTGAGCACAGAGGGAGCAAATGGATCAAAGGAACTCGGCTTCTTGCGCCGTTTCTTGGCTTCTGGAAAGGTTCCAGCCGCCAGCCATGTCTGCACGGTTCGTTCGCTCATATTGAGTTGGCGAGCCATCTCTTTTGCGGTCAACCCCTGTGAGTGCCTCTCCACCACTTGCTCATAGCGGGTCTTGCGCCCAGCTCGTCGCGTCAAGCGGGCTTTCTCCACATGGACAGGCTCTTTGGGTATTAACGACCGTGTATAATTGCGCCCAGATAAAATTGACCACCCCCCGATATGGCGGTAGTCTATGGGAAATGTTGTTGAGCATTCCCACAGGAGACGGCCATGATCAGGAGCAGGACAGTGAATACCATACACGAATTAGCAAGCCAAGGAAAGTCCATTCAAGACATCGCGATCACATTGGGCATAGCCAGGAACACGGTGCGCAAATACCTGCGCCACCCCGAACTGGTCGCCATGCCCCATCCGCGTCCCAATCGTCGTTCCAAGCTTGATCCGTTCAAGGAACAAGTCAAGAAGTGGATCGAGGAAGATCATTGCTACAATTGTGAGGCGATGGTGCCCCGCTTACTGGCTATGGGCTACAAGGGAAGTTTGAGTGTGCTCAAAAGGTTTGTCCATCCTCTGCGTCCCCCAATGGCAGGGCACTATCCCGTCGTGCGTTATGAAACCAAGCCGGCAGAACAGGTCCAATTCGATTGGGGGGAGTTTAAGTATGAGCAGGACGGCGCGCCCCACAAACTCTACGGCTTCACAGCGATCCTCAGCTACTCTCGCATGCGCTTTGTGACGTTCGTCAAGCGCTGTGATGCCCAGACGCTGATCCGCTGTTTGATGGAGGCCTTTGAATACTTCGGTGGGCTGCCCAAGGCTGCGCTGACTGACCGGATGAAGAGTGTGCTGCTGTTGGAAATGGAGAACAAGGTGCCACGCTGGAATCCACTCTTTGCCGATTTCATGGCCTCCATTGGGGTGGCGCCACGAGTCTGCAAAGCGTACACGCCTCAAACGAAAGGGAAAATTGAGCGCTCGGTTGGGTTCTTCAAGCACAGCTATTGGGCAGGAGTGTCCTTCACCGATATTGATGATCTCAATCGCCAAGCCCATATTTGGTGTGAGCGCATCAATCTGCGGGTCCACCGGACCACCCACGAACGTCCCAGGGATCGCCGAGAACAGGAGCCACTTGCGCCCCTACCACAGGCCTTTGCCTGGGAACGTTTTGCCACCGAAGAACGCAAAGTCAGTTGGGATGGCTACCTCTCCTACGATGGGGTGCTCTATGGGCTGCCCTCATCGCCGCCTGTGGCAGGGGCGGTGGTCCAGGTACGGGAATGGCACGGGATCCTCAAAGTGTGGTCTGGAGGGCAATTGCTTGCCGAATTGGCGAAGCGTCCTGTGTCCCAGACCCATGTCGAGCATCCTGATCAATGGCGCAATGTTGCCCCCGCTGCCTCCAGACGCGCGCAAATCGCTCCCATCGGGCATCTGAGGCCAGCGCCACAAGTGGTGAAGCGGGAGCTAGCTGAATATGACCACTTGTGTGGGGTGGAGGTGCTCTCATGCAACCTCAATTGAAACACCTGGGTTTAACCCAACTAGAGAAAGCGTTGCCCGCGCTCTACGAGACAGCGCGACAGGAGCAGTGGACCTATGAGAGCTTCATGAACCGGGCGATCGCCGCCGAAATTGAAGGACGAGATCGACGCGCAGCGGAACGGCGCATGACCGCAGCTCGTTTGCCAGCGATCAAGACCCTGGAGACCTTTGATTTTGCGTTTCAACCAGACCTCTCAGAGCGGCTGTTGTGGGAACTGGCTGATCTCTCCTTTGTCCAGAGCGCCACCAACGTGGTTTTCCTTGGCCCACCGGGCACAGGGAAGACACACCTCAGTCTGGCGCTCACGGTCAAAGCCTTGAGCGCCGGGTATTCCGCCTTGTTCACGACCCTCACGCATCTGGCTGAAGCGCTGGATAGCGCTTCCTATCCTGGCCTGGTGCGTCAGCGGCTGCGTCGCTACACCACCCCTAGTGTCCTGGTCATTGATGAGGTGGGCTACACCAAACTCTCACCTGGCCAGGCGCATCACTTCTTTGAGTTGGTCACCGCCCGCTATGAGCACGGCTCGATCAGGCTTCCCTCCAATACCGGCTTTTCTGCCTGGGGAAGTCTGCTCGGAGATGAGGTCCTCGCCACGGCGCTGCTCGACCGGCTCTTACATCATGCGGAGGTCCTTGCGTCCAACAGACTGAGCACCTTTCTCCACTAGGGCTGAAGTGAACGAGACTCCGGTAACACATAGAAACGAAACGTAGTTCCTCGGCGGAAACGATAGATCTGGTGCCTCTCCTCCACACACCAGCGAAGCATCTGCTCCCAGGTTTTCCCCTGTAATTTACATAGCGATTTCACAGAGATCATACGCGGATCAAAGCTGGCCTGCCCTCCCAGACGCCGCTCCACCTCTTCTGTCCAGGCAATCCACAGGGCTTTCTGGCCACCTACATGTTTCCCTTGCAGCAGGCCCAGCTTGTACCATTTCTGGACGGTGGTTTGATTGATCTCCAGTCGAGCTGCAGCTTCTGCAGTGGTCAGATAGCCATTCTCTGTGAGCCGAAGCTGAGGATTGACGGTAAAACCAGAGGGGATGCCATTGGAGAGACGAAAATCCATCACGCGACGAGCGGACCAGGCGCGCCCTTTCACCGTCTGCAGCCCCTGGGCATTCAGTGCGTCGGCGATTTGTCCGTCCGGCAGACTGTGAGCCAGTTCCGTAATCCGGTAAAAGAGGTGCGGAGCACTGAACAGATACTTGGGGACTTCGACCGTGCTGGTGGCTCCGCCCTGCCAGCCAATTTCCGCCCGGATGACTTTGCCGGGCGTCGGCGTCTCCAGCGTGACGCGCTCAATCACGCACCGCAGGAGGTCTTTCTTCTCCTGGAGGCTTCCGCCATCCTGATACCAGTAGTCGCGCAGATGCGTCAAGACGTGCTCCATCTCCTCACGGGTACTGTTCAACTGGTGTTGGGTGGGGCGGTTTTGCTGGTAGGCGTGTTGTGCGGCCTCCAACTCGACTAAGCGCTCGTTCCAATCCGTTTCAAGCGTCAGGGCCACCAAGCGATTCGCCGGATCGACCGCCTCATAGCGGCGGCGAGCAAGATCCGCCTGGTAGCTGATTCGCTGGAGCTTTTCTTGCCACTGTCGGTCGACCAGCGCGGCTTCTTCCTGCAGCTTCTGCGCGGCTCCTCTCGACTGCTCCAGGGTCGTGACATTCATGAGTGTCAGGAACAGATCCTCGACGAGCACATCCACGCGGCCAGCACTGGCTCGATTGCAGATGGCGGTGCCGAAGGTGCGGTGTGCGCCATCACAGGTGTAGTAGGGCTGTCCATCATGATAGCAGACACGCATCTTGCGTCCACAGGGCTTGCACCACACCAGACCTTGAAGTAGCGCCGGTCCCTCTCGCACCGCTCCCTGATTGGCGGGAAACTGCTGGTAGTTGTTTTCAAGCGTGGCCACGTTTGCTTCGTATTCCTCCTGACCGATGTAGCCGACATGATGCTCGGGGAGAAAGACCTCCCAGTCAGCTCTCGCTTTGCGGTGAATCTGCCGCGTATGAGCGAGGGGGTCCACCTGCGCCTGGCGACGACCGTAGGCGTAAATCCCAGCGTACATCGGATTGGTCAGCATGAGATAGATCACATGGTAGCGCGGCTTCTGCCAGCTGATGACTCGTCCCACTCCTCGCACCAGTCGCTGCGAGGGCAGTTCGAGACCCTCCCGTGCCAGGTACGTGAGAACCCCGCGGACCGAGCCGAGCTGCCGGAAGAGGCGAAAGACGAGTTCGACGGCGTGTCGCACACTCTGATCTGTCTCCAACCGGATCTGACCACTGAGAACATCATACTCCAAACCGATAGGCACATTCCAGATCAAAGCACCGCGTTGGGCTTTATTGAGTCTGCCTCGCACCATACGTGCTTTGATCTGGTAGAGCTCTACCTCCGAAATGGTTCCCTTCAACCCAAGGAGAAGTCTGTCGTTAAATTCTGCCGGATTGTAGAGGCCATCTTCGTCGGCAATGAGCACATCAAAGGCCGCAGCCAATTCGAGCAACTGATACCAATCCAGGCTATTACGCGCCAGGCGCGATACCTCCAGCCCGAAGACAATCCCCACTTCGCGTAAGGCCACCATAGACACCAAACGTTGGTAGCCGGGGCGGTTGAAACTCTGCGCGCCAGAAATCCCCGAATCCTCATCAATGACGACGCAGCGAGCGGCTTTCCAGCCAAGGAATTGCGCCCGCTCCGTCAACTGGTATTGGCGAGCCTTACTCTCCAGGTGGTTCTCGACCTGGAAGGGGGACGATTGCCGAATGTAGATGACCGCCAGCCGTTTGAGATGGATCGCTAGAATTTTGGGATGGGTTGTGTTCATGGCAGATTCCTCCTACCTTTGCCAGGACCAGGAAGAACAGGTGCTGTTGGAGCCGTGCTTTGCTGGTCACTGGCAATTGATTCCAAATCTGCCGCAGGCGATCTGGTGACTCGATCGGGAAGAGCGGGTGGCGTGTCGGCTGGTTCATCGTGGCTGATCCTCCTGAAGTATGCGGTGGTCAGTAGTTGCTGAACCATTTTATCCAGAGCAGAGAGCCGAACACAAATGACACTCGACGGGGAAGCTGCACCTGGGGAAGGAGGAGGGGCGGTCGAAGAAAGCCAGCACTCACGGATATGGTAGGGAAAGCCCGGACGAGCCAGGGTTTCAATGGTACAATCCACATAGGTCGTTCTCACCCGACGGACGATGATGGTAACGCTTTGCCCGTAGAGCGGGTGAGAGGGTAACACCACGAATGTTTCCGCTGCTGCATCCGGCAGCTTTGTGGCTTGAGCTGACAGCAGCTTTGGTTGACTGTCATGCTGATTGCATTGGTTGTCATTCATCCCCATCAATGGTCGCAGCTACCGCATGAAAGATCGCAGTGCCGGATCTTCCGGTGGGGGTCAAAAATGAAAGGAGGGTCAATTTTATGCTGGCGCGCGGTGGTCGGCGTTGTGGGGTCAACCTATCCTGGCGCAGCACTGCTGCCATGGGCCAGCGTCGGCTTATGGGAGTCAAGGGCGGAGTGGCCCTGCTCTGTGGGCATCCGGAGTGAGCGAGTCGAGGCAGTGGGGGCGGCAGGTCGTACAACCTGGATAGCTGTGGTAGGCGAGGCCTCCGAGACGAGCGCACGCAGGGGCTCTGCGGTGTATCCCTCGTGCGCTCGTCTCGGCGCTAGCCGTCCACCACAGCATGTCCAGGTGGAGACGACCTGCCGCAGGGTGGGGGAGCCGCACCGAACTGCTGTGTGGCTGAAAGACGGAGTGAGAATCTTGGAGCGTGTCAACTTTGGAAAGAAAATCACAGGGGGGGGGTCAAAATTATTCGGGCGCAAGATTACGCAGGCGTTGACATTGGGCGCCATTCTTCGATGGAGATAGTCGGTTGCCCGCTCTCGTTCTGGGTTGGCTTCTCTCCTTTGCCTGCCGCTACGATTTCGGCCTGACAGCGCGCCAGAAGGAGCTGGGTTGCTTCCGTCAGGTTCTTACTCACCTGGAAGCGGTCGGCTACCTGAACGGCATGGGGAGCGGCTTCCGAAGCCGCTGATGCATACGCACTGGCCCGATCTCGACTCACCACGGAAATTTCTGGGTTCTCTCGCATCCACGCGGCTGCGGTTTCCGCTTGACGATCTGGTAGGTTTCCGCTTGACGATCTGGTAACAGATCAATAGGGCGGTGACTCTCCAGATCGACGAGAATCGTTGCGAACCGATAGCCGCGCCGGAAGCTAAAATCGTCAATGCCCAGATACACGACTGATGCTCTCGCATCATCAGACACGTCCATAATACGGCGCAAGGTGGTGTTGCGAGAAGTCTCGATGCCTAAGCGATCAGCCAACCGAACTCCCCCCTTGCCACAGGTCGCTAGACCAATCGACGTGATGTGCTCTCTGAGCCTGGTCGTCATGCGCGCCCATGGCTCGGCAAGCCGCTTGAGGCGCTCGGTAAACACGGATGCCGCGAACACTCGGGGTTGCGGCAAAAGAATTTGCGCACCGAAAGCTGAAGCTGAAGCTGGCGCCCGACACATGCAGCGTCTTTCAAGCTTCGATGGTAGTGGCTATGGATGTGAGACGAAGGCTGTGAACAGAGCGGACAACAGGACTGAGGATGGGTTGAGATCACGGAGACCACCAGCCCCGTCTCTGTGATGTGGATCTGGTCAATTTCCATTCCTTCTGGGAGGGAAAGAAGGGCTGCTTCTTTCATCAGATCTTTCCTTGACTGCATTTCTCCTACATTAAGAGGTCCCTTTATGAAGAGGGAAGCTCTCATGGCATGTCAAGTTTCCCATCTGTAAGCTCATCAATTCATCTTTTCACCAAAAGCGGACATGAGCCAAGATATGCGTCAAACAGGCGAATTTATGGACCTGGAGCCTGGTTTTGACATATATCTTTGCCGGGATGGCTACATCTGCCTTTCCGAATTAGCGCTGACAATCGGAGAGATGAAGGCGGCGCCAAACGTATCTGTTGGCTGTAAAACAAGGCCAGTCCTTGATCGAAAGGCTGACGCATATATTCGCCAGTTTTGACTCCTGACGCATAAACGCACTGTTTCGGCGACAAATTGAGTCAAATTACACTGACTCTCCGCACGTGCCCAGAGAACCACCTGGTATTCGTGATAAAAGCGGTAAGCATACTCCACTGCGAGTTGCGTTTTGCCAATGCCTCCCAGGCCACTGAGCGCCTGGGGTTGCGAGATGGCGGTCGCTCGACCTGCTTGCAGGTGATGGCGCACCTCTGCCAGTTCGCTCTCACGTCCCAGAAAAAAGGGATTGCGGGGATAGGGAATGTTCCAGGTAGAGGGCAAAGCCGTGCGTGAAGTGCTCGCCGCTAGCAAAGGCACGTCTTCAATGGCGCGACGGATGCCAACCGCCACATCGACCAGCGCACGCTCTTTGTTCCGCCACAACTCGATGGGCTTGGCGTCAGTAGGTAAGGCTTGTAGATGGGCAAATGGAGCGTCTGTCCAGTCTACCGGGCGTACTAGAATTGGAACAACTCGCGCTTCATTCGCCGCATCTCGCTCTAAGGCGCGTTTCATTTCTATGCCGTAACAGTAGTCGGAGGCCAGGAAGTTCGCACTCACCAGCAGCAAGATGACCGAAGCCGTTTCCAGGTGTGTATCAATTGCTTGTGCCCAGTCAACGCCGGGGGCGATACGTCGATCATGCCAGAGGGAGATGAGACCCTGCTGCTTGAGCAGGCTCAGGTGCGTTTCCAGCTTCCGCAGCCACGATTCGTCTGCATGGGCATAACAACAAAAGATCTCAACTGGCGTCGATGCCTTGGCCATGCCTGACCTCCTGTGGTGGTGATGTACCAAATATGGATAGCTCAAGCATAGCACAAAACTGACTTGAGGAAAACTATTCTACAGAAACTTGACAAAACGATTTGTCGCCTGTACTCTAAAGTTGACCAAGTTAAACCACATCCGGTCAAACGGTTACGTGACCAGCGAGAGGATATTGACTCATGAGTTCAAGTCAGCTAGAACCAGCAGTGGCACGTTACCTTGACCGAGCAAGAAACGCGCCGCGCCTCACCGTCTTGGCGTCGAAGTTTGCCGCCATAGCTTCTGGAGCATCGGGACAGCCGCATAAACCCGTTCAGCTTGATCCTGCACTGCTCGGCTATGACGCAGAAGCGCTTGCTTTCGCGACGATTCGTGGGGAGAGAGTAAGCACGTTTAACGCTCACTATGTCGCAAGTGTCCCATACGTCCTCGAAGAACAGTGTCGCTTCGGCGCGGCGCTCTGGCGATATGGTGTAGAGCTGGAGCGTCTCTATGGCAGGCCGGCCAACGTCTATACGCTCGGAGCCGCTGCGGGAGTGACGGCACGGGCACTCACACAGGTGGCGAATGGCTCGATCCACACCCTGACCTGCAGCCCTACAAAGGAGAATAGGGATCAGTTCTTCGCCCGAGGCGCACCGGAGGGTGCCGCTTTCTTCCTCGGGCCGTTCTTTGAAGTCACCCCAACGGCGTTATTGGAAGCTGGCATAATCGGATTCGATCAGAAATTCGATGTTATCCTGGAGGACACAACCTTCCAGATGTATGGTCCCGAGAGATATGAGCCGATTGTCCTTGTGCGGAGAAACTTGCGGGATGAGGGGATATTCGTGGTGCTCGAAAAGATTCGACACGAAGATCATCAAGAGTATCTTCGCCGAGAACACCAGAAAGATGACGAGTTCAAGGCCCGCTATTTCGATAACAACCAGATCAGCGAGAAGCGATCGACGATTCTGGACCACATGCAGAAGATGGAAGCATCGATAGAAGAATTGACGCACGACTTGCACCACCACTTTTCTGCGGCTGTCATAATAGGCCCAATACATACGCCGATGACACGAGGGGCAAGATAGTTATATAGAGCTAGGCTTACTTGTAACTATGTATAAAAGCAGCGATAGATGCGTTTTCTCGACAAAGCACTAGGGTCAAAGCAAGCTGAACACAGCTCTGTACCCATCTTTCAGAGGGTGAAAAGAGCAGATGCGCTGTTTTCTGACTGCAACTATACAGGTTTTGCTGCTTTTATTCGCTTTCACCTGGTAATATAACTGTGTTATAACTATCTTGCCCCTCGTGTCATCGGCGTATGTATTGAGCCTTATTATAGCAGCGAAACGGGCCAAATTATATCTCGTAACAAAAGTAATATTCTGCTCACAGCTTTTCGTTACGAGTTGATGTCGGTCCTTCGTAGAATGTACGACCAGATCGTGACCCAATAAAGTTACCGTCGTGTCAGACTTGCAGAGGGTTGACAGGGCCTCACGCCACTGCTTGTCCTTGCGCATCCGGACCGGGAAGACTGGCACCCTGCACCCTGAACAACAGACGGCACCCACCCGATAAGCCAGGTCTTACGCCACACGCCTGGCCTACGCATCCCGGCCAGAAATCTTCTTGGTGATACGCTCGATGTGACCATCGTTAAGGGGCATCCTAGATGCTGAGCACGGGAGCCCTCTCAATGGCCCCTAACGCGCGCAACGACGCCTTCTGCGCCTGCGTCAACCCCTTTGCCCCGCTGATATCCAGCCGCTCGTAGGGTCGATCACGCCGCAGGGTGCGTAACAGGTCGCCGCCCTCGAGATCCCAGAGGTGGATGGCCCCGTCGTCTCCACAACTGGCGAACCACTTCCCATCCGGACTCACTTGGAGCCGCTGTACTGTTCCTTGATGCGCCCGGCTCACCCGTACGCATTCTCCGCTGTGCCTGTCCCACCAGCGGAGCATCCCATCGCTGCCACCACTGACCAGGACCGCGCCAGTCGGTCCCCAGGCCACCGCATACACGATCCCAGGATGCCCCGACAGGACTCGCACGCGCTCCCCGCTCTGCATCTCCCACACGAACAACTCGCCGCCGTCTCCGCCGCCTCCGCCCGAGGCGAGCCACTTTCCATCACGGCTCCAGGCCACGTCGTTCACTTTGCCGTGATGTCCCGGCAGTTGCTTGAGCAATCTCCCGTCCGAGGCGTTCCACACAGCAACGGTGCCATCATCACCGGCACTGGCAAGCCTCGTTCCGTCTGGACTCCAGACCACCCGGCGGACAGAGGCTGGCTGTTCGCGGGTGATCCATTGGCGGGTGCCGGTGGGGACCTCCCACACCTGGACCTCCTGCCGATAGTTGCCACACGCCAGAAGCTTGCCGTCCGGACTCCACGCGACGCCATAGAAGGAGGTGTAGGGGTCGTCGGGGTCCCGCATCACGCGCACACTGGTTCCGGTGGTCGCGTCCCAAATCTGGATGGCATTATCCCATCCACTACTCGCCAGCCACCTTCCATCGGGACTCCATGCCACCCCAAATACGAGGTAGCGATGGCCCTGGAGCAGTCTGGGTGGCGTCAGGTCCTCCACATCCCAGATGGTCAACAAGCCATTCGAGCTGGCGCTGGCGAGCTGGGTGCCATTAGGACTCCACGCGATATCATAGAGCGAGACCGCGTAGCCCTGCAGGATCTGCTCACACTGTCCCCGTTCCGTGTCCCACACCCGTAAGGTGCCATCGACACTGCCACTGAGTAGTCTACGGCTGTCGGGCAGAAAAGCGAGAGAGAATACCACGCCCGTATGCCCATGGAGTGCCGTCCGATAGGTGTTTTGCTCCATGTCCCAGAGCCAAATGGTGTGGTCGAAGCCGGCGCTTGCCAGAGTCCGTCCGTCCGGACTCCAAGCCACCGTTTGGACCCGATCGGTCTGTCCGACCAGCGTCGTCTGACGGACGCCTCCACTGGTAATCTCCCAGAGCTTGATCGTCTGGTCCCAGCTTGCGCTGGCAAGCAGGCTTCCGTCGGAGGAAAAGGCCAGTCCCATCCCCCAGTTGGTGTGCCCCACCAGGATCGCGACGCAAGTGGCCGGCTCGCTCTGCTGTCTCTTCCAGAGCCTGATTTGCCCATCGAAGCCGAGACTGGCGAGCAGGTGCCCATCGGGACTCCAGGTGATGGTAAAGATCGCATGAGGATGCGGGAGCGTCTCGAGAAGTGCGCCTGTCTGCGCATCCCACAGTCGGACCGTTGCATCGGTTCCTCCACTGGCCAGCACGGTGCCGTCAGGAGAATAGGCGATCCCAGAGATATAGGTGGTATGCGAGCCCGACCAGAGTAATGTACCGCTCTCCACCTCCCACACTTTGACCGTACCATCATAACTCCCGCTGGCCAGATGGCGTCCATCTGGGCTGAAGGCGAGCGCCCGGACAACGTCTGAGTGGGCTTGCCAGATCAGGTGTAGCGTCTGCTGAGCCCACACCCACATTTCCCCTCGCCTGCTGCCCGCTGCCCAGTACTGTCCATCGTGACTGATCGCTACGGCCCAGATGGCACCGAAGGTCGACGTCCAAGCGCACTCCTGCAGCAGTGCCCCGGAGAGCGTTGTATCCTGCATCTCGACTTCTTGCAAATACGCGCTGCGCAGCACAAGATGCGACAGGTCGAGACCACGCAGATGCCCGCGATGCTCTCGCAGCAGGGCGAGCAGATTCGCCGGTCCATACCCCTGAGCGGAGTCTTCCCGCTCGCGAAGCTCGCCGAGTAGTGCAAGGAGTTGCTCCTCGAGCGCGGTTCGCACAGGGTAGGAGCTGCGCAGGCGCGCCAGAATGGGGGCTAGAAGGAGGCGCTGTTGGGTCTGCCGCACATAGTCCTTGCAAGGAGCCAGTTCCAAACCATGCTCGACCAGGCGTGAGCATCGGCCCTGCTTGATCTCACTGATCACCTCCGCAATGAGCCGTGCCGTCACATATTCCATCACGACCGATTGCAACGTGAAGCTCCCCTGCAGCTGGCTCGGCTCAATGAGCGAGCGGCGGCGCAAGCTCTCGACCGCTTCCAGCACCTGAGCGCGCCGCAGGGGTACGCCGAGCACCGCCAGCAACTGCTGCAGGGTCACCGGCTCGCGCAGGATCGCCAGCCACAACAACACGCTCTGCTCAACCACCGAGAGGCGGGCGTACTGCTCATCGAGCAGCGCACGCACCCCGCCGAAGATCACCTCCCCTTGCTCAAGGAAGAGGGCGATCTGGCCATCGAAGAGCTCCACGATGGTCCGCGCCACGATTTTGAGGGCCAGGGGATTGCCCGCGTAGGCCTCGATCAGCCGCAGTTGCTCGGACGTGCTGCCTGCCACCCCCTTTTCGGCCAACAATTGCTGGCACGCCTGGGCCTCCATCCGGCCGAGGCGCAAGGCACGCACGGGAGCCTGATTGCCTTCCAGCGGCACCAGCTCGCTCGGTTTCTCCCGGCTGGTCAGCAGCCAGCAACTCTGATGCTCGGTCTCGCCCACCCGGCGTAGCACCCGGGCGAATCCCTCGTAGCCTGCACGCATGTGACCGCTGTCCTGTCCTTCCTCCAGGAACGACTCCAGGTTGTCATAGACCAGCAGGACCCGCCGGCTGCGCAAGCAGTCCAGCAGGAGGCTCTGGCGGCTTTCGAGGCTGGAAGACGCGCCACGCAATTCCTGAGGAGCCAGGACCTGGAGGCAGTCATCCAGCAGCGCTTCGCAGCTGGGGACATCGCGCAGGGAGCGCCAGATGACCACCTCGAAGCGCTCGGCTACCCGATGCATCACCTGCGTTGCCAGCGCCGACTTGCCGATGCCGCCCAGGCCCAGCACGCTCACCACCCGGCTCGACCACCCACTCAGAAAGCAGGTCCAGTTCCCACTCGCGCCCATAGAAGCTCGTGACGGTCAGCGCGTTCCCCCAATCCAGGCGAGGCCCACTCCTGGCAGGGTGAGCAGGAGCCTGGGTGGCGCCACTGGTCTCCTCGATTGGCTCTGATGCTGGCGAGGCCTCTGCACAAGACAGCAGTGCGCCAAGCCAGATTTCATCGAGGAGCACCTTCTGGCGGGCCGTGTGCCAGAGCGCACGCACCTCCTCTGCCTCACGCCCGGCGGGGAAAGCCTGGCGCTCTATGGCCAGGACCACGAGGTGTTTGAGGTGATCGACAGTCGGATAGGTGAGGCCTCCCTCCCAATCGATCACGGCGCGGCGCCTGACGCCAAGCAGATCAGCCAATTCGGTTTGCGTCAACTTGAGCTTCGTGCGCAAGGTCAGCATCAGCTGCCCAAAGGCGTAGTCTCGCTGGCGGTACGAGGACCCCTTAATGGACATTCCCTTTTCGTCTCCTTCCCACAAGTGCTGCGATGTGAAGGCATGTGCGGTGCGAAAGTGTCGCGATGTCCGGTGACTTCGAGTTCACTGCCTAGTATACTACAAAACAGAAGCATCCTCGCACAGTGGCGTAGGATGGAGGCGAGCAGTCTGTCGGCACACCAACCGCAACCATCGGGCTGCGGAGATGTGAGGGGAATGGAATGTCAGAGGGATCCTGTTTGTCTAAACATCAAATACTCATCCTGACAGAGAGGGTAACGCTATGCCAATGATCGATATCTACGCAGTTGCTGGTACTTTTGCCGATACTAAGCAACTGGCAATTGATGCGGCAAATACGGTTAAAACTATCGAGGGAGTGCCTGATATCCCTATGTTCCGTAAAAACACAGCCGCATTCGTGCACGAGCTGCCAGAAGGCACACTCGCAAATGTGGATGGTGACGAAAACTATGTACGCGTGCAGGTACTTACAAACGAGGGTGCCCTAGACCGTAAAAAACAGTTAGCCGTTGTAGAACAGCTTACGAAGCTCGTTAGTACTGCTGCCGGTGACGAAACACTTCAAGAACGCACGTGGGTGCTCTTAACAGAAGCGAAAGAAGGGGGCTGGGGCCTCTGGGGCCATGCTCACACGAATGATGAATTAGTGGCCGCGGCACGCGATGAAATCGCGAAGCTGAAGTCTGCGTCCAGTTAACATCGTTATGGGAGAGCGAAAGAACAACAGAGCAACTTTTTAGGACACACCGCTTGCTCACACGCTCATCCGAAGGGTATTCCATCATGGATCAGCACGTACCAGGACACGACTGGATTTCAATTGTCAGACAAAATGGCACCGCCGAATTCGGCAAGGCTTTTGCTCCGCATCCGACGCTTGACGCTTCGGTCCTCAACGGCCCCTGTGTCGGCGTTGAAGCCATCGCGGCTTTCTTCGCTGCTACGTCTGGCGGCATGTATGAAACCATAGCGTTCACGCACGAAACCACCAATGGCAGGAAAACGTATCTCGAATGGCAAGGAAAAGCCTTTGGGAAACAGGTCGGCGGAGCCACGATTCTAACACGCAACACTGAGGGGCTGATTGAACATATCCAGCTGTATCATAGCCCCTTGCAAGTGGTCGTGGAGTTTTCCCGCGAACTGGCAAAGCGTCTTCAGGGTAAAGTAGATCAGGCTTTACTTAATGAGGAGCGATAAAGGAACGCTCTTTTGCAGCAGACACGCTGTGCGCTGTCAG
>WNGD01002070.1_pt1 | contig 24492 bp, 19 predicted proteins | sample 5400671 | NCBI WGS metagenome assembly WNGD01 (sample SAMN13153369, study PRJNA577476) | soil metagenome | isolation source: 40 cm soil or saprolite under grassland replicate 2 | place: USA:California | collected 2016-06-15
GCGGCGGATCGGTCTCTTCCGGCAGCCGAACGAGTTTTTGGCGGACCAGCGCGCGCCCGAACGCCGGCGAGGCCGTGAGCACCGCGAACGGAATTGCCAGCGCAAGTCCCGCGGCGATCAAGCAAGCATAGGGAATTGCCGCCGGGACCGTCGCCGCCAGGACGCCGAGCGTTGCCAGCCCCGTTACGGTGGCGGGCCACAAGTTTCGCGCAGCGAGGCCGAGCGGCACGGAATGGTCGTCGCGCGTCTGCCCGGTCCAGCCTGTCGCGCGACCGAACAGGAGCCCAGTCAGAAACAAACTGTGGCAGAACCACAGGATCGGCGAGAGCAGCAGGAAGAAAACGGTTTCGATCACCAATCCTGCGGCAAAGCGTGCCGCTCCGCCAAATGCCCGCCGCAGCGCGGGCCGCGCCAAGACGTCGATCGCGGTGGCGATCTTCGGCGCAAACCACATCGCCAGCAGACTGAGCAACAGCATCCAACCGAAGTCGGCGCGCAGCACGGCGGCGGGATCGCCCGAGCGCGCCGCCGCTGCGCTGCCCAGGAGCAGCAGCAGGATCCAGGCCGGCGAGCCGAGAAACATCAGGAGCGCGATTGCCAGCTGAAACCGGCTGACCGGCGCAAGTCCCGGCAGGAACAGAAAGCGCCAATATTGCAGGTTGCCCTGCCTCCCATCCGAGCGTCTCGTCGGGAAGCACGCGGACTTCGTAGCCGGCGCGGCGCATCAGCACCGCCTCGATCTGGTCGTGGCTGAGAACATGGCCGCCGAGCGCGCCTCGCGCCGGCAGCACGGGAAGCGCGCAATGCGCCATGAACGGCGCAAGCCGCAGGATGGCGTTATGGCCCCAGTAGGGCCCGCAATCGCCCTGCCACCACGCACTGCCGATGGTGTAGGAGCGCATGCCGAGCCGCATGCCGAACTGGAAGATGCGGGCAAAGGCGCTGGTCGAAGGCATGCCGACCACCAGGCTCTGCAAGATACCGAGGGTGGGGGCGGCCTGCATGATGCGCACGAGCTGCAGCATGCCACGCGTCGTCATGAAGCTGTCGGCATCGAGCGTGAGGGCGAAGTCGTGCCGGCCGCCCCAGCGGTCGCAGAAATCCCGGATGTTTCCCGCCTTGAACCCGGTGTTCCGCGCCCGCCGGCGGTAGGTGAGCCCGATGTGGGGCTGCCATGTGCGGGCGAGGGCGCCGAAGCGTTCCTCCTCCGCGGCTGCGATCGTCGGTCGGCTCGAGGTTGCGCAACACCCGATCGGGCATCTCGTTGCGGATGCACACCAGGATGGCGGTCGACGCGGTGACCGCTTCATCGCCGCGCACGCTGGCCGCCGCCGGGAACACCAGGCCAACGGGATCGCGGGCGAGCCGCATGATCAGGAGCCCGATCACCGCGTTCCAGAAGCCGACGACCGTCCACGGCAGAATGACCGCGAACAGCGCCAGCAACAGCCAATCCACGAAGCCGTATCCGCCGGGCGAGAGCGCCGCGGCGGCGAGCCACAGCAGCGCCGCCATGGTCGCGGCATTGAGCACCGCGACCACGGCCCGGCGCGCTCCGATGCCGGGATCGGCGGCTCCGACCGCCGCGGAGCTGGTTCGTTCGAGCATGCCCCCCGTTCCCGGATGCGTTTTTGGTTCTGGCAGGATATAGCGGGCCGGCGATCTGCAAGTCCAATCACGGGATGGAAAAGTGGCGAGCAGTCGGGGGCAGGCCGCCGCGGCGCTATGGTACGTCGGCCCGGGCCGCGGCGAAATTCGCGAGGAGCCCGCCATCGAGCCGGGGCCGCATGACGTGCGGGTGCGGGCGCTCCACGGCGCGCTCAGCCGCGGCACCGAGCGCCTGGTGTTCGCCGGAAAAGTGCCCGAAGGCGAGTTCGAGCGCATGCGCGCGCCGTTCATGGGCGGCGCGTTCCCGTTCCCGGTCAAATACGGTTATGCCGTCGTCGGCCGGGTCGAAACCGGACCGAGCGAGCTTCGCGACCGCATCGTGTTCGCGCTGCATCCGCATCAGAGCGTTTTCACCATCCCGGTCGGGGCAGCAATCCCGGTGCCTGCCGGCGTGCCTCCGCGGCGCGCGGCGCTCGCCGCCAATATGGAAACCGCGCTCAACGCCGTTTGGGACGCAGCGCCGGGACCCGCGGATCGCATTGCGATTGTCGGGGCGGGGGTCGTCGGCTCGCTCATCGCTTTCCTGTGCGGCAAGCTGCCGGGCGCCCACGTGATCCTGGTCGATATTGCCGGGTCTCGCGCCGAGCTCGCGAAACGGCTCGGGGTCGGGTTCGCGCTGCCGGCCGCGGCGCCGGCCGATTGCGATCTGGTGTTTCACGCCAGCGGCACCGCCGCCGGGCTGGCGACCGCGCTTGGTTTAGCCGGCGAGGAGGCGAGTGTGATCGAGCTGAGCTGGTACGGAACCGGCGAGGTGCCGATCCCGCTGGGCGAGGCCTTCCACAGCCGCCGCTTGCGGCTCGTGTCGAGCCAGGTCGGACGTGTTGCGCCCTCGCATCGCGCACGATGGACCCCGCAGCGCCGGCTCGCGGCGGCGCTCGACCTGCTCGCCGATCCGGCCCTCGACGCGCTGCTGGCTCCCGCGATCGCGTTCGCCGATCTCCCCGCACAACTGCCCACGATCTTTGCGCCGGACAGCGGCGTATTGTGCCAGCTGATCGATTATCGTTGAACCTTGATCGGGCGCGGAGGATACCCCTGTGTTTGGCGTCGAAGTCTCCGACCACATCATGGTGGCGCATTCGTTCCGCGGCGCGGTGTTCGGCCCGGCGCAGCGGCTGCATGGCGCGACCTTCGCGGTCAGTGCCTGCTTCCTGGCGGAACGGCTCGACACCAACGGGATCGTGGTCGACATCGGGCGCGCGCAGCAGGTGTTGCGGTCCACCCTCGAACCGCTGAACTACCGCAATCTCGACGACTTGCCGCAGTTCAAGGATGTGAACACGACCACGGAGTTTCTGGCAAAATATCTGTTCGACCGGCTTGCCGAGGCGGTGCGCGGCGGCGAGCTCGGCCGCGAGCCCGGAGAAATCGCGGCGATCCGCATCACCATCGCGGAATCGCCGCTGGCGCGCGCGTCCTACGAGGCGAGCTTGCGGTGATCCGTCGGATTGCCTTCGCGGTCCCGGGCGATCTGTCGACGCCGACCGGCGGCTACACCTACGACCGGCGCGTCATCGGCGAGCTGCGCCGGCTCGGTTCCGGCGTCGATGTGATCGATCTCGGCGAAGGATTTCCGCGGCCGAACGCGGAAACCCGCGCTGCCGCGCTGGCAAAGCTCGCCGCTGTCCCGCGCGGATCGGCGATCGTGGTCGATGGATTGGCGCTGGGCGTGCTTCCGGAAATCGCCGCGTTGCGTGCGCGCAATCCGCTGATCGGGCTGGTGCATCATCCGCTGGCGCTGGAAACCGGGCTTGCGCCCGACGAGATCGAACGCTTCCGCGCGAGCGAGCGCGCGGCGCTGGCGAGCATGCAGGCGATCATCGTCACGAGCCCGGCGATCGCGCGGGTGCTGGTCGCGGACTACGGCGTCTCGCCCGACGTGCTGAGCGTTGCGCCGCCCGGCAGCGAACGCGTTCGCTGCGCGCACGGCGGCGGCGGCATGGTCGCGCTGCTTTCGGTCGGCATCATCGTGCCGCGCAAGGGTTACGATCTGCTCGTCGCGGCGCTCGCCACGCTCGGCGACCTGCCGTGGCGGCTCACCATTGTCGGCGATCGCCGGCGCGACGCGCAAGCATCGGCGCGGCTCGATGCCGACGTTCTCCGGCACGGCCTCACGGCACGCGTCGCGATCGAAGGCGCGGTGTCGGCGGAGCGGCTTGCGGAACTCTATTCGGCCGCCGATGTGTTCGTGCTCGCCTCGCGCTATGAGGGCTATGGTATGGCGTTTGCGCAGGCGATTGCTTACGGCGTGCCGGTGATCGGGACGACGGCCGGCGCGATCCCGGAGACGGTTCCGGCCGGGGCCGGGCTTCTGGTCCCGCCCGACGACGTTCGGGCGCTCGCGGCGGCGTTGCGGCTGCTGATCTCGGATGCGGGCGAGCGGGCGCGGCTCGCCCGCAATGCGCGGGCGGCCGCAAACCTGCTTCCGACCTGGGCGGCTGCGGCGGCGGTGTTTGTGCACGCGATCGAGGGGGTGTCATGAAGCCGTTCTCGGCCGGCTGGCTTGCGGCACGCGAACCGCACGATCAGCGCGCGAGAAACCCCGCGGTTCTCGACGCGCTGGCCGCCGCCGTCGCGGGGTTGAGCTCGATTCGCATCGTCGATCTCGGCTGCGGCACCGGGGCGACCTTGCGCGCGATCGCCCCGCGCCTGCGGGTCCCTCAGCATTGGCATTGTGTCGACAATGATCTCGGACTCCTGGAGCGGGCCGCTCGTCTCGAGCCGCCCAGTGGAGTGGCGATAAGCACGAAAGCGCTCGATCTGGTCCGGGACCTCGAAGCGGCGCTCGACGGGCCGATCGATCTCGTCACCGCGTCGGCGCTGTTCGACCTCGTTTCCGATGCATGGCTGGAGCGTTTCGTCGTGGAAACCGCGGCGCGGCGGCTGCCGGCCTATATCGCCCTGACCCACGATGATGACATCGCGATCGAGCCCTCCGATCCGCTCGATGACGCGGCCATCGCCGCGGTCTGTCGGCACCAGCGTCGCGACAAGGGATTCGGGCCCGCGCTCGGGCCCGGCGCGGCCAAGGCCGCCGTCGCTCGGTTCGAGCGTGCCGGCTATCGGGTCATCGCAGGCCGTTCCGACTGGCGGCTCGAGCCGGCTGATGGCGAAATGCAGGCGGCGGTGCTCGACGTCTGGGCCGGCGCCGCGTCGGAGGAGGGCGGGCTCCCGCTCGCCGAGGGGGTCGCCTGGCTGACCCGGCGCCGCGATCTCGTCGCGGCGGGCCGTTCGGCGATGCACCTGGGCCATGTGGATTTTCTCGCGCTGCCGGACCGAAATCGGCAGCACTGACGGCATCCAATTGTTTGTATCACCTGGAGCCGGCCGCGCTTCACCTCTCCCCGATGGGGAGAGGTCGGCTCGCGTAGCGAGCCGGGTGAGGGGGTGACGACAACCAACGGAAAAACTTGCGCCCCTCACCCCAACCCTCTCCCCAGCGGGGAGAGGGAGTCAGGCCTCGCGTGCGGGCCCCTTCGTGCGAAATACCGGAACTCTGCGCGCGGAAAAATCGCAGTCGAACAGCACTTCCTCGGCGATGCGGTGGATCCGGACCGCCGGCCGCAGCGCTTCGTCGATCCGTGTGATCGGCGCCAGCGCCAATCCGGCAGGGCCGGCGCCGAGAATGATCGGCGCCACCAGGATATGCAGGCGATCGAGACAGGACGCGGCGAGAAAGCCGGAGATCGTCGCCGGGCCGCCTTCGACCAGGATGCGGCGAAAGCCGCGCTCGGCAATTGCGTTGAGAATCGCCGCGGGGGCGAACCGCCCATCGGTCAGGGGCAGATTCACGATTTCGACTCCCGCCGGCAACGGCGCCCGGCCGGTCGCGGCCGTGACGATCAGGCGCCGGGCGCCGTCCGTCGCGAATACTCGTGCATCCGCGGCCGCCCGCCCGCTCGGATCGAGCACGACGCGCGCCGGACACGGTCCGTGCACGAGACGCACCGTGAGCTGCGGATCGTCGGCAACGACGGTCGCGACCCCGACCACGATCGCGTCGACCAGCGCGCGCAGCCGATGCAGATGCTCGCGGCCCGCGGCGCCGTTGATGTAATGCGAATGGCCGGTCGGCGTCGCGATGCGTCCATCGAGCGATTGCCCCATCTGCGCGATGACGACGAGGTCGTCGACCGTTCCGTTTCGCAGCGGACCGAACAGGCCGTCCCAATGCGGCGGCAAAAGCCCGCCCGAGCGAAACGTGCTCGGAATGCCGTCCCAGTCCGGGTCCTGCGGCTTGGACCTGCTCCGCGAATTCTGCGCTTGTTTGGAAATCGCTTTCATCCTCTCATGGGCGTCAGCGATCGAATGAATGGATCACAAACGGGAATATTGGCGTTATTGCAAGGGTTCGTCTCGTTGGGCCCTGGCAGGAAGCTTGCGAAATGCCGAAGGACATGGTTGCGGATTTGGTTTCCGGTTTGTTCGGCTTGCCGGCAAAGATGGCAGTCGAACGGGGCCTTGCCGAATTCCGTGCCGGCAGGCCGGTTCTGTTCGCCGCCGAGAGCAGCGTGATCGCGGTGCCGGTCGACGCGCTTGATGCCGAGCGCCTGCACAGCTTCGTCGGCGCGTTCGCGAGCAGTGCGGATGCGTTGCCGCTGCGGCTCGCGGTCACGGCCAGGCGCGCTCGCGCCCTCGGCATCGACACCGAACGACCGATCGCGTTGACGTTGGATGGGAGCGAAGATCTCGATGCGATCCATTCGCTTGCCGCCGCGGCGGCCGCGCCGCGTGCGGTCGCGGCGGTCCCCGTGGGCCCCGCGGCCATCGCGGCGATCGAGCTTGCCAAGCTCGCGCAGCGTTTGCCGGCATTGCTGATCGCCGCGGCCGATCCCAACCACGAATTGCCGGATGCGGGCTTGCTGCTCAGCGTGGAGGCCGAAGCGCTCGGGCGGTTCCGGCAACGGCTCGTCGAATCTCTGCGGATCGCCGCCACCTCCCGCGTGCCGCTCGAAGGCGCGGAGCAGGCGCAATTCGTCGTGTTCCGGGACGGCATCGGCGGCAGCCCGGCCGCGATCGTCATCGGGGAGCCCGATCTCGCCCAGCCGGTGCTCGTCCGGCTGCACTCGGCCTGCCTGACCGGGGACGTGTTCGGGTCGAGGCGCTGCGATTGCGGCGATCAGCTCAAGCTTGCGATTGCCCGCGTCAAGCACGCGGGCGGCATCATCCTCTACCTCGACCAGGAGGGGCGCGGGCTCGGCCTCGCCAACAAGATGCAGGCGTATCGGCTGCAGGATTGCGGCCTCGACACGGTCGATGCCAATGTGACGCTCGGTTTCGAGAACGATGAACGCGACTATGGGATCGCGGCGCGCATGCTGCAATTGCTCGGCTGCCGCCGCGTCGTGCTGCTGACCAACAATCCGGCCAAGTTGGACGGCCTTGCCGGCGCCGGCATCGAGGTCTGCGGGTGCATGCCGCTGCATGCGCCGGTCAATGCCGAGAATCGCCGCTATCTGACCGCCAAGGCCGTGCGCGCCGGGCATCGGCTCGACCACTTGTGGAGATCCTGACCAAATACTCGGCGTGTCATCGCCCGGCTTGGCGCAAGTCGGATGTTTCCGACTTGCGATTTGATGATGCGCAGCTCGGGAACACCCGAGTTGCGAGGCGACCCAGTAACCTCGGGTCCAGCAATTCCTGGGTAGAGGTCGTGCCAATCCGGATTGACGGCTTCGATCAGACGGATCTTCCAGGTGCGGGGCCATTTTTTCAGCCGCTTCTCGCGTTGGATCGCAAATTCGACATCGCCGAATTGCTCATAATAAACCAGCCTGCTTACACCATATTTTTTCGTAAAACCTGGAACCGCCTTCGATCGATGTTCGTAGACGCGCCGAATTAGATCGCTGGTGACTCCGATGTAGAGAGTACCGCCCAGGCGGCTGGCGAGAATATATACCCAGTAGCTTCTGTCCCCGCCCATTGCTATGCCGTGGCTACTGGGTCGCCCGGACAAGCCGGGCGATGACACTTCTATTAGCTGACCCGCTTTGAATATTACTTCACCCGTTCTGCTTCCCCTTCGCCTGTTCGATCGCCTGCCACACCCGATCGGGCGTGAGCGGCATGTCGACGTGCTCGATGCCGTATTCCGATAGCGCGTCGGCAACCGCATTCATCACCGAGGTGAGCGCGCCGGCGCAGCCGGCCTCGCCGCAGCCTTTGGTCCCGAGCGGATTGGATTTCGCCGGCACCGGATGGCTTCCGGTGGTGAAGAACGGCACGTCGGATGCCCGCGGCAGCGCGTAATCCGTGTAGGATCCGCTCAGCAATTGGCCCTCGGCATCATAGACGGTCCGCTCGATCAGCGCCTGGCCGATGCCCTGGACGATGCCGCCGTGCATCTGGCCCTCGACCAGCATCGGATTGACGATGGTGCCGAAATCGTTGACCGCGGCATATTTGACGACCTCGATCACGCCGGTTTCCGGATCGATCTCGACCTCCGCGACGTGACAGCCGTTGGGGAACGTCGAGGGAATCACATCCTTGGTCGTCTGTTTCACGTCGAGCGATTGCGGCAGCCCCTGCGGCAGCTTCAGGCCGTCGCGGATCTGTTGCGCAAGCTCCAGGATGCCGATCGACCGGTCGGTGCCGGCGATGACGAAGCGGCCGGCAGCGAATTCGATGTCGGTCTCGGCCGCCTCCAGCACGAAGCCCGCGATCTTCCTGCCGCGCTCGATCACCTCGTCCGACGCCTCGACGATCGCGGTGCCGGTGGCGGTGATCGATCGCGATCCGCCGGTGCCGCCGCCGAACACGAGTTCGTCGCTGTCGCCTTGGATGAGCCGGATGTGGTCGAACGGGATGCCGAGCCGCTCGCTCAGCACCTGCGCGAACGGCGCGGCGTGGCCCTGGCCGTAATCGAGCGTGCCGGTGATCAGCGTCACCGTGCCGTCCGGCTCGAAGCGGATGCCGCCCATCTCCTTGTTGGGCGGGGCGGTGACTTCGAGATAGCTGCCGATGCCGAGCCCGCGCAGCTTGCCGCGCTTGCGGCTCTCGCGCTTGCGCCGGGCGAAGCCCTTCCAGTCGGCGAGCACGACCGCGTCGTCGAGCACCGCGGTGAAATCGCCGCTGTCGTAGGTCATGCCCGACGCCGCCGCGTAGGGAATCTCGCCCGCCTTTACGTGGTTGCGGCGGCGGATCGCGATGCGGTCGATTCCCGTCTCGGCGGCGGCGAGATCGATCAGCCGCTCCATGTAGTAATTGGCCTCGGGGCGACCGGCACCGCGGTAGGCGCTGACCAGCGTCGTATTGGTGAACATGCATTTGGTCGACACTTCGAGCAACGGCACGCGATAGACGCTCACGGAATTCTTGACCAGGTTGAGCGTCGACATCAGCGGCGCGACCGTGCCGAGATAGGCGCCCATGTTGCCGTAGCCGGAAAAGCGCAGCGCCAGGAACCGGCCCTTGTCGTCGAGCGCGAGCTCGCCGCGGAACTCGTGATCGCGGCCGTGGTGATCGGAGACGAAGCTCTCGAACCGGTCGGCGGTCCATTTCACCGGCCGGCCGAGCCCGCGCGCGGCGTGCAGCACGCAGACGTATTCCGGATAGGCCGCCGCCTTCATGCCGAACGAGCCGCCGACGTTGCCGGTCAGCACCCGGATCTTTTCCGGCGGCACGTTGAGGATTCCGGCAAGCTGGCCGCGCATGCCGAACGCGCCCTGGCAGCCGACGTGCAGAATGAAGCTCTCGGACTTGACGTCATAGGCCGCGACCGCCGCGCGCGGCTCCATCGCGTTGACGACCACGCGATTGTTGACGAACCCGAGGCGAACGACGTGGGTGGCGCGCGCGAATGCCTCCGCGACCTTGTTGGCATCGCCATAGTGATAATCGAGCGCGACATTGTCCGGGGCTTCCTGGTAGAGCGCGGGGGCGCCCGGTTTTGCCGCCTCGCTTGCCCGGGTCACCGCGGGCAGCGGCTCGATCTCGACCGCGACCGCCTCGGCGGCTTCGCGTGCCTGAACCGCGGTCTCGGCGACCACGAACGCCAAAGGATCGCCGACGAAGCGCACCTTGTCGGTCGGCAGCGCCGGTCGCGGCGGCTTGCGCATCTCGGAGCCGTCGCGATTCTTGAATGCAACGATGCATTTGAGCGTGCCGTAGCCGGCGGACGCGAGATCCTGGCCGGTGAACGCGCCGAGCACGCCCGGCATGCCGCGCGCCGCCGACACGTCGATGTTGCGGATCACGCCGTGCCCATGGCGGCTGCGCACCATCGCCGCATAGGCCTGGCCGGGCAGCCGCACGTCGTCGGTGTAGCTGCCTTGGCCGCGCACCAGCTTCGGATCCTCGGTGCGCGGCACCGGCTGGCCGATGCCGAACTTCTGCACGGCCCAATCGATCGAAACATCCTGATCGTTCATGACGCACCGTCTATGCAGAGGAGCGGGCCCACTGGGGCGATGAGAGATTGCGATTTCCGAACGGAACCGAAACGGGAAGCAGGCCCATGTCAATATCGGAGCGCCAATGGGAGCCATGCGCCAGCCTCGCACCTGCTATTCGTGAATGCCGATGCCGGGACGCTAGTCGAGAATGGCGACCGCGCGGGTCCAGCCGGCGGAGCCGGCCCGTACCTTGACCGGAAAGCAGCTCACCTGGAAGCCGGTCGCCGGCAGGCGTTCCAGATTGTGCAGCTTCTCGAGATGGCAATAGCCGATCTCGCGGCCGGCCTTGTGGCCCTCCCAGATCAGGCTCGGATCGCGGGTCTTGGCAAATTTCTTGGCTGTATGCACGAACGGCGCATCCCAGCTCCAGCCGTCGATTCCGGTGACCCGCACGCCCCGCTCCAGCAGATAGAGCGTGGCCTCCCGCCCCATGCCGCAGCCGGTCGCGACATAATGCGGCTCGCCATAGACCGCGCCGGCGGCGGTATTCACCAGCACGATCTCCAGTGGTTTGAGCTCATGGCCGATGCGCTCGAGCTCGGTCTCGACGTCGCGCGCGGTCGCCACATAGCCGTCGGGGAAATTTCGGAAATCGAGCTTGACGCCGGGCTGCAAGCACCATTCGAGCGGCACCTCGTCGATGGTGATCGAGCGCTGGCCGCGGTTCATGGTCGAATGAAAATGATACGGTGCGTCGAGATGCGTGCCGTTGTGGGTCGAGAGCGCGACATTCTCGATCGCCCAGCCCTCGCGGTCGGGCAGGTCCTCGACGCGCAAGCCGGGGAAGAAGCGCACTACTTCCGGCGCCGTCTCGCGGTGGCTGCGGTACTTGATTTGCGGGCCGAAGCCGGGAGGATCGGCGGCGACGTCGTTCTCCAGCGGCACCGAGATGTCGATCAGCCTCGGCATGGCAGTCCTCCGTTGGCAAGCAATGTATCGGCAGCCGACGGGGAAGCGCAAAGGAGGTTCCGATGCCCGCCTATTGGGTCGCCCGGTCGAGGGTCATCGATCCCGTCGAGTACAAGAAATACACCGACCTCGTGCCGGGCATCGTTGCCCGCCACGGCGGCAAGGTGCTCGCGCGCGGCGGCAAGTTCCGCATCATGGAAGGGCCGGAGAAATTTCACCGGTTCATCGTCATCGAATTTCCGACCTTCGAACAGGCGGTTGCCTGCTTCACCTCGCCCGAATACGACGAGGCGGCAGCGTTCCGGCGCAACGGCGCCGGCGAGGTCGAGAACGTCATCGTCGAAGGGGTGGAAGCCGCGCCTTAACGGTTCGGCCGAAGTTTTTCGCTCGGCCGCTTGGCGGCGGCCCGTGCTTTGGGGCATAAAGGCGTTTGGAAATAATCGAGACTGAAAATAATCGAGACTTGGGAGGAAAGGCCAATGCTGAAGCATTTGCGAGAACGCACCCTCGCCTGGCTCGGGGCGGCGGTGCTCGGCGCCTTCGCGCTCGCGCTTGGCGCCCTGCCAGGCCAAGCCGCCGAGCCGCTGCGGATCGGCTTCGGCATGGCGCTCACCGGCCCGCTCGCGCCCAACGGCAAGTCCGCGCTGCTCGCGATGAAGATCTGGGAGGAGGACATCAACGCCAAGGGCGGGCTGCTCGGCCGCCCGGTCCAGCTCGTCTATTACGACGACAAGAGCAGCCCCTCGGAAGTGCCGGCGATCTACACCAAGCTGCTCGACGTCGATCACGTCGATCTCATCGTCGGCGGCTATGCCACCAACATGCTGGCGCCGGCGATGCCGGTGGTGATGCAGAAGAACCGGCTGTTCATCGGCATGCTCGGCCTCTCGGTGAACAAGGAGTTCGACTATCCGAAATATTTCGTCATGATCCCGTCCGGGCCCGACCCGAAGCCGGCCTTCACCAAGGGCTTCTTCGATGTGGCGATGGCCCAGGATCCCAAACCCAAGACCGTGGCGATCGTCGGGGCCGATGCCGAGTTCTCGCGCAACGCTTCCGACGGCGCACACGAGAACGCCAAGGCGGCCGGACTCAAGATCGTCTACGACCGCAACTATCCCCCGGCGCAGACCGATTTCGGCCCGATCGTCCGCGCCATGCAGGCGACCAATCCCGATCTTGCCGTCATCTGCTCCTATCCGCTGGATTCGGTCGGCATGGTGCGCGCCGTCAACGAGATCGGCTTCAAGCCGAAGATGATCGGCGGCGCCATGGTCGGCCTGCAGGCGACCGTGTTCAAGACCCAGCTCGGCCCACTGCTCAACGGGTTCGTCAATTACGATTTCTGGCTGCCGGTCAAGAGCATGGAATTTCCGGGCGTGCTCGACATGATGAAGAAATATCAGGCCCGCGCGCCGGGCGAGGGCGTCGATCCGCTCGGCTATTACATGGCGCCGTGGGGCTACGCCTATCTCCAGGTCCTGGGCCAGGCGGTCGAGGCGACCAAGAGCCTCGACGACGACAAGCTCGCCGACTACGTCCGCACCACCACGTTCACGACGGTCGTCGGCGACGTGAAGTTCGGCAAGGGCGGGGAATGGGCGCAGTCGCGCGTGCTGCAGGTGCAGTTTCAGCATATCAAGGGCAATGCCGTCGACCAGTTCCGGGACATCTCGACCCAGGTCGTGGTCGCGCCCGACCCGTACAAGTCCGGCAGCGTGATCTATCCGTACGAGAAGGCGAAGGAATAGATTGAACCCTCTCCCCGCAGAGCGGGGAGAGGGTGGCCTTCGCGCAGCGAAGGCCGGGTGAGGGGCCATTTCCGTGCGTGGAGCGGATGATAGAACTGTCCGGGCGGTAAGGCGTCTGCGTCGGCAATCGACTGATGCGGAAACAAAGCTCTGGTTCGCTCTACGAGACCGGCGACTCGCCGGGTTCAAGTTCGTAAGACAGGCGCCACTTGGACCCTACGTGGTCGATTTCTTGTGCCGTGAAGGAAAGCTGGTCATCGAGGTAGATGGTGGCCAACACGCAGAGAACTCACGTGATCGGATCCGTGATGAGTACCTGCGCAGTGATGGATTCCGTGTGCTTCGGTTCTGGAATTCGGACGTAATGGCAAATAGGGATGGAGTTCTGATCACGATTCTTCGAGAGCTGGGCGCCCCTGCAGATCTTTGATTACCGCCCCTCACCCGGCTCGCAGCTCTCGCTGCTCGCCACCCTCTCCCCGCTTTGCGGGGAGAGGGCTACAGCCCCAAATAAAACTTCCGGATCAAATCGTTGTTGTTGAGCTCCTCGGTGGAGCGGCCCTCGAAGGCGATGCGGCCGTGGACGATGACGTAGCCGCGGTCGGCGATGCGGATCGCCTGGGTGAAATTCTGCTCGGCCATCAGCACGGTGAGCCGATATTGTTCTTTCAGCTGCTGGATCTTGTCGATGGTGCGGCGGACCAGGATCGGGGCGAGCCCGACCGAGGGCTCGTCGATCAACAGGATGCGCGGCGCCAGCATCAGCGCCCGCCCGAGCGCCAGCATTTGCTGCTCGCCGCCGCTCAGACTCCCCGCGAGCTGGCGTCGCCGCTCCGCGAGCTGCGGGAACGCCTCGAAGCAGAACGCGCGATTGTTCGCGATCTGCGCCCGCGCGATGCGGCGGAAGGCGCCGAGCAAGAGATTCTCCTCGACCGTGAGCTTGGGGAACAGCCGGCGGCCCTCGGGCACGAGCGCGATGCCGAGATCGACGATCGCCTCGGTGCTGCGTCCGACCAGATCGTGCCGCCTGCCGTCGATCTCCGCGAAAATGCTGCCCGCGCTCGGCCGCACGATGCCCATGATGCATTTCATCAGCGTGCTCTTGCCGTTGCCGTTGGTGCCGAGCAGCGCCACCGTCTCGCCGGATTTCACCTCGAGCGACACGTCCTCGAGCGCGCGGACGGCGCCGTAGGCGGCGTGGATGCCGCTGACCGTGATGCTACTCCCCGACATAGGCCCTCACGACCTCCGGATCCTGCATCACCTCTTGCGGCGCGCCGTCGGCGATCTTGCGCCCGGAGACCAGCACGATCAGCCGCTGCGAGAAATGCATCACCGCGCGCATGATGTGCTCGATCAGGACGATGGTGACGCCTCGCTCGTTGAGCCTCACCAGCAGCGCCAGGATGTCGTCGATCTCCGAATGCGACAGGCCGGCCATGGCTTCGTCGGCGATCAGGAGCTTGGGCTCCGCCGCCATGGCGCGGGCGAGCTCGAGCTTGCGCATCTCGACCTGGGTGAGATCGCGCGGCCATCGCCTCGCCTTGGCCGAGAGCCCGACGAGCCCCAGCAGCTCGGTGCAGCGCGCATCGATTTCGGCGGCGGTCAGATGCACGCCGCTTCTCGCGCCGACCGCGTAGAGCAACGGAATGCGCAGATTGTCGGCGAGGTTCATGCTGAAGAACGGGCGCGGCAGCTGGAAGCTGCGCGCCATGCCGAGCCGCGTGCGCTGGTGCGCCGAATATCCGTCGAGCTCGATGCCCTCGAACTTGACCGTGCCGGTCTCGTTGCGCAGCGTCCCGCACAGGCAATTGACCAGCGTGCTCTTGCCGGAGCCGTTGGGCCCGATCAGCCCGACCCGCTCGCCGGGCGCAACCGCGAGGCCGATGCCTTCGAGCGCCACGAAACCGCCGAACCGTTTGCCGAGATCCTCGACTTCGAGCAGCGGCGCGCTCATCGATCGCTCCTCGCGCGCAGCCGCGCCTCGATGAGCCCGACGATGCCGTTCGGCGCGATCATCACGAAGCCGACCAGCACCACGCCGACGATGAGCAGATTGACGGCGGACGAGATGGTCACGGTCGCGACCTGCTGGACGGTGCCGAGCAGCAGCGCGCCGATCACCGGTCCGATCCACGTCGTGGTGCCGCCGACCAGCGGCATGGCGATGCTGTTCACCGCATAGGCGAGATTGAAGCCGGAAGCGGGATCGAGATAGCCGACGTAATACGGCAGCGGCGCGCCGGCCATGCCCATGAACGCGCCGCTCAGCGTGGTGGCCATGAGCTTCAATCGCAGCGTCGGCACGCCGGAGGCTTCCGCCGCCAGCTCGTCGTCGCGGATGCTGGCAAAACCGTAGCCGAGCCAGGAGCGCTCGATCATGCGCGCGGCGAATACCGCGAGGATCGCCAGCACCAGCATGACCAGGAACAGATATTGGATGTAGCTGCCGACGAGCGGCACCGTGGCCGGCCGCACCACATAGGCGCCGCGCGAGCCGCCGACGTAGTCCCAGTTGGTGATCAGCGTCTGCACCACGACCGCGAGCGCCAGCGTGGCGATCGAGAAGAACGCGCCGCGCAGCCGCAAGGTGAGGTAGCCCATGCCGAGCCCGACGATGCCGGAGACGATGCCGCCGAGCAGGATCAGCACCGGAATCGGCATCGGCGAGAACTTGTGGATCGCGACCGAGGTGTAGGCGCCGAGCGCGAAGAACGCCGCGGTGCCGAAATTCACGTAGCCGCAATAGCCGCCCAGGATGTTCCACGCGGTCGCCAGCACCAGGTATTCCAGCACGACGTAGCCGGCGAAGAACAGGTAATCGTTGTGGAGATAGCGCGCGCCGAAGAACACCCCAGCGCCGAGCGCGAGCGCGACGAGCAGAAAGATCCAGAACCGCACGTTATCGCCCCAGAATCCCCGCCGGCCGGAACGCCAGCGTCAGTAGCAGGAAGCCGAACGAGACCGCGGGCGCCCACGACGGGCCATAGAACGTCGCGGTGATGCTCTCGACGATGCCGAGCAGTATCGCCGCCAGGACCGTGCCGGGCAGGCTGCCCATGCCGCCGAGCACGCAGATCGCGAACACGCGGCCGATGTACTCGCGGCCGACCGACGGCTCGACCGGCTGGATCACGATCAGGAACGCCCCGGCGATCGCCGCGGTGGCGATCGAGATGCCGAAGGCGATGCGCTTGATGCGCACCGGATCCGCCGCCATCAGACGCAGCGCCAGTTGATCCTGCGAGACCGCCATGATGGCGCGGCCGATGAAGGTGCGCGTGAGATAGAGCTGCAGGCACAGCATCATCAGCAGCGAGACGAGGCACGGGATCAGCATGCGCAGCGGCAGGTCGATGAAGGAGAAGCGCAGCGTCGGCCCGATGTAGATCGCCTCGACGTAGCGGTAATCGACGCCGAACACCAGGACGAGACCGACCTCGGTGATGAACAGCAGGCCAAAGAAGAACGCCAGCCCGCGCAACGCTTCCTGGCCGCGCCGCTCGAACGAGGCGTAATAGACCTGATAGACCGCGCCGCCCAGCACGTAGAACGCCGGCAGCATGATCAGGCTGACGAGGATCGGGTCGATGCCGAAATTGGCGTTGACGATGTAGGCGATGTACGAGCCCAGGATGATGAACGCCGGGTGCGCGATATTGACGATGTCGAGAATGCCGAACGCGATCGAGATTCCCGCGGTCACGGCGGCATAGAAGCCGCCGAGCAGGAGCCCGGCCACGATGGCGTTGGCCAGCAATTCGACCGGAAAGTCCATCGGAAAACCTGCCGTCTCGCCTAGGCGGCAGGGAATGCGGGCCAGGGTCGGCCCGCCGTGCTGCTGATCCTCATCATCTCCCCCTCCGCGGTCCCGTGCCTTTGTATCACGGTCCGCCCGTGCCGCCAGCGTTTCCCGATTCGCCGATCGGGAAACGCAGCCGATTCCACCCATACACGGCAAATGCCCGCCGGTGCCTGCTCAGTTCACCGGCTAGGCGTTGTCGTTCCGCGAATCGGGGCGTCCCCGCCCGCGAAACCACGGGGTCACGAGCGGATCGACCGGCGGTCTCGACGACGAATGGTCTTCACGCTTTGCAAGCGTAAAGACCGTCTCGTCCAGATTTTCGGAGGTGGTTCGGTTCAGCGCCGGCTCGCCCTGGGGCTTTACCTGCCGGGGTACGTTTTCGAGCGGCCGCGCGATTCGCCATACCCGTTGGCGGGGTTCGGCGAGCAATAAGCGGCACTGTCGCCGAAAATGGTGGCGCGACACTGCTCCAGCGTCCGAAAGCCGCAGTTGTAGGTGTAAGCATCGGACCACGCACACCAAGCGGCCGCGCTCGCGGAGTCGGTATGCGAAATCAACATCATCGCCGCAGCGAAACAAGCCGCTGTGATCGTTCGCATCATATATTCTCCCTCACTCGCGAGCGACACATTCCGCCAGTAAACGATACAGCGCGACCGAAGGTTCCCCCATCGATTTTATTTGGACAGAGCCGCGTCGTAATATCGCGGATCATAGTATTTCGCCGGGTCGGCGAGGGTCTTGTTCGGCTCGCCGTAGCGGCTGCGCAGCGCGAGCACGGTGTTGACGCCGTCGAGGTCGATCCGCGCCTTGGGCGAGAATCCGCGCGGGTTGATCAGCGCCGCATAGCTCTGCGCGGCGAGCTCCGGCGACATCTGCGGCAGATTCTTGCGCAGCACCGCGATCGCCGCCTCCTGGTTGCCCGCCTCGGACAGCCAGGCCAGGCCCTGGACGTAGCCGCGGATGTAGGCCTCGAGCTTTGCCGCATTGTCCTTGGCCCAGCCGCGCCGGGTCGCGCCGACGAGGCCCTGGTAGTGGCCATAGACATCGATCGCGTACTGCAGGACGTTGAATCCGGCGGCCTTGGCGAGAATGTCGAACGGCGTGAGCAGCATGGTGCCGTCGTGCTTTTTCTGTTTGAGCGCTTCCCACCGCGCCAGGACTCCGCCGGCCTTCTCGACCTTGTAGTCGCTCATCTCGAGCCCGTTGCGGCGGAGCAGGTCGAACAGCACGAAGGCGTAGCCGGTCGTCAGGGCATCGACCGACAGCGTGCGGCCCTTCAGGTCCTGATAGGTCCTCACGTCGGGAACGACCGCGAGGCTCAACAGGCCGTTATCGCCGCCCATGAACGCGAAGATGTCGGCCGTGGCCGCGACCGGCACCTCGCCCTGGCCTTCCATATAGGCGATGACGTTGTCGATCGCCGTCACCGCGATGTCGAACTTGCCGTCGATCAAATTGGTGAGCTGGAACACCGAATTCGGGGTGTTGGTGAGCTTCACCTCGACGCCGCCCCTGGCGAAATAGCCCTGCTCCTGGGCGGCCCAGATCGGCCAGTTGAACCCGCCCGGGAACACGATGACGGAGAGGGGCGTAAGATTCTGCGCCGGTACACGCGACGGGAGGGCGGCGGCGATCACGGCGATCAGTGCGCAAAGTATGCCGAGCCGGCGGGACAGTTTCATGAATTCCTCCCGGTGTTTTTCTCGCGCGAATATGCCCCGGCATTGTGCGGAGCGGGCGGGGGGAGATCAACTCGCTTCGCGCTGCAAATGTTCGTCGTCCCGGCCAAGCTACCCCGCACTTGATGCGGGGTGAGCGCGAGCCGGGACCCATGACCACCGCCCGTCGATTCACGGAAGGGACCGTGTTCATGGGTTCCGGCTCTCGCGCGTTCGCGCTCGGCCGGAATGACGCACTGTCACGCGCCACGGTCGGTTGCGCGGCAAGCACGCTCCATCGGGCTAGAGCGGGCGTCGTTTGGCGACGACGTGGCGGGAGGCGCGCGCGGGCACGTCGAGATCGCCGGCCAGCTCCGGCGTCGTTTTGCTGTCGATCTCGAATGACGGACGAGGGACGGACCGCGGAGGCTTGTCGCGCGGGTCCTGGTGCGGGTGTTTGACGTGATCGCAACGCGCCAGCCCCTCGATCTCGGTGCCGGCTTCGGCAAGCCGCCCCAGCAGGAAGGTCAGATCCTCGAGCCTTTCGGCGACGACATGAATGACGCCGGATTCCTCCTGCATGCGGCCGGTCGCCGCGACATAGCGCGCGCCGAGCACGATCGGCCGGAAGCGCTCGAACACGTTCGGCCAGACGATGATATTGGCGAGCGCGGTCTCGTCCTCGATCGATAAAAAAATGACGCCGTTGGCCGAGCCCGGCCGCTGGCGCACGGTGATGAGGCCGGACACGCAAACCCGCTTGCCGGACGCGGTTTGGCGCAGCGCCTCGTTGCGCAGGATGCCGCGGCGGGAAAGATCCTCGCGCAAGAAGCTCGCCGGATGCGCGCGCAGCGACAATTTCAGATATCGATAATCGTTGACGACCTCCTCGCCGAGCGGCATCGGCGGGAGACTTACGTCAGGCTCGCGGGCTTTACCTCCCCCTGGAGGGGGGAGGTCGCCGGCCGTCAGGCCGGCGGGTGGGGGTGAAGCTGAATCACCCCACCCCGGCAGCTCGCATTCGCTCGCTGCCGACCCTCCCCCTCCGTCGACATCGGATGTTTCCGATGTCGACCTATTTATGATTGCCGAACCCGGGAACACCCGGGTTCGGTGGGAGGGTGACGCCGCGTCTGCAGTTTCGTCAAAGCCAAACAACGGCAGATCGTCCTGATCGCCGGCGCGGCCGAGCGCCTTGGCGGCCCATAGCGCCTTGCGGCGGGAAAGTTTTAGCGAGCCGAACGCGTCGGCGTCGGCGAGCCGCGCGATCATCTTCGGCGACAGCGCGGTGCGCAGCCATAGATCGCGCAGCGAGACGTAACCCGCGCCACGCCGCGCGACGATGCGCTTGGCGGCCTCTTCGGCGAGCCCCTTGACCTCCTGGAGTCCGAGACGGACCGCATATCGCGCGCACACGTCGTTCGCCATGTCGCGGTGCATTTCGTGGAGATGCTCGGCCGCGCGGGGACCGGGTTCGAGCGTCGCTTCGTAATCGGAATGATTGATATCGACGGGGCGCACCTCGACCCCGTGCTCGCGGGCATCGCGGACGATCTGCGCCGGCGCGTAGAATCCCATCGGCTGGGCGTTGAGCAGCGCCGCCGCGAACACGTCGGGATAGCGGCATTTGATCCAGGCCGAGGCATAGACCAGGAGCGCGAAGCTCGCCGCGTGGCTCTCGGGAAAGCCGTATTCGCCGAAACCCTCGATCTGATGGAAGCAGCGCTCGGCGAAGTCGCGATCGTAGTTCCTGGCGACCATGCCGTCGATCATCTTGCGCTGGAACGTGCCGATGGTGCCGACGCGGCGGAACGTCGCCATGGCGCGGCGCAATTTGTCGGCCTCGGACGCGGTGAATCCCGCCGCCACGATCGCGATCCGCATCGCCTGCTCCTGGAACAGCGGCACGCCGAGCGTTTTGCCGAGCACCGTTTCGAGCTCCTTGGACGGAAACGTGACCGGCTCCGTGCCCTGCCGGCGGCGCAGATAGGGGTGCACCATGTCGCCCTGGATCGGGCCCGGCCGCACGATCGCGACCTCGATGACGAGATCGTAGAAATTCCGCGGTTTGAGCCGCGGCAGCATGCTCATCTGCGCGCGGCTCTCGACCTGGAACACGCCGATCGAATCGGCGCGTTGCAGCATGCGGTAGACCGCGGGATCCTCGGCCGGGATTTTCGCCAGCGTGAGCTTGTCTGCGTAATGCCGCTCGACGAGCGTGAGCGCCTTGCGCAGGCAGGTGAGCATGCCGAGCCCGAGCACGTCGATTTTCAAAATACCGAGCGCGTCGAGATCGTCCTTGTCCCATTCGACGACGGTGCGGTCCTCCATGGCGGCGTTGCCGACCGGCACTACTTCGTCGAGCCGGTCGCGGGTGATGACGAAGCCGCCGACGTGCTGCGAGAGATGGCGCGGGAAGCCCAGCAGGGTACCGACGCTCTCGAGCATCTTGCGCACCGCCGGGCTTTGCGCATCGAGCCCGGCGCGGGAAAGATCCGCGTCGAAACCGTCGCCGCCGAACCCCCAGATGCTGGACGCAAGTGCGCCGACGGTATCTTCGGAGAAGCCGAACGCCTTGCCGACCTCGCGCACCGCCGAGCGGCCGCGATAGCTGATGACGGTCGCGGCGAGCCCGGCGCGCTCGCGGCCGTAGCGCGCGTAGATGTGCTGGATCACTTCCTCGCGCCGCTCGTGCTCGAAATCCACGTCGATGTCGGGCGGCTCGCGGCGCTCGGCGGAGATGAAGCGCTCGAACAAAAGGTCGGCGCGCTCGGGATCGACTTCGGTGATGCCGAGGCAGAAACACACCGCCGAGTTCGCCGCCGAGCCGCGGCCCTGGCACAGGATGCCGCGCGAGCGGGCGAAGCGGACGATGTCGTGGACGGTGAGGAAATACGGCGCATAGTCGAGCGCAGCGATGAGCTCGAGCTCGTGCGCAAGCGCGGCCCGCACTTTTTCCGGAATGCCGGCGGGATAGCGCTCGGCGGCGCCTTCGAGACTCAAGTGCGCCAGCGCGTCCTGCGGGCTCGAGAAGCCTTCGCGGGTCTCGTCGGGATATTGGTAGGAAAGCTCGTCGAGCGAGAACGTGAGCTGGTCCGACAGTCTGCGCGTCTCCTCGATCGCTTGCGCGTGATCCCGGAACATCCGCGCCATCTCGGCCGGCGGTTTCAAATAGCGCTCGGAATTGGCGGCGAGCCGCCGGCCCGCCGTTTCGAGCGTGACGTGCTCGCGGATGCAGGTGAGCACGTCGGCGAGGCGCCGGCGCTCCGGCGCGTGATAGAGCACGTCGTTGACCGCGATCAGCGGCACGCCGGCCTCGCGCGCGATGGCCGCGCGTTCTGCGAGCCGCGCCCGGTCGGTGCCGGCATAGAGCATGGCGGCGGCGAGCCGGACCCGCTTCGGCGCGGCTTCGCGCAGGCGCGCAAGGGTCTTGCTCGGATTACCCTGATTGTGAGATTCAGCTGAGGGCGAGCCACAAACGGCTCCCTCCCCCCTTGTGGGGGAGGGATGGGGAGAGGGGTGTTTGCGGGTGGGATTAAATTTACCCCCCTCCCTACCCCTCCCCCACAAGGGGGGAGGGAACCCGCCCTCAATGGTGGAGGTGCCCAGATTTACATCATTGCCAATCGCGATGTTTCCTTGATCCCGGCTCGTTCTCGCCATCACCACCAGCTCGAGGCCGTCGGCGTGCTCGAGCAGATCTTCCAGATGGAGAATGCAATCGCCCTTCTCGGCGCGAAGGTTGCCGCGCGTGAGCAGGCGGCAGAGCTTTCCCCAGCCGGCGCGGTCGCGCGGATAGGCGAGCACGTCCGGCGTGCCGTCGCAAAAAATAAGACGCGCGCCCGGATGATAGCGAACCTCGAGCTCGTTCTCGCGCTTGGCAAGATGCGCGCGCACCACGCCGGCGACGCTGTTGCGGTCGCACAGCCCCATCCCGAGCAATGCGAGCCGCGCGGCTTGTGCGATCAGCTCCTCGGGATGCGAGCCGCCCCACAGGAAGAAGGAGAAATTCGACGTGACGGCGAACTCGACGTATCGAAATGCAGCGGCCTCTCCAGACACTTCCCCCCTTGTGGGGGAGGTCGACCGGCCGAAGGCCGGTCGGGAGGGGGGTATTTTTTCGGGCGAGGAGTTTCCAAACCCCCTGCCTAACCCTCCCCCAGTCCAAGTCGGATGTTTCCGATTTGGACCGATCATCCATTGGCCGAACTCGGGAACACCCGAGTTCGGTTGGGGGAGGGAACCGGCCGAGTTTGCCTCACCGGGCTCGTGCATCACGCGAACATCCCGTGCAGGAACCAGGACGGCGCCGGGATTGCGCGGTAGAGCCCCGCGCGGAACAGCCAGAACCGGCAGCCGGATTTATCCTCGACGCGGAAATAATCGCGGGTGCCGCCGCCGTCCTCGGTCCACCAGGCGCATTCGATGCGCTCCGGGCCTTCGGCGGCGACGACTTCGTGGAGCGCGCGCCGCCAGCGGAATCGCACCGGCGGTCCATCGGGCACGGCGGCGATCGCTTCGATCGGCTCCGGTTTGACGAGCAGGCGCGGCGGACGCGGCGCAAGATCGGCGGCGAAGCGAAACGCGCGGAACGCCGCCCAGCCGTTCTGTCCGGCGACGGCGGATTGCGCCGGCACCCGCATCGTCGCGAGCTCCGGGAGATGCGCATCCTGCGCGATGATTCGCGTGACGTGGCGAGCGCCGAGCCGCGCGCTGAGGCGATCGACGAGATGGTCGAGATCGGCCGCGTGCTCGTTGGCGCCAAGATCGATCTGCGCCGCGGCCATGGGCTCGGCGACGAGCACGCAGAGCCGGGCGAGATCGAAGCCGAAGCCGGGATCGAGCGCGTCGGCGAGATGTTTGAGCCGCTCGCGGAACAGCGCGCGAATGCCGGCGGGATCGCGCATCCGGCGCGAGGTCGCAACCGCAAGGCGGCGCACCGCGCCGTCGGTGCGGAACAAGACGAGCTCGATTTTTCGCACGCCCTCGCCGCGGCGTTCCAGCATGGGTTCGAGGCGCGTCGCGAGCCTTTCGATGACGCGGAGCACGGCCTCCTCGCGCGCGATCGGCTCGGCGAAGCGCTGCTCGGCCAGGTACGGCGCAACCGGGGCGCGCGGCTGCAAGGGCTCGGGCTCCCGGCCGAGCGCGCGGTCGAGCTGGCGCAGAAGCTGCGGGCCGAACCGCGCGGTGAGCGGCGCGCGCGGCAGATCGATGAGATCGCCGATGCGTTTGAGGCCGACGCGTGGGAGCGCCGCAACCAGGTCGCCCGATAGCCGCAGCGCCGCAATCGGCAGGGGAGCGAGAAACTCGCGCTCGGCGCCGGCGTCGACGATCGCGGTCGCGCTATGGCGGGAAGCGGCGCTCGCCGCGCCGATGGTGGAGGCGATCGCGGCCCGTAGCGTGAAGCCGAAATCGGCGATGCGCGCGGTCAGATCGTCGAGCAGGTTTTGCTCGCCGCCGAACAGATGCGCGCAGCCGGCGATGTCGAGCAGGATGCCGTCGGGCACATCGAGCGCGACCAGCGGCGTATAGCGCTGGCACCATTCGGCGATGGTTTCGATCAGCCGGCGATCGGCCGCCGGATCTTCGGAAAAAACCGCGAGATCGGGATGCATGGCGCGGGCCTGCGCCAGCGCCATCCCGGGCCGCAAGCCGCGCCGCTCCGCCGCCGCGGAAACCGCGACGAGTTCTTCGACATTGCCGCGCTTGGCCGTGACGGCGAGGCAAGCAGGCTTTACCTCCCCCTGGAGGGGGGAGGTCGGCGAGTGTCGAAGACGCGAGCCGGGTGGGGGTGAAGCTAAGTCACCCCACCCCGCCGCCTTCGGCGGCGACCCTCCCCCTCGGTCGACATCGGATGTTTCCGATGTCGACCGATTCATGATTGCCGAACCCGGGAACACCCGAGTTCGGTGGGAGGGTGAGCGCCTGACGCGGTCGGTCGAGAGCCGTTTCAGCCACAGGCTCACGATCCGCTGGCGCATTGCAACGCTGTTCCACACGATCGAACTCCAACATCCATGCTCCGAGCGGACCGCGACGGTTGCGGGTGAGGCGGACGCAAAACCGCGGCGGACCGGGACCGCACGCCATCGGGATTGCGCCGGAGGGCGGGCGAGATGGCGCCGCGCCGACGAGGAAGCGCGTCGCCGCCGCGGAGGGCTCGTTCGCCGGCGTGCTGCGCAGCAGCAGCGCGAGGGCGCGGCCGCGGCCGGCCGCGAACGAGAGCCGGCGCGTTGCGAGAAAATCGATGCCGGTGCGGATCTCGCCGATGACGGCGCCGGGGCCGCCGGGACCGCCGG
>WNGD01001598.1_pt1 | contig 24479 bp, 24 predicted proteins | sample 5400671 | NCBI WGS metagenome assembly WNGD01 (sample SAMN13153369, study PRJNA577476) | soil metagenome | isolation source: 40 cm soil or saprolite under grassland replicate 2 | place: USA:California | collected 2016-06-15
GAGCGTCGACTCCTGCGGTTCGAAGCGGAGGCCCTCTCGGGTCTCGAGCTCCCGTGCGTCGTCGCGAGCGGTGCCGAGGAGGGGCCGCGCCTCGCGCTCATCGCCGGGATCCATGGCTGCGAGTACAGCTCGATCTCCGCGGTCATCCGCTTCCTGGGGACGCTCGACACGCACGCTCTCCGCGGAACGGTCACGGCCGTTCCCGTCGTCAACCTGCCGTCGTTCCGGGCCCGCACGCCTTTCGTCTCCCCGCAGGATGGGAAGAACCTCAACCGCTGCTTTCCGGGCTCATACGAGGGGACCTTCAGCGACGCCCTGGCCCGGGCGGTCTTCGACGAGCTGATCGCGCCGAGCGACGTCCTGATCGACCTGCACGGCGGCGACCTCGTCGAGGCGCTCGAGCCGTTCGCCCTCTACGACGAGTCGCCGGTCGAGGAGGGCGCCCGCACGCTCGCGATCTCGTTCGGGCTTCCGTACGTCGTCCGCAGCCCGACTTCGGGCGGCGCGGTCTCCGGGACCACCTCGAGCGCTGCCGCCGCCGCGGGAGTTCCTGCGGTCATCGCCGAGGCGGGAGGCTGCGGGCTCCTCGAGGAGGGCGCCGTGCAGCTGCACTTGGCCGGGCTCGAGAATGCGCTCCGACACTTGGGGATGCTCGAGGGCGAGCCAGCTCCACCACCATCCGGCATGCGCAGCGTCGACCGCTTCGTCTGGCTTCGCTGCGAGCACCAAGGCTGGTGGGAGCCGACTGCGCGAGCCGGGGACGAGGTCGTCGCGTCGCAGGTCGTCGGGGTCTTACGAAACCTCTACGGGGACGTCGTCGAGGAGATCGCGGTGCCGGAGAACGGCGTCCTCCTCTTCGTGACCTCGAGCCCCGCGGTCGCGGCAGACGGACTCTTGCTCGGGCTCGGAGCCGGGCTGTCCGACATGACCTGACCCGACCGCTCGTGACGCGCGTTACGTCGTTGCGTGGGGACGCGCGTCGGTGCAGGATGTCGGACTGCTCGAACGACGAGGGAGGGTCGTCGAATCAAGCTCCTTGGCTTTGCCGTAGCGGCGGCCGCTCTCGCCGTCGCGGTGGGTTCCGCCGGCGCGATGACCTACCGAGCAGCCCGACAGACGCACGCGTCGGGAGGGTGCCGCCAGCCCACGCTGAGCGGCGGCTACGTGCATCGGGTAACGCTCGCCCTGCGTGCACGCCGGGACGTGTGGGGCGACAGGCTCCTTGGCTCGCGAAGCGGACCCTCGTACGAGGCGGCGCGCCGCTACCTGACCCCGCTGCTCCTCGCTCGCGCGGCGAACGGGAAGCCGCTGACGGACTCCGGTGTCCACTACGCCCCCTTTGCCGAGCCGGAAGGGGCCTGGGGCGCCGTCTCGGTGGCCTTGCACGTCGCGGACGGAAGTCAGATCGTCTCCGAGCGCGCACACGGAAGACGGCTGACGATCGCGGTCGGGAGCCGCGGCGGCGAGCACTACGGCTCGTGCCTGGCACGGCTCTCCGGTCCCGCACTCCTCGACGGGTACCTACCCGTTCTGGAGACGCGGTACGTGGATGCGAACGGCGTTCGCTACCGGCAGGAGTCGTTCGCGGCGGACGTTCCGCAGACGCACTCGCTCGTGAGCTTCGTGCGGCTGAGCGCGGACGCGACGCACTCGCACGCTCGGCTCACGCGGATCCGGCTCACGCCGTCGACCACGCGGCTGTCCTTGAGCGCGGGAAGGCTGAGCCGCAAGGGCCATACCTATCTCTTCTTCAGCCCGGGCGGGAGCTACAACGGCGCGTCCGTGAAGTACGCGGTCCCGCCCGGCTCCACGCGCACCGTGTACGCCGCGTGGCTCAACGACCCGATGTCGAGCCAGCCGCTTTTGCTCGACGAGGAGGGCTACGAGGCCGCCCGCGACTCGATGCGCGACTACTGGGAGCGGCGCCTCCTCCACGGCGGGACGATCGTCGTGCCCGAGAACCGGGTAGACGACGCGGAGCGCAGCTTGTTGATCCAGAACCTCGCGCTGACCTGGCGTTACAGCATCGGCAACCCCTACGAGCAGTTCTCCTCGCCGGAAGGAATCGACGTCTCGAGGGTCATGGCCGAGTACGGGCAGGCCGAGGTCAGCCGCGCCATCCTGCACACGTCGCTCCGGAAGCGGCCTGCGCGCGTGAGGGGGACACCGGTACGAAGCCCGAACTGGAAGATGGGCGCGCGCCTCGTCGGGACGGCCGAGCAGGCGCGGCTCACGGGCGACCGCTCGCTCGTCGCGCAGGCGACGCCGGTGCTTCGCAGATACGTTCGAGCACTCGGGCGACAGATCGACTCGAGCCGGACCGGGCTTCTCCAGCGCGAGCGTTTCTCGTCCGACATCGCCGCATCGGTCTACGGCCTCCATTCGCAGGCCGTGGTCTGGCAGGGCCTCCGCTCGATGGGGGCGGTCTGGGCGGAGAACGGGCAGGCGACGCTCGCGAGGAAGTGCTCGAAACTAGTCGTCCGGCTGGGCAACGGCCTGCGCCGCGCGATCCGGGCGTCCGAGCGCAGGCTCCCGGACTGTTCGCTCTTCATCCCGGTCCGGCTCTACGACGACGAAAGGCCGTATCGATCGCTCACAGCCTCGCGCGACGGGAGCTACTGGAACCTGGTCATGCCGTACGCGCTCGCCTCCGGGATCGTCAAGCCACGAAGCTCGCAGGCGCTCGGGGTCTTCGACTACATGCAGCGGCACGGCTCCCGGATCCTCGGGCTCCCCCGTTCCGGGGCGTACCCGCTCTACGGCGCCGCCGGCGGTTCGACGTCGCGGAGTGCACGTCCCGTGTCGGGCTCGAACCCGGTCTACGGGCTGAACGTCGCCCGCTTCCTGGCCGACAACGACGAGGCGGGCCAGCTCGTGCTCAGCCTGTACGGCGAGCTCGCCGCGGCGATGTCCCCCGGCACGTTCGTCTCGGGCGAGGGGGTTTCGATCGCGCCGCTCGCGGGCGGGCACTTCCGTGCCATGTACCTGCCTCCGAACGGCGCGAGCAACGCGGCGTTCCTCGAGACGTTGCGCCTGATGCTCATCCACGAGACGACGAGCCGGCGCGGCGCTCCCCGAGGGCTCGAGCTGGCATTCGCCACCCCGCGCGCCTGGCTTCGCCCAGGGCAGAGCATCGAGGTGCGCTCGATGCCGACGAGCTTCGGCCGCCTCTCCTACACGATCGACGCGGGAGGCGACACGGTCTCCGTTTCGCTCACGGTCCCTGCCCGGAGACGGCTCGGATCGCTCAGGTTGCGCCTCCGGCTCCCGGAGGGGAAACGGATATCGAGCGTGCTCTACGACAGCAGCACGTCGCGACGTTTCGATCCGAGGACGGGAACGATCGAGCTTCCGACCACCCCCGGCGAGCACGAGCTCCTCGTCGGCCTCGGGCAGTAGGAGGGCTTGGCGGAACCGGCCTCGTCGCCGGGGTGCCGCTGGTCGTCGCGAGGCGAGGATGCAGGGAGCCCCGATACTCACTGGAGTACCGAGGCGACCGAGGACGCCGCATCGCGGCGATCCAGCGCTCCCCTGACGGCATGGAGCCCGTTTCGCCAGACCCTCCTAGTAGTAGCTTCGGCGAAGCGAGCTCTAAGGTCTCTCCGTGCGTGCGTGCGCGGTTGCGGTGATCCTCGTCGCACCTGTCCTCGCGTTCGGAGCGACGACTGCGGGAGCGGCGCTTCCCCCGCGTCTGAGCGAGGGGCAGGCCAAGCGGATCTTCCTCGCGGACGCGAAGGTCGCGAGCTGGCTTCGTCACTACCCCAGGTCGACCTGGGTCACCACCGCCGCGCTCCGCTCCTCCGATCGGCGCTGGCAAGTCCACGTCTTCTCGGGCGCCGCGGGCGAGGTGGCCACCGGTCTCGTCGACGACACCTCCGGCGCCGTGCTCGAGGCCTGGACGGGCCCGCAGGTCGCGTGGCCGCTCGCCCGCGGCCCCGGGCTCGGAGGTGTGATCAACCACGCGGACATCTGGCTCGTCTTCTGCGCCGTCTTTCTCCTCGGCCTCGGCGATCTCAGGCGGCCCCTCAGCCTGCGCAACCTCGACCTCGTCGCGCTGCTCGCGTTCTCGGTGCCGCTCTGGTACTTCAACCACGGTCGGGTCTTCGCAGGCGTCGTGCTCATGACCCTGCCGCTTCTCTACCTCCTCGCTCGCTGCGCCTGGATCGGTGTGACCAACCGAGGCCCGGGTGGAGGCAGCGTTCTCCCGGTGTGGGCGCTCGTCCTTGCGACGTTCTTCCTCGTCGGGTTCAGAGTCGAGCTAAACCACGGCCGCTCGGGAGTCATCGACGTCGGCTACGCGGGAGTCATCGGCGCCGACCTGATCGGCCACGGCCAGGATCCGTACGGTCGCTTCCCGGTCAGGGACACCGGGAAGCCGTGCGGGCCGGCGAACGCCGACGGGACGATCAACGACTGGGTGCAGGCGAATGGGCGCTGCGAGTCGGCCAACCCGCTGGGGGATACCTACGGCCCGGTCAGCTACATGAGCTACCTGCCGGGCCTCTGGCTCTTCGGCTGGAGCGGAAAGTGGGACACGCTGCCGGCCGTCCACTTCACCACGCTGCTCTTCGACGTCCTGGCGCTGCTCGGGCTCGCGGCCGTCGGGCTTCGCTACGGAGGCGCGCGACTGGCAGCAGTGCTCGCCCTCGCCTGGGCGGCCTACCCGTTCACCCAGTACGTCTCGAGCTCGAACACGAACGACGCGATCATGCCTGCGTTCCTCATCTGGGGCTTCTGGGCTGCGACCTGGGACGCGGGACGCGGAGCCTTCGCAGCGCTTGCCTCCTGGACGAAGCTCGCTAGCCTGATCGTCGTCCCGCTCTGGCTCACGTACCCGAGCGTCCGCGAGCGTCGAGGCGCCCTCGTCTTCGCTCTTGCATTCGCAATCACCAGCGCGCTCGCGTTCTGGATGCTCCTCCTCGGGAATCCACTTCACGAGGCACACGTCTTCTACGAGAGGACGTTCCGGATCCAGTTCGACCGCCGCTCGCCCTTCTCCCTCTGGGACTGGGCGCAGTACCACATCGGCCTGCCCGACCTGAAGTGGTTGCAGCACGTGCTGCAACCACTACTCGTGGCAGCCGCGATCGCCGTCGCGTTCCTTCCGCGGCGAAAGACGCCGCTCCAGCTCGCAGCGCTGACGGGCGCGCTCCTCGTCGCGTTCGAGCTCCTCTTGACGCACTGGTCGGCGCTCTACATCTCGTGGTTCTTCCCGTTCGTCGCACTCGCCGTCCTCGCCGGGGCCGAGCTCGGTGGATGTGGACAGACTCCTTCCACACGCGACCCGGTCAGTAGCGCTTCCCTCCATGGCGACGTGCCTGCTTCGTCTCCCGTGCGCGCTGGCGCCAGCGACGCTTGAGCTCGCGATGCACGCGCGAGCTTCGGCGGGCTTCGAGCGCACGTAGCTCGCGCTGCAGCTTGAGGTAGTTGCTCCAGCGCTCGGGCTCGAGCACTCCGGTCTCGAGAGCCTCCCGAACGGAACAGTCGGGCTCGGTGCTGTGTGCGCAGTCGTTGAAGCGGCAGCTCGCGGCGAGCTCGGCGATGTCGGAAAAGGCGCTGTCCAGATCGCCCTCCCAGACCTGCAGCTCCCGCAGGCCCGGCGTGTCGACGAAGAGCGCGCCTCCCGGGAGCACGAGCAGCTGCCGGTGCCGCGTCGTGTGCCGGCCGCGGCCGGCACGACGCAGGGCCCCGGTGGGCATCAGCCGTCGTCCGGCGAGGCGGTTGACGAGCGAGGACTTGCCGACACCCGACGAGCCGAGGAGAACGAACGTCCGCCGGGGAGCGAGCAACGCCCGCACCGCGTCGATTCCCTCGCCGCTTACGTTGCTCGCCGGCAGTACGGCGACGCCCAGTCCGATGGCTTCCGCCTCCAGGATCTTCGTCTCGTCCTCGCAGAGGTCGAGCTTGGTGAGCACGATCACCGGGTCGGCTCCGCTGTCCCACGCGGCGGTGAGGTAGCGCTCGAGCCGTCTCGGGTTGAAGTCGTCGTCGAGTCCGGAGAGGAGCAGGACGGTGTCGACGTTCGCAACGAGCACGTGCTCCTCTGCCTTGAGCCACGGAGTCTTGCGCGAGACCTTTGTCCGCCGCGGAAGGATGGCCTCGATCGCGGCGCGACCGCCGGGCGCATCGCAGACGGCGACCCAGTCGCCGACTGCAGGCATCCCGCCCTCGAGCTCGTGGTCGCGGAGCTTTCCGCGCGCGTGGGCGAGCCGCTCGTCCCGCTCGCCGCGGACGAGGTAGCCGCCGCGATGCTCCGCGACGACCCGCGCCGGCTCGAAGCCGCGCTCGGCATAGGTCGTATGGGCCGCCTCGAGCTCGTTCGTCCAGCCGAGAGCGGCCAGCGTTCGTTCGGACAAGGAAGTGCTCCTTCTCGTTCGACAACGGGGCCTACGGCTCAGCGGTCCCGCGCGAGAGAGATCTAGGAGCGGATGCCGTCGAGCCGGAGAGGTGTGCGGCAATCGGCTTTCATCGCAGACTCCTCCTTTCGCTCGACGGGAACTTGGGGAGGGTACGGGTCTGGAGGGGCTGCGTCAAACGCGGTCCGCCTCCCGAATACGCCGGTCTTAACGGACGGTTCTCGCGATCCACAGTTGTCTCTTATGGATGCATGCTCTCCTTGGAGGATGGTGCCGAGTCCCGAGATGACCGAGAGGCAGCGCAAGCCACTGCTCAAGATCGCGCTGACGGCTGCCGTCGTCGGGGCGGTGGTCGCGGGCTCGTCGGTGGCCGGCGCGTTCGGGGGCGCGACTTCCTCCACCGGAGGCGTGCGAGCGGGTGTCGTCGTCGTGAACACGAGCCTCGCGGGTGGAGGGGCTGCCGCCGGAACCGGAATCGCGCTCTCCTCCTCTGGCGAGGTAGTGACGAACAACCACGTCATCCGCGGCGCCACGTCGATTCGAGTGACCGTTCCATCCACGGGCCGCGCCTACGCGGCGACCGTCGCGGGCTACAGCATGTCGGAGGACATCGCGCTGCTGATGCTGCGGAATGCGCACGGGTTGACGACTGCGAGCGTCGGGAACTCAAACTCCATCAAGGTCGGTGACCAGGTCACGGCGGTCGGTAACGCGGGTGGAGCCGGAGTCTTGAGCACGAAGACCGGCAAGCTCGTCGGGCTACAGCGTGCGATCACGGTCAGCGACGACGAGGGTGGCTCGAGCCGGCTGACCGGGCTGATCGAGACGAGCGCGCCGCTCCAGCCTGGCGACTCCGGTGGCCCGCTCCTGAGCCACGGACAGGTGGTGGGAATCGACGCTGCAGCATCGAGCAGCTTCTCGTTCCGAGGAAGCGGCGAGGGGTTCGCGATTCCGATCGACACCGCGATCGACATCGCGAAGCAGATCGACGCTCGACATGCGTCGTCGGTCGTGCATATCGGGCCGACTGCCTTCCTCGGCGTGGGACTCGGGCAAACGGGCTACAACGGCCAGGCGACGACCGGCGCGATCGTCGAATACGTCGCCTCGGGCTCGCCGGCCGACAAGGCGGGTCTCGCCGCCCAGGATCTGATCACCTCCTTCGCCGGACATCGGGTCACCTCTCCGACGAACCTGAGGAACCTCGTCCTCCGGCTCTCCCCCGGACGCATCGTGAAGCTCACCTGGATCGACCAGTACACGGGCTCGAACAGCGCCACCGTTCGCCTCGTGTCCGGCCCGCCTCAATAACACGCGATCGTTCCTCGGAGCGCGCGGCATCCTGTTGCGGGCGCGGGTGGCGGTAGCTCAGTTGGTAGAGCCCCGGGTTTGACGCGGGTGAACCGATGGTTCCCCCGCGTAACCCCTCCTTCCGGCGCGGCGCAGCGAAAACGTGTGCGAGCCTGCGGCCGAATGAATCGGCCTCCGACCTCATACCAACGCGCACTGAGAACGGGCGGCACAGCCGCCAGCTGAACCGGTAGCCCGGCGGAGCTATCCTGTCGCGGGCGCGGTGGCGGTAGCTCAGTTGGTAGAGCCCCGGGTTGTGGTCCCGGTGGTCGCGGGTTCGAATCCCGTCCGCCACCCCTGTATCCAGGCCATTTCCGGGTACTCGCGTAAGCCGAACCGATAGAGATGGCAACGGTTTGGCAACGACTCACGCATCGAGCGCGTTCCGCATCCGCTCGAGCCGTGCGACGGCGTCTCCCTGGACACGCGTGTACACCTCGAGCGTGGTCGAAGGCCGTGCGTGCCGAAGCAGTGCCTGCGCCGTGGCGACATCCACACGGTTAGCAGCGAGGCGAGAGGCGAACGTCGTCCGCAGGTCGTGGAGACGGAGCGGATTGCCCAGGACGTCCTTCGTCGCCACCTGCCACGCGCGGAGCGCGTTGCGGCGGGTGAGCGGCCGCCCATTGCGCCCGGTAAACACGAACGCGTCCGAGGACGCGGCCGTGAAGCTCCGGCGCATGAGCGTGCGGCGGCGTTCCTTGACGATGGCGACTGCGGCCTGCGAGAGAGGGATGGTCGCCATGCTGCCGGAGGTCTTCGCGTCCCGGACCCGCCCGTCGGACGTCGAGCTGGCCAGCGATGGTCCACGCAGCCGCCTGCAAGTCGACGACTCGCTCTCGGCGACGAGTCCGCTCGGCGATTCAAATCGACGTGTTCGCGCGCCGCGAGGACGCCGAGCGCCGAGGCGACGAGCCGGAGCTTGCGAAGCCTTTTCGGATCGAGGAGCGCGAGCTTGAGGCGGGCGGGCGGAACTAGCGGCGAGAGCGTGTGGCGAAATTTGCCGCGCCTACCTCTCCCGCAGCCCGGCGACGTCGAGGGTTCCGATTCGGCGTCTAAGGCTAGGCGTCGTGCTCGCCGCCGGGCTCCGCCGCCTTCGGCCTACCTTGGAGCCCGCCTTCTTGAAAGATCGCGGGGACCTCAGGGTCGGAGACGAAGCTCTGCCAGCGCTCCTCATCCCAGTCGCAGACCACCCAGGCCCGGTCGTCCTCGTTGGGATCCCGAAAGACGTGCGCACCCTTGGACCCATGCTGCTTTCGCTTCTCGGCGCCCTTGGTTGAGAAGGTATTCCAGAAGCGGTCGAAACTCATCTGCCTCGGGCACCGAGGTCGATGGTTACGAAAGCACTCGCCCTCCACACGGGGCGAGAATAGCGAGCGCGCGCCCGTTCACTCGGCGTCGCCGTCGCTCCCGCGACCGCTGCACCGCCCAAGGCACCTATTCGCCCTCGCCGGGCTGGGTAGCGGCTCGTCAGCGAAGCGGCCGCTGCTCTCCTCACGACCCCGGAGTGTCTGGCAATTGCGGCTCGGGAGGGAGCTGAGGCTCCGGAGCTTTAGGCGGTACTCCTGGCCTCTCCCAGGGAGGGGCATCCGGGTCACTCCACGGGTCGCCCTCACCAGGCTGACCGGGGTCATCTGGTTCCTCAGGCGGCTGCGGTAGCTCTTCGGGCGGAATCACTTCGGTCGGATCTGGGTCGGACGAGGCCGAATCAGCTTCTTGTCCTGACATGTCGCTCCTTCCTCATTTCTGCCGTCGCGTCGAAATACCCACCCCTGTGCTTCAGAAACCAGAATCGGCTATGGGAACATACGTTCGTGACCTCGCGCGGGCATCCCCATGCCGAGTTCAGGCGGGCGCTCGAACGCGGCAACCTGTGGGTCGCTGAGGCTGCAGCTCGCAATCTGCCGAAGGTCCCGCTGGAGGACGCGCTCAAGCTCGTGCACCTGTACGCGGAACGCGAGTCGCCGAAGTTCGAGGCTGCGGCGACGAAGTGGCTACGGCGGTATCTCAATGAGAGCTCGCCGGAACTGTCCGACGTCGCGAAGGTCGTCGCGAGTCTCTCCGAGCGTGTCCCCCAGTAGACGCGGGTTGACTCGATTTACGCGGCAGGTGGCCTGGAACTGTGGCAACGTCTTGGCAACGACTGGCGACGAACGCTGACTGGTCGTCCGAGTCGGCCTCGGCGCGAGGCCCACTGTTTCCGCCAAATCGACGCATCCAGACTCTTCCCGACCCATAACGAGCAGGGTTGTGGTCCCGGTGGTCGTGGCTTCGAGTCCCATCCGCCACTCCTCTTTCGCCGAAGGCTGCTGCTAGCGTCGCCACGCCGTGGAGGGGATCAGGCACACCCGTCACGGGTGGTGGCTCGAGGAGGCCGGCGCGGTCACGCCGACGCGCCCGCTCGAGAGCGACACGAGCGCGGATGTCGTCATCGTCGGCGGCGGGTACCTCGGCCTCTGGACGGCGTGGCACCTGCTCGTTCTCGAGCCCGGCATCGAGATCGCGCTGCTCGAGGCGGCTGTGTGTGGACACGGCCCGAGCGGGCGGAACGGAGGCTTCTGCGAGACGCTCTGGGGGGACGTCGAGACGCTCCGCGAGCGCGGAGGCGACGCCGCGGCGCTGGCCGTCTGTCGCGCGTCGGAGGATGCCGTGGGCGGGATCGGCGACTGGTGTCGTGACAACGAGGTCGACGCCTGGTATCGGCCGGCGCCGATGCTGCGGGTCGCGACGACGGAGTCGCAGCTCGGCTCGTGGGACGGCTCCGTGGACGCATGCACGGCGCTCGGAGCAGATGACGAGATCGTGCCGCTCTCGCACGAGGAGGTGCGTGCCCGCTGCGACTCGCCGCTCTTCCTCGGCGGCTCGGCACAGCGGCTGAACGCGACGGTTCAGCCCGCGCGGCTCGGCCTCGGGCTCAGGGGGCGATTGCTCGAGCGAGGGCTTCGCCTGTACGAACGGACCGAGGTCACCCGGCTGCACCGGGACGGCAGTGTGGAGACGAGGCTCGGACGTGTCCGGGCGGGGTCCGCGGTTCTCGCGGTCAACTCGGCAGCCGTCGGCTTCCCCGGCTATCGGCTCTCGCTCGCCGTCGCGTCGAGCCACATCGTGCTCACGGAGCCCGTCCCGGACGTCCTCGAGGACCTCGGTTGGACCGGCGGAGAGGCGATCGTGGACAGCCGGACGCTCGTCCACTACATGCGCACGACCGCCGACGACCGCATCGCCTTCGGCTGGGGCGGCGGCACGATGGGCTTCGGCTCGCGGGGCGGCTCACGGCTCGAGCTCGATGCGGGCGTCATTCGGCGCTCGCGCGAGAGTCTCGTCCGCTTCTTCCCCCAGCTGCGAGGACGTCGCGTGACCCACGCTTGGGGCGGGCCGATCGACGTCTCCCCCACGCATCTCCCCATCTTCGGGAGCCGCGGTCGCGTGCATCACGGATTCGGCTTCACCGGCAACGGGGTCGGGCCCACCTACCTCGGCGGCCAGATCCTCGCGCGTCTCGCCCTCGACCGCCGGGACGAGCGCACGTCGCTCGCGATCGTGGAGCCCGCCCGCAAGCTGTTCCCTCCGGAGCCGTTCAAGTACGTCGGCGGGTCGCTGATCCGCCAAGCTCTCCTGCGGAAGGACGCGACCGAGGACGAAGGGAGGACGCCGGACGCGGTGACCGCCTTCGTCGCCGCACTGCCGCACCGTCTCGGGCTTCACCTGCCTCGCTGAACGCTGCTTCGACCCCACCCCGCTAGCGTTACGCGCGATGAGACGGGAGCTCGCCGTCGCCGTCGCGCTGTGTGGTCTCGCGGCCGTGTCGCCCGTGGCTCTCGCGGCGGACGGCGGAGCGTCCTCGGGCCCGCGAGTGACGATGTTCGGCGACTCGATCGCGGACTCGCTCGAGTACGTCCCCGAGGCCCGCCAGCTCCTGGGGAACGGGCTCGACCTGCGGCTCGAGCTCACTCCCTGTCGCCGGCTCGTGTCCCCCGGCTGCGCATATCAAGGCACTCATCCCGAGTCGGTGCTCGACATCGTGCAGGCTTCGCCGCTCGCTGCGCTCGGCAATATCGTGGTCGTCGACGTCGGCTACAACGAGCCGGCCAACAACTACGAAACGGCGATGGCGCAGGTTGCCACGGCTCTCGTCACGCTCGGCGTCGAGCACGTGCTCTGGGTGACGATGCGCGAGCAGACCGAGAACTACCGCGAGATCAACGACATCATTCGAGCCCGGGCACGCCGCTGGCCGCAGCTCCAGATCGTCGACTGGGAGGCGGCGAGCCGAGGGCAGGACTGGTTCAACCCGGACGGCCTGCACCTGAACGCCAACGGTGCGATCGGTCTCGCAAAGCTGCTCCGGCCGTACATCCTCGCCGCGTGCGGTTCGGACTGTCAGGCCGCGAGCCCACCGGCGGCGCAGCTGCCGAAGAACGTTCGCTCGCCGCTGCTGCACGGCACCCCTCTCGTGGGGCGGCTGCTCACCTGTCTGCGGGGCAGCTGGACGGGAACCCGCCCGATCGTCTTCTCCTACCGCTGGCTGCGGAGCGGAACGGTCATCGCCGGTGCCTTCGGCTCCTCGCGGCGTCTGCGCGCAGCCGACGGGAAGCACCTCGTCGCCTGCCGCGTGTGGGCGGCCAACGCCGCCGGTGCGACACCCGCCACCGCGAGGGCCCTGCGCGTGCGAGCGGCAGGGTAGGAAGAGGGCGGATCGCGTGGTGGCTCGGGGCGCCCTCGTTACGACAGTCGTCGGAAGCTATCCACAGCCCGGCTGGTTGATCGACCGCGAGCGGCTCGGAGAGCGGCTGCCGCCTCGCGTCCGCGCGCGCGAGCTCTGGCGCGTCCCGGAGCCGTTCCTCCAGGAAGCGCAGGACGATGCGACCCGGCTCGCCGTCCTGGATCTGGAGCGAGCCGGAGTCGACGTCATCGGCGACGGCGAGATGCGGCGGGAGAGCTACTCGAACCGCTTCGCGACTGCGCTCGACGGCATCGACCTCGACCATCCCGGCGTCGCGCTCGATCGCACGGGGCACGAGAACCCCGTTCCGCGGGTCGTCGGACCGGTCCGGCGACGGCAGCCCGTCGAGGTGCGCGACGTCGAGTTCCTCCGCACGCTCACCGAGCGCCCGATCAAGATCACGGTTCCCGGGCCGTTCACGATGACCCAGCAAGCGCAGAATGACCACTACCCCGACGCCGGCAGCCTCACGCTGGCCTACGCAGAGGCCGTCAACGAGGAGCTGCTCGACCTGAAGGCAGCGGGCGCGGACGTCGTCCAGATCGACGAGCCCTATCTGCAGGCGCGACCCGAGCAGGCGCGGGAGTACGCCGTCGAGGCGATCGACCGTGCGCTCAGGGGCATCGAAGGCGACACGATTCTTCACACGTGCTTCGGCTACGCCCACGTCGTCAAGGACCGGCTCACGGGCTATCCGTTTCTCGCCGAGCTCGACGACTGCGCTGCGACGCACATCTCGCTCGAGGCCGCGCAGCCGAACCTCGACCCGGCCGACCTCGGCGACCTCCCTAGCAAGACGATCATGCTCGGCGTCCTCGACCTCGGCTCGAGCGAGGCGGAGACTCCGGAGGTGGTGGTGGAGCGGATCCGGAAGGCTCTGACCGTGTTGCCACCCGAGAGGCTCGCGGTGGCGCCGGACTGTGGAATGAAGTACCTCCCGCGCGAGCTCGCGTTCCGCAAGCTCGAGGCGATGGTTGCCGGTGCTCGGCTCGTGCGAGAGGAGCTCGGGTATGCCGTTAGGTAAGCAGGGGAAACCCGTCACGCACATCGGCCAGGCCTTTCCGGACCGGGTCGAGGTTCGCGGGCGGGACCTCGCGAGCGAGCTGATGGGAGAGGTGAGCTTCACCGAGTACTTCCACCTTCTGCTCACGGGCCGCGAGCCGAGCGACGAGCAGCGCTTCTTCCTCGACCTCCTGCTCGTCGCGATCGCCGAGCACGGGCTGATGCCGTCGAACGTCGCTGCGCGCATGACGCTCGCCGCCGACCCCGGATCGCTGCACGGAGCCGTCGCCGCCGGAATCCTCGGTTGCGGCCCGGTCGTCCTCGGCACCTCCGAGGAGTGCGCGCGGCTCCTCGAGGAAGGCCAAGCGAGGGTCGCTGCCGCCGACGATCCCGCAGCCGTGGCCGAGGACATCGCGCGCACGTACCACGCTGCGGGCAGGAAGGTGCCGGGGTTCGGGCACCCGGTGCATCGGCCGCTCGACCCGCGCGCGGAGCGGATCCTCGAGCTCGCCGACGCCCACGGGGTAAGCGGCCCGCACGTCTTGCTCGGCCGGTCGCTCGCTGGAGCGGTGACCAAGACCTGGCAGAAGCCGCTGCCTATGAACGTCGCGCTGCCGATCGCAGCCGTGATGCTCGACCTCGGCTATTCCTCGGCGGAGGTGAAGACCGTTCCGATTCTCGCGCGCTCGGCCGGCCTGCTGGCACATCTCCTCGAGGAGCAGCGCGAGCCCATCGGCTTCCTCCTGGCGGGCGAGGCCGAAGACGCAGTCCAGTACGAGCGCGGAGACGAGCGCGTCTGATGCTCGATCCGAAGGTCGAGATCCGTTCCTGGGAAGCGCAGCTCGCCGTCGACGACGCGTCGTACCGCCTCCAGCTCGCGTACCTCTTCGAGCGCTCCGCCTTCTATCGCGAGAAGCTCGCAGCGACGGGAGTCGATTCCGCCGACGACGCAGGCGGGCTCGTGGAGATCGCCGAGCTGCCGCTGACCGAAAAGCAGGAGCTCAAGGCGACCGCAACCGACGAGAACCCGATCGGGTCGCACCAGTGCGCGGCTCCGTCCGAGATCGTCCGGATCTACTCGACGAGCGGCACGACGGGAACGCCGAGCTACATCCCGCTGACCGCGGACGATCTCGAGAACTGGATCACCGGGTCGGCGCGGAGCTACGCGGCTTCCGGAGTCGCGGCCGGCCAGCGTCTCCTCAGCACGTACAACGCAGGCCCGTTCGTGGCGGGCGCCGCCCTCGACGGGCTGGAGCGAATCGGGGTCTGCCACATCCCGGTCGGAACCGGATCGAGCGAGCGTCTGCTGCTCGCGCTCGAGCTCCTGCAGCCGGAAGCCGTCGTCCTCACCCCCTCCTATGCCGCCACTCTCGTCGAGACCGCTGCCGACCGAGGCTTCGACCTCGCGGGATCGAGCGTCGAGCGCGTTCTCGTCGCTGGCGAGCCCGGCGGCGGCGAGCCGGCTTTCCGCTCGAAGCTCGAAGACGGCTGGGGAGCGAGGGTCACCGAGGCGATGGGAATCGGTGACATCGGCCCTTCGCTCTGGGGCGAGTGCGAAGAGCAGGACGGGATGCACCTGGGCGCACGCGGCTTCGTGCATGTGGAGCTGATCGAGCCCGAGACAGGACACGCGGTCGAACCGGACGACGGCGCCACCGGCGAGCTCGTGCTCACGCACCTCCAGCACCGTGCGGCACCTCTACTCCGCTTCCGCACGCGCGACCACGTGCGGGTCCGGACGAGCCCGTGCCCGTGTGGCCGTACGGGCCCCCGCGTGCGCTGCCTCGGCCGGACCGACGACATGCTCATCGTCCGAGGGGTGAACGTCTTTCCCTCGGCCGTCCGCGAGGTAGTGGGCGGGTTCTCCCCCGACGTCAGCGGCAACGTCCTGCTCGAGCCCGGCTCGCCAGGCGTGAAGCAGGAGCCGCCGCTTCCGGTCCTCGTCGAGCTTGCGAACGGCACGAGAGCGGATGACTCGCTCGCGGCCGCGATCCGACAGAAGCTCCGAGACGTGCTCGTCGTCCAGGCGCAGGTCGAGCTCGTGCCGTTCGGGACCTTGCATCGAAGCGACTACAAGTCGAAACTGGTGGAGTTTGGCGCAAGACCAGAATCCGCTCACGCAGATTCTGGTCGCGCGAAAGACCCTTGAAGCGCGGCCGCTTCGCGGCCACTGCGTTTATGTTTTCCACCCAGGTCAGGTCTCGAATGCGAAAGCTGCAGAGCCAGGGCGTTCACCACATCACGATCGTCGGCGCGAACCGCCGGATTGCGATCGACTTCTGGGAAGGCGTTCTCGGGATGCCCTTCGTCTTCGAGCAGCCGAACCTCGACAACGAGTCGGAGAGTCACCTCTACTTCGACCCAGGTGACGGCCGCCTCATCACCGTCTTCACCAACGAGGAACGCGAGCCCGATCCGACCCGCACCTCCACCGAGCAGGGTTGCGTCCACCACATCGCGTTCTCGCTCTCGCAGGCCAGCTTCCGACAGGCGGTCGAGAGGCTCGACGAGCGCGGAATCAGTCACAGCGGCGTCAAGGATCGAGGCTTCATGGACTCGATCTACTTCGAGGACCCGCTCGGCCTGCTGATCGAGCTCTCGTCCTACCGCTTCGAGCCCCCGCTCGGCTCGTCACACGCCGACGTGCTCCTCGAAGCGCACAAGATCCGCGCGCAGCGCGGCGCCTACAACATCGCGGAGGAGCACCTGGCCGACGCAATCGAGACGCTCGTAATGCGATCGCGAGCGTCGCTCTCGTATGACCGATCGCCGAAGAACCCGTACAGCTAGCGACCGCGGGAGGGTCACGATGGCCACGAACACCCTGAGCATCCTCAAGCCGAGCGTCAACAACCTGAGCGCTCGCATCTTCATCCGCGCCGCGGGGCTCGAGTTCGAGGAGCTGGACGTCTGGGGCAAGAAGAGCACTCCGGAGTTCCTCGCGAAGGACCCTGCCGATCTCACGCCGCTGCTCGAGGAGGCGGGGCTACCGCGCGGCTCGCTCTGGGAGAGCTGCGCGATCATGCAGTACCTCTGCAACAAGCACGGCCTCGACCGCTTCTATCCGACCGAGCCGGCCGAGCGGGCGATGGTCGACAGCGCGATGTTCTACTTGATCGGCACCTTCTACCCGCTCCTCGCGCGTGCGACGTACCCGACGCTGGGCTTCGCCCAGTACCCCGGCGAAGCGGCGACGGCGGACGTCGACGACGCGACGAAGACGAAGGCGGCCAAGGATGCCGAGGCCGCGCTCGCCCCGCCGCTCGAGGCGTTCCACAGCTTCTTCCTCTCTGGCAGGCCTTTCGTCGGCGGCGACAGGCCGTCGATCGCGGACATCCGCTGGGCCGCGACGCTCGAGTTCCTGCGCTCGATCGACTATCAGTTCCCCGCCTGGGCCGAGGAATATCTCAGCCGGATGGAAGAAGCTCTCGGCGACGCCTACACGGAGCCCGCGACGGACGTGCGGGAGTACGTCGCCTACGTGAAGTCGCAGGCCGCAGGAGTCCCGGCCTAGAGCCGGGACTCCTGCCTCAGTTCGCAGCGACGACAACCGCTCGCCGAGTCAGCTCGGCGAGCGGCGCGCGACGTGGAGGATCGCGTACCAGTGGCGCCGCACCCGCCGGTCGGGACGTTCCACAATCCGCCGCCTGATCTCGCGGAAGAGCTGCTCCCTCATTTTCGGCTCTAGGGCGATGTGATCGGAGAAGGTGCTCAACAGGGCGATGTACTCGTCGGCCGTGTAGAGCCTCTCCCACCCATAGCGCCGAACGCGGACGTCCTCGAAGAGACCACTCGCCTCGATCTCGGCCGCGTCGTCCGGGATGTCCTCCGGCCGAGGCGGCGGCCACTCGCCCTGCCGGTGTTTGCCGATCCTGTCGTACGCCTCCTGAATCTCGGTGAAGAATGGGTCGAATCCGGGAGGGAAGGCATGCAGCGCGCTCCAGAAGGCGAGATGACCGCCGGCGCGCAGGAGCCGGTGCGCCTTCAGGTAGCGGATCGCCGGGTCGAGCCAGTGCCAGGCGGTGGCCGCGTAGACGAGGTCGAATGCTCCCGCTTCGTCCTCCCACTGTTCGAAGGGCGCGACGCGGATCTCCACCGGCAAGCCCGTGAGGTTGCGCCGCGCGCGCTCGGCGAGTTGCGCGCCGAGCTCGACGCAGACGACCGAGAAGCCGCGCTCGAGGAGCGGACGCGTGGCCTTGCCCGTCGCGCAACCGATCTCGAGCAGCCGGTCGTCGGGCTCGAGCTCGCCCAGCTCGACGAGATCGTCGAAGAGCTCCTCCGGATACGAGGGCCGCGCCTCGTCATAGAGGTCGGCAGCCGAGTCGAACGTGCTCCGGAGGTCGTCCGATGCGCTCATGCGCGACCAATCGTCTCGAAAATCGTCCGCGTCCACGCGGCGAATCTGCCGCCGCGACTGAACAAAAGGGCTGACGAGCAGGCTTTTCGCGCTCTCAGGAAACTCTCAGGCGAAGCGCCTCCATTCTCAGCCAACTCACAGGAAGCGCTGTCACGATGCTCACATGAACGCCAGCTCGAACGGCGAGCCCAAACGGCGAATCCTCGTGGTCGACGACGAGCCGTCGCTCGTCGACGCGGTCGCGACGGCGCTCCGCTACGAGGACTACGAGGTCGAGGAGGCCTCGACCGGGCGCGCAGCGCTAGCGGCCGTCCTCCGCCAGGAGCCCGATCTGATCGTGCTCGACTGGATGCTCCCCGATCTCGAGGGCATCGAGGTCGGCAGGCGCCTCCGCGCCCAGGGCTTCAAGTGCGCCGTGTTGTTCCTCACCGCGAAGGACGCGACCGAGAACAAGGTCGAGGCGCTGCGCGCGGGAGGCGACGACTACGTGACGAAGCCGTTCAGCCTGGCCGAGCTCGTCGCTCGCGTGCAGGCAATCTTGCGTCGAACCGGAGCCGAGCTTCCGGGCGACGTTCTCCGCTTCGCGGACGTCGTGCTCGACGAGCAGCGGCACTCCGTGTCTCGCGCGGGCACGCCAGTCGAGCTCTCCGCAACCGAGTTCAACCTCCTCCGCTTCTTCCTCCTCAACCCGCGCCGCGTGCTCTCGAAGGGCCAGATCCTGCAGAACGTCTGGCACTACGACTTCGGCGGTAGCACGAACGTCGTGGAGACGTACGTCAGCTACCTGCGCCGGAAGCTCGACCCATTCGGCCCGCCGCTGATCAAGACGGTGCGGCAGGCCGGCTACATGCTCGAGACCGAGCCACCGTAGATGCTCAGGGAGCTGTCGCTTCGGTCGCGCCTCGTGCTCGGCGTCATCTGCCTGGCAGCCTTGGGGCTCGCGGTCGCCGACATCGCCACCTATACGTCCCTGCGCTCGTTCCTCATCAACAGGACCGATACCGCGCTCGACCAGGACGAGCACGCGTTCGACCAACCCGGCGCGGACCTCGAAGGCGGTCCTCCCAACATCTTCGTGCAGCTCCGCTCGGTCGACGGGACCCGCGTGCTCGGGACGCGGCCGATCCAGCCCTTCCGGGGTGAGACCGCACCCTCTCCGCCGCGGCTCCCCGCGAAGATCTCGGTCTCCCAGACGGGAGGAGCCGGTCCCGACCACGCCCGCTACTTCACGGTGCCGACGCAGTCGGGCGACGACCGCTACCGCGTCCGAGCGTCGATCGAGCCGGGCGCGAGCGAGATGCTCGTGGTCGCGACGTCGCTGCACGACGTGCAAGACACGCTCGACCGCCTCCTCCTGATCGAGCTGCTCGTGACCGGGGCGGTCCTGATCGCGCTCGCGGCGCTCGGGCTCTGGGTCGTCCGCCTCGGCCTGCGTCCGCTGCGCGAGATCGAGAAGACGGCCGACGCGATCGCAGCCGGGGATCTGACGAGGCGCGTCGAACGTGCGGAGGAGCGAACCGAGGTCGGACGCCTCGGTCTCGCGCTGAACGCGATGCTCTCGCAGATCGAGACGGCGTTCCGGGCGCAGGAGGCCTCCGAGCAGAAGATGCGCCGCTTCGTCGCGGATGCCTCGCACGAGCTGCGCACTCCACTCGCGGCGGTGCGGGCCTACGCCGAGCTGTTCACGCGCGGGGCGAGACAGCGACCCGGAGATCTGGATCGCGCGATGAGTGGGATCAGCCGCGAGTCGGAGCGGATGAGCACGCTCGTCGAGGATCTCCTCTTGCTCGCCCGGCTCGACGAGGGCCGCGCGCTGCGTAAAGAGCCGGTCCGGCTCGACCTGGTCGTGAGCGAGGCCGTCGAGACGGCGCACACCGTCGACCCGAAACGCGAGATCGGCCTGGAGGCCGAGGACGTCGTCGTGCTCGGGGACCACGATCGGCTGCGCCAGATCGTCGACAACCTGCTCGCCAACGTCCGCGCACACACGCCGGCCGACACTGCGGTGCGGGTGCTCGTCGGCCGGCAGAACGGGAGCGCCGTGATCGAGGTGACGGACCAGGGGCCCGGAATGAGTGCCGAGGAGATCGGACGCGTCTTCGAGCGCTTCTATCGTGCCGACCTCACGCGATCGCGGTCGAGCGGAGGCGTCGGGCTCGGGCTCTCCATCGTCTCCGCGGTTGCGGCGGCGCACGGCGGTACCGTCGAAGCGCACTCGGTGCCCGGGGGCGGCGCGACCTTCCGCATCCTCCTGCCTCTCGAGCAGCGGGAGTCTCAGGGAATTCACAGCAACGTCGAAGACGGGTCTCAGAGCCGCCTGGTGTCATCGGATCATCCACACGCGAACGACAGGAGATCCGATGAACCAGCGAGAACGAGCGATCGAAGCCCGTGATGCGGGCAACCGGCGCGTCAAGCGCCTGACACGCGCCGTCGCCGCTGCGGCCGCCGGCTTGACGGCAGTGCTCGCCGCACTCATCGCTCTAGGCGCCAAGAACACGACGTCGTCCTCGAAGGCCACTGCGGGCGCCACCGACTCGACGAGCTCGTCGACGAGCACGCCTGCGGCCTCGAGCGCGACGTCGTCGTCCAAGAAGTCGTCGTCCAAGAAGTCGTCGTCCACATCGTCTTCCTCTTCGTCGAGCGGGGGCTCGACGACGTCCACGGCTACGCAGGTCACCGTCTCCTCGAGCCCGCCCGTCGCGGTCTCCGGGGGCTCGTAGCCGTGCCGTTCGGCACCTTCGCGTTCCCGGCGCTCGGCACGACGGCGCAGGTGACCGTCTCCGACGCGCCAGCCCTCGGGCAGGCCGTCGAGATCGTGAAGGCGGAACTTCGCGCGATCGACCTCGCTTGCAGCAGGTTTCGCGACGACTCCGAGCTCCAGGCGCTCAACCGCTCGGCCGGGAAGCCCTTCGCCGCGAGCCCGCTCTTGCTCGAGGCGCTTACGGTCGCGCTCGCCGCCGCCGAGGAGACGAACGGCGACGTCGATCCCACGATCGGCCGCGCGATCAACGCTCTCGGCTGGGACGGCGACTTCGTCGTCGTCGTCTCGCGTACGTCGCCCCAGCCCTCTGTCGAGGCCGTTCCGGCCGCGGGCTGGCACTCGCTCAGGATCGACCGCGAGCGCGGGCTCGTGCGCGTGCCCGCAGGAGTCGAGATCGATCTCGGCGCGACCGCGAAGGCGCTCGCAGCCGATCGCTCGGCACGCGCCGTCGCACGCTCGACAGGGGCGGGCGCTCTGATCGGTCTCGGCGGCGATATCTCCGTCGCAGGTCCGGTTCCACACGGCGGTTGGACGATCCGAGTGACCGACGACCATCGCGCCGGCGCGACTTCCGAAGGACAGACCATCGCGCTCCACGGCGGCGGCCTCGCGACGTCGACCACGACGGTGCGCCGCTGGCAAGCGGGGGGCGCAGAACGCCATCACATCCTCGACCCGCGAACCGGCCTGCAGTGCTCGGAGACCTGGCGAACCGTGTCCGTCGCTGCGAGCAGCTGCGTCGCCGCGAACACCGCGAGCACGGCGGCCATCGTCCGCGGTCACGCGGCGCCTGCCTGGCTCGAGGAGGCAGGCCTGCCAGCACGTCTCGTCACGGCCGAAGGAACGGTCGCGATCACGGCCGGCTGGCCGCGGGAGCCTTCATGAGCGCGCTCGTCACCTCCAACGCGATCTGGTACGTCATGCGCGGCAGCGGCGTCGTCTCCCTCCTGCTGCTGACCGGAGTCGTCGGGCTCGGGATCGCGACGAGCAGACGCTGGAGTCCGAAGCGAACGCCGCGCTTCGTGACCGCGGGCCTCCATCGCAGCATCGCTCTTCTCTCAGTCGTCTTCGTCGCGCTCCATGTGCTGAGCGCGGTGTTCGATCCCTACGCCGTCGTCGGTGTCGCTGCCGTCTTCGTCCCGTTCGTCGCCGGCCGGAGCGCGTTCTGGGTCGGGCTCGGCGCCCTCTCGCTCGACCTCGTCGTCGCTCTCATCGTCTCGAGCCTCCTACGCTCGCACCTGAGCCCACGCCTGTGGCGCGGCGTCCACTGGCTCGCATATGCCGCCTGGCCGCTCGCGCTCGCCCACGGGGTCGGCATGGGAAGTGACAACGGCACGATCTGGCTTCAGGCGATCGCGGCAGGGTGCGTCGGAGCCGTCCTGGCGCTCGTCGGCTGGCGACTGGGGGAGCGTGCGAGAGGGCCGAAGCGGCTCGAGCGGCGCCCGGTGCCACGCCTCGCCGAGGACCTGCAATGAGCACCGCGGCCGCAGTGGAGCTCGAGGTCGTCGGTACGCGCGGTTTGGCTCTCGTCCCGGCACCGGTGCAGCGGCTGCTTTCCGCCGGCCCGGGCGGCTGGGCCGGCCACGTCGAGCGTCACGGACCGCTGCCGCACCTGCCCGGACGGTCGGAGGCGATCCGTGCCGTCGTCGCAGAAAGCGGCCTGACCGGCCGCGGGGGCGCCGGATTCCCGACCGCGGCGAAGCTCGCCGCGGTCGCGGCCGGCGGCGGCGGTGCAGTCGTCGTCGCGAACGGAACCGAGGGCGAGCCGGCGAGCGCCAAGGACAAGGTCCTCCTGAGCCGAAACCCCCACCTCGTCCTCGACGGCGTGCTCGTCGCGATGGAAGCCGTAAACGCTGAGGAAGCCTTGGTCGCGGTCGCAAGAGACGACGACAGAAGCCATGCCTGTCTCGAGGCCGCGCTCCGAGAACGCCGTCGTGAAGCGCGCAGGATTCGCCTCGCTCGTGTGCCCGACCGCTTCGTCGCGGGCGAGGAGAGCGCCCTCGTCCACTGGTTGAGCGGCGGTGAGGCCAAGCCGACCTTCAAGCCTCCCCGTCCGTTCGAGCGCGGCGTCAATGGGCTCCCGACACTTGTCCAGAACGTCGAGACGCTCGCGAACCTGGCACTCGTCGCCCGCCACGGCGCCGGCTGGTTCCGTGAGATCGGGCTCGAGGTGGAGCCGGGCTCGGTCCTCGCGACCGTGCGCGGCGCCGTCCGCCGCCCCGGAGTCGTCGAGGTCGCGCTCGGCACGCCGCTCCGTGCGCTCGTCGACCTCTGCGGCGGGCTCTCGGAGCCGTCGCGAGCGGTGCTCATTGGCGGCTACTTCGGCACCTGGATTCCGGCGGAAGGGAACCTCGATCTCCCGCTGGCGCAGGCAGCGCTTGGATCGGTAGGCGCCTCGCTCGGCGCTCGGACGATCGCCGTCCTGCCGCGGCGCACCTGCGGTCTGTCGGAGACGGCCCGAATCGTCCGCTACCTGGCCGGCGAGAGCGCGGGCCAGTGCGGGCCTTGTGTCTTCGGGCTGCCGGCCGTCGCGGATGCGCTCGACGCTCTCGTCAGCGGCGGCTCTAGAGCCGAAGGTGCCCTTTCGCGGCTCGACCGACTCGCACCGCAGATCGTCCGGCGCGGCGCGTGCGCCCATCCCGACGGAACGCTCCGTCTGGTCGCGAGCGCTCTCGCGGTGTTCGCGGACGAGATCGACGAGCATCTCGCCGGGCGCTGCACGGGGTCCGCCGACGCGCCGCTCCTCCCGACGGCCTCCGGAAACGGCGAATGGCGATGAAGGCGACGGAGCACCTGCGCGTCAACCCGCTCCTCTGCGACGCCTACGGCCACTGCGCGGAGCTCCTGCCCGAGCTCGTCGAGCTCGACGAATGGGGGTACCCGATCGTCGCCGACGACCCCGTCCCGCGCGAGCACCTGAAGGACGCACGTCGCGCCGTCGCCGCCTGTCCGCGGCTGGCGCTTCTCCTCGTGCAACGTCGGAGCGTCTGAGCGATCTCAGGGAACTCGCAGGCGGCCCCCAGTCGGATCCAAGCCCGACTGCCGAGACTGACCTCATGGCACTCGTCGAGACACTTCAACTGGAAGAAACGGCACCGCCGGCGCTCGCACGCCCGGAGCTCGAGCTCGTGCCTCCGGCTATCGAGATCGTGGTGCCGGTGCGGAACGAGGAGCGGATCCTCGAGTCGAGCGTCCGCCGGCTGCACGCGTTTCTGACCTCGTCCTTCCCTTTCAGCTTCCGGGTGACGATTGCGGACAACGGGAGCACGGACGGGACGTGGCGCATCGCGAGCAAGCTCGAGCACGAGCTGCCGCACGTCCGGGCGGCTCGTCTCGAACGCGCCGGACGTGGCCATGCACTCCACTCGGTGTGGTCGAAAAGCACGGCGAGCGTCCTCGTCTATATGGACGCCGACCTGTCGACCGACCTCAAGGCGTTGCTCCCGCTCGTCGCACCTCTGCTCTCCGGGCACAGCGATCTCGCGATCGGGAGCCGCCTCGCCCGAGGCGCCCGCGTCGTCCGCGGCCCCAAGCGCGAGCTGATCTCGCGTGCCTACAACACGCTCCTGAGCACGACGCTCCGGGCGCGCTTCTCCGATGCCCAGTGCGGCTTCAAGGCGATCCGCGCCGACCGCGCGCAGGAGCTGCTCCCGCTCGTCCAGGACGACTCGTGGTTCTTCGACACAGAGCTCCTCGTGCTCGCGGAGCGAATGGGGCTCCGCATCCACGAGGTCCCGGTCGACTGGATCGACGATCCGGACTCGCGCGTCGACATCGTGTCGACCGCCATCGGCGACCTCCGCGGGGTCGTTCGGCTGGCGTACGGACTGGCCCGCGGCCGGATTCCGGTCACGCGCGCCTTCGCCTCGAGCGAGAAGCAGCCGACCTTCGGCGTCCAGGCGTTCCGCTTCGCCGTCATCGGGATCG
>WNGD01001599.1_pt1 | contig 24460 bp, 23 predicted proteins | sample 5400671 | NCBI WGS metagenome assembly WNGD01 (sample SAMN13153369, study PRJNA577476) | soil metagenome | isolation source: 40 cm soil or saprolite under grassland replicate 2 | place: USA:California | collected 2016-06-15
GCCCAGCCAATATTCGCGGTGACTCGCGGTTCGTCCACGGAGGGCTGAGGATTTTTTCACAGCTTTTTCCCCAACTTCTGAGAAGCTGTGAAAAAACTGACGAGACGTAGGGACGGCCCGGCGTGGCGCCCGCAAGTCCGCGTTACTATTGGCCGGGCCGGCGACCGCATAGGGTCACCCCCTACGCGGATGCCGATTTTTTCAGACCCTCTGACGGAGTGGCGTTCGGAAGCAGGTTGACAATACGGGACTCATATCTTATATATCAGCGGCACTAAATACACCGTATTTACCAATACACTGTATTTTGAGGAGACAAGTCCATGAGCAAGATTATAGGTATCGACTTGGGCACGACCAATTCGGTAGTGGCGGTGATGGAGGGAGGGGAACCCAAGGTTATTACCAACCCCGAAGGGAGTCGGCTCACTCCATCCGTTGTCGCTTTCGGCAAGAACAACGAACGGTTCGTGGGCCAGGTTGCCAAGAGGCAGGCTATCACAAACCCGGAAAACACGGTTTTCTCTATTAAGAGATTTATGGGGCGCAAGCTAGGTGAAGTCCAGGAAGAGACCAAACTGGTACCTTACAAAGTGGTCGGCGGGCCCAACGCGGATGCCAGTGTGAAGGTCGGGGAAAAGCTCTATTCTCCCCCGGAAATATCCGCGATGATTCTGCAGAAGATGCGTCAGGCAGCGGAGGAGTATCTGGGAGAAAAGGTGGAGAAGGCTGTAATCACAGTCCCCGCGTACTTCAATGACAGCCAGAGGCAGGCGACCAAGGACGCTGGAAAGATCGCCGGGCTGGATGTAGTGCGCATCGTCAATGAGCCGACCGCCGCGGCGCTGGCTTACGGGCTGGACAAAAAGAAGGATCAGACCATAGCCGTTTACGACTTCGGCGGGGGAACGTTCGACATCTCCATCTTGGAGGTGGGCGAAGGCGTTGTGGAGGTCAAGTCCACGAACGGAGATACGCATCTGGGTGGCGATAACATCGACCAACGGTTGATGGATTGGATTATTGGCGAATTCAAGAAGGACCAGGGCATCGATCTTTCCAAAGACAAGATGGCCCTCCAGCGGCTGCGGGAGGCAGCTGAAAAGGCGAAAATGGAGCTCTCCACTGTCATGGAAACGGAGATCAACCTGCCGTTCGTCACGGCCGACGCCAGTGGCCCCAAGCATTTGAGCATGAAACTGACGCGGGCCAAGTTTGAGCAGATGGTGGAGGACATTCTCCAGAGGAGCGTTCCTCCGTGTAAACAGGCGCTGTCGGACGCGGGGTTAAAGCCGACGGATATCCACGAGGTTGTCCTGGTAGGCGGCTCCACGCGAATCCCTCGAGTCCAGCAAATGGTCCGCGAATTGTTCCGTAAGGAACCGCACAAAGGGGTGAATCCCGACGAGGTGGTGGCCGTGGGCGCTGCGGTCCAAGCTGGCGTGCTTGCGGGGGATGTCAAGGATTTACTGCTTCTCGATGTGACGCCCCTCTCGCTGGGTATCGAGACTCTCGGCGGAGTGTTCACCAAACTGATCGAGCGGAATACTACGATACCCACGCGCAAATCGGAGATCTTCTCGACCGCGGCGGATAACCAGACCTCTGTGGAGATCCATGTGCTCCAGGGCGAACGCGCCATGGCTAAGGACAACAGGCCACTGGGCAAGTTCTTTCTGGTGGGCATCCCGCCGGCGCCGCGCGGAGTTCCTCAGATTGAAGTGACTTTCGACATTGACGCTAATGGAATTGTCAATGTATCCGCGAAGGATCTGGCCACCGCAAAAGAGCAGAAGATCACGATCACGGCTTCGAGCGGCATGAGCAAGGAAGAAATCGAAAGAATGACGCGTGAGGCTCAATCTCACGCTGACGAAGATCAGAGGAACAGAGAGAGGATCGAGGCGCACAACAAGCTCGACACCCAGATCTATAACACGGAAAAGATCCTCAGAGGAAACCGCGACAAGATCACCGAGGCGGAGGCTGCCACCCTGGACACCGCTCTATCCAATGCGAAAAAGATTCTTGAGAACAGCTCGGCGGACACTCAGGAGCTGAACGCGGCGTTTGAAGAGCTTACGCGCGCGTCGCACCGGCTTGCTGAGTTGATGTACCAGAAGACCGCTGGACAAGCTCCTCATACCGGATCTGGCGCCGGTGAGTCTCGCGCCAAGCCGGGCGGGGGGAAGGAAGAAGAAGTGATCGACGCTGAGTACGTCGATGCGGACGACAAGAAGTGATGTTGCGTCCTTTTGCTCTTTGGCTTGTTGTCCTTGGACTCCGCGATAGACCCGGACGCTTTTGTTCGGAGTTCAGGCCAGCGAGGGGAGGTGTCTGCGGACCCGTCCCGTCAATGTGGCCTATCTGACAATTCCGAAACGCTTGCGCGGCCGGTTTGAATGCGAGCATGAGTGATTCATGGCTCAAGAGGACTATTATGGGATTCTGGGTGTTCCTCGCACGGCCAAAGAGGCCGACATAAAAAAGGCTTATCGTCGTCTCGCAAGGAAGCACCATCCAGATGTCAATCCCGGCGACAAGCGCGCTGAAGAGCGTTTCAAGAAAGTCCAGGAAGCCTACGACGTATTGAGTGATTCGAAGAAACGGGTTATCTACGATCGGTACGGTTTCTATTCGGAGAACTTCGCGGAGCGAGGGCGGCCGGACCGTGGTTTTTCCGAAGGGTCCGGGCGCGGATTTGATTTTTCTGGATTTGATTTTGGCGGGACGGGCCAGAGCAGCTTTGGGGACATATTTTCGCAATTCTTTGGAGGCTCAGGACGCTCTCGCGCAGCCGGCCCCGAGAAGGGACAAGATCTCGAGCATTACCTGAACATCTCGTTTATGGAGAGCGTTCAGGGTCTGTCCACACGCCTTACGGTCAATCGCCCGCAGACTTGTTCTCCTTGCCAGGGCACCGGGTACAATACTTCCCGGGGGCGTCAGGTCTGTCGAACGTGTAATGGAACCGGTCAGGAACAACGGGCCCACCGGGCGATGCGTTTCTCGACCCCGTGCCGGACTTGTGGCGGCTCTGGGCAGATCGGAGAACTGTGTTCCTCCTGCGGAGGTTCCGGGACGATCACGATTTCCGAAAACATTACCGTTCGAATACACCCTGGAGTGGATATGGGCTATCGTCTGCGCGTGCCGGGGAAAGGTGGGGGGGGAAAGAACGGTGGGCCGCCGGGAGATCTTTACCTGATACTCACCGTGCGACCTCATGAGTTTTTCCGGAGAGAAGGAAATGATATTCTATGCACGGTTCCGATCACGGTTACGGAAGCGGCCCTTGGCACGAAGATCGAAGTGCCTACGGTGGAAGGAAAAACTCTCCTGCGAATCCCGCCGGGGACCCAAAGCAGCCAGAAATTCCGCTTCCGTGGCAAAGGGGCTCCGGCCGTGCAGGGAGGAGGTCGAGGCAATCAGATTGTTGAGGTCAGGGTAGTCGTTCCCAAGGTTGCAGATGAGCGGTCCAAGGAGATACTCAGAGAGTTGGCTCGTTTGAATCCCGAAAATCCCAGAGGCGGCATGGCTGGAATCTAACGTGGAGGTGGGGTGTGGCTGTGCGACGGAAGGCAGGCTATATGATCAGCGCGGTCGCAGAGACATACCACGTTCACCCGCAGACGCTTCGGCTTTACGAGCGCCTCGGTTTGTTGAAGCCATCAAGGAGCGAAGGGAATACGCGCCTATACACCGATGTCGATCTGGAGAGGCTGGAGGTCATCCTGAACCTCACCCGCGACCTGGGCGTGAATCTGGCGGGCGTCGAAGTCATCTTGAATATGCGCGACAAGATGGAGAAAATGCAGGAGGAAGTCGAAGAACTCGTCCGTTACATCCGTGAATATGTCTCGTCAGGAGATGCGGTTCTTGGCAGTGTTCGGAATGCTCTGGTGCGCGTCCCAGCTTCGAAGATTGTCCGCAGCGGCCGCGAACAGAAATGAAGGTTGTCCCTGTACTGTCGTTAACCTTGGCTTGCCTGCTGCGGACCGGCAGCTCTCCGGCGTCAACTCCCCAGTACTCCCAGGCGTACACGGTTCTTATCAAGGGCGTACCTTGTGGGACTGAGACCACAACGGAAGAATGGGGCAAAGACGGCAATCTCGTTTCTTCTTCCCAGAGCGAGATATTCATCACCGACGGCCTGGAAACGAAGCGCCTTGCCTTCGTTACGCGGATGGTGCTGTCAAAGTCCAATTTGACTCCGATCTCCTACTCTTACAAGTACACTTCGGGTGAGTCCAAAGACGGATACGAGGTCACAGTCAAAGACGGTCAGATCCGGCGGGTTCTTAGTCGCGGGGGGCACTCCAGCGAGATAACGGTCCCGCTCCTGGCCGACGTCACGATTCTGGATTTCAATGTCTACCATCAGTATGACTACCTGATTCGCAAGTACGATGTAAAAAAGGGCGGGCGGCAGTCCTTCCATAACTTCATTCCGCTTATTGGAAGTGAAATGCCTATGGCGATAACCCAAATCGAGGACACGAATCTGGAACACGCGAAGGGGACACTGCCCGTGCGTAACTTCAAGATCGAGTTTGTGGGAATGTGGTCGGGAACAGTGTCCACCGACAAATCGGGGCGGCTGGTGCGCCTGGTTCTGCGGGATCAGGACCTTGAGGTCGTAAGAAAAGATTTGCTTCCCGAGCCGGAACAGCCGAAACCGGAAACAGAGAAAAACCCGGCTCCCGTCCCCCCTCGTTAAACCCTCCCCAAGGTAGTTGGCGAGTCGGCAGTGGACAGTCACTTTCTGCGCACCGCCGCCCCTGCCCACTGCCGATTGACTCGGCGATCATGCGTCCCGCAATCGGTGCCGAATGTAACGGCAGATGTGGCGGAGGACATACAGTTGCAGGTCCTTGTTTTGGGGGAAGAGCAGCCTGACGCCTGAGACTAGCCGCTCCTGCGCTACTTCGAGCTCGGGGAGGAGGCGGGCTGTGACTGTCGGGTCATAAGGCAACTTGATTGTTCGACAGCCCAGTTCGGTGAAGATCTTGAGATAGCGAGCTGTCACCATGTCGGGGCACTGAATACGCTTGAACGATGCCTTGACTTCAAAGCCCAGTAGTGTGTTGAAAATGTGTGCGGAAATCTTCCTTCCAAGAAGGCGAATGGTTCGAGTTTTGACGGTAAGTACCTCCGAGTGGTAAATCTCTATCAAACCCCGGGAACCCATGCCGGAGGCCTGCTGCAAGGCTTTCAAAATCTCGCGATGAGGGATGCGGCTTTTGCGCGGACTCGTTTTGCCCGCGATGCGAAGTTCGTATAAACCCGGAAGATTCAGCTGGCCGGCCGTCCGTTTCGGCATGCAAGCAGCTTACTACTACTTGCGCGCGTTTTCACCGGCGGCAGTGAATATCCGCTTTCTCTTACAGTGGCAGGAGTTGACAGGATTCTCTGACCAAAGCTGCTGTTGAGCGCCAAAGGTAAGCCAGAAATCCGGCAGTGTGCAAGTTCTGGGGACGTCCTCACCGGTGGGCGTTGCGCTGCTTCATTACTCGCTGGGCGCCGAGCCGAACAGACTCCGGCACTCCCCGATCACGGGAGAGGAGCATCAGGTCTTTTGCCTGCAGGCGGGGCATCAACCTCTGAGTGATTAGGAGCGGAGTCTTGGGATTACGGACAAGGTTTTGGATTACGTTGTAGCGTTTGGTCCATTCCCGGCTGATTCCGATCTCACGAAGAATCTCGTCAGAGATGTTCCGCATTGCGGCGAAAGACTCAACCTCGTTATCAGATAGTTTCGGGCTCTTGAGCACCGTTCTTGCGATTTCCCTGTTCGCGTCTCGTATCAGAATTCCTCGCTCCTCCCGGGTTCCCATCAGCGCAAGCTTGATCTTATCGCGCACGGTCATCCTAGCCAGACGCTCAAGAATAGCCAGCTCCCGCGCCACAGGATCAGTGGGGAGCCCTTCCAGAGTGAGGTCTTCGAGTGCCTCGGTTTCCTCAATGGGGGCTTCCTCGAGCGCAAAGGGAGATTCCTCACCGGGTCCTTCAACGCGGTATTCGCTCTTCTTGGCACCGAAGAATTCCGTTTCAATCTCCCGCACAAGACGGAGACTGTCGGCAGTAGCATTGGGGTTGAGTTTGATGCCTGCCAGGATTTCCGGAAACTTCAGGAGCCGCACGCGGTTGTACAGGATTGTCTCCAGAAGCGACGTGGAGACTTCCTGAGCCAGCAGGGCCACGCATTTCCCCGGCGTTGCCGGGTTCGCTAAGATGGCCTCACGAATCGATTCCGAGGGGTTGGACGAAAAGTAGTCGAGGACGTTGGAGTCGCACTCGGGTGACTTGACAAAATTAAGAACGTCTTCGTCCGACCACCCGCGAAGCGTTTCGGCCGCCTGTCCCGAGACTTCGGGCTCCGCGTCTTGAAGCAAATGGACCAGCAGTTGCACTGTCTCCTCCGGTGACAGCGGCACCAACCCCCTGGCTCCGAGCAAGCGGATGTTCTTGGGAGGGTTCTCAGTGAGGAATACCTTGAGAGTTTCGCTTGAAGGCATACTCAATCGGCAGCCTTATCGTGCAAGAATTGTTGCTGGTTGTTCTTCTGCCATCGGTTTTCACTCGACGCGCAGGGACTCTCAGGATGAAGCGGAAGCGCACCGCGCCATCAAATGACTGATCGTCGCGAAGGCGCATCAACTTTACGAAGAGTGGACTGCTCGTCGATGTAATCCGTTACTCTCTCTGTACTACCACAAGCAAATTCTTGGCCGTCTGGAAAAACTTTATCCGGGTTTTCCTGGGAGCGCACGCTTAACAGTTCCGGCTTGCTCACGGTTTCGCGATTAACAGAGCCCGCAAGATGCGTGCGCTCCCAGGAAGCATCTTCACGTGCTTGGGTGTGCGCCGCATATGTGAGACTGCCGTGAGATTTTTGGGTTGCGGCCGGGCTGCACCGCGTTCATCTGTGGTCTCAATACTGTCACAGCTTCTCCCTGGGACAAATAGGGCGGCGATTACGCGGATGCACTCGGATCTTCCTGGGATCAATTGGCTCCGTTCCGTGTTCGAGCCGCGAGATCAGTCGTTCATCCGATTCCTAATTCAACAGGGACAGTAACTGAGGTACTCATTCGCACACGTTTTGGTTGCGGCAGGGGCGGGGCTATGCTACTTTCTGCGGAATTCAGGGGCGCTGAGTCGGGAGGCAATTGAATGTCCAACTAAGTTCTAGGCATGAGCGAGGCAAAGAGGTTTGCAGCGTCTGTGGAAGCCGCCGATGCGATGGTCAAAGCAGCCAACGTTATTCTGATCGGCAAGGGGTACATCGGGGCTGGCTACCGTCAGCCTGCTGGACCCAGCCGGGATGTCCGTCTCAAGCCCTTCCGGGCCGCGCATTCCGAAACCGGTGCATTTCGTGTGTGAGCAGGACGTCCGCGCAGCGCTTCAGTCTCGAGACAAGATTTACATCGACGCGAAGACCATCGTTACGCCGGCCGCCTGGGACCTGGCACGATGCATGAAGTGTTCGTCAGGGTTTGAGTTGCGATCAACTCCCTGCGCCTGCCATGATCTTTCTCTACCTTTCCATTCAGAAGTGGGTTGTCGGAATTGGGGAGGCCCTTCATTCCCTGGCTGTCAGACTCGATGGCCCAGGGCTTCTGCTGGTTGCCGTCGCCGATTCTTCCTTTCTGTCAGTCCCGGAAGGGAACGACCTCCTCATCGTGATGCTTTCCACCGGCAAGTCGTGGGAGCGAATGGCTTACTATGTCTTCATGACAGTGGTCGGGTCCGTGACAGGCTGCATGCTTCTGTACACCGTTGGCCGAAAAGGAGGCAGTCCGCTCCTGCATCGCAGGTTCTCGCCCGAAAACATTGAGAGAGCCGAGAGACTCTTCAAGCGCTTCGGCATCCTGACAGTGGTTGTACCGAGCATTCTGCCTCCTCCAACCCCTTTCAAGATCTTTGTGTTGAGCGCCGGCGTATTTCGCCTCAGTCCGACGGCCTTTCTGTGCGCCGTGGTCATCGGGAGAACCATCCGTTATTCGATGTGGGGTATTCTGGCCGTACTGTATGGGAATTCGGCCAGACTTTACATGCAGCGGCGTCTTCCACAAATAGGATTGGCCTTGTTCGTGACTTTGGTATCCGCAGTCGTGGTGTTCATGGTTTTCCACCGTTATCGATCCCGACGCCGGGCCGGCCCTCGCAACTAGTAGCGCGAATCAAGCCTGAAACCACCGATGAACACAGAGCAGCAAAGCTGCAACCAAAGCAAAGTCCTTCGCGTTTTCTTCGGAAAGAAAAATCCTTTCCTGCCAGCAAAGGATTTTCGGGTTAGTAGTACGGATGAACTCACATCCATGTGTTTGTCTGTGTTCATCGGTGGTTTCATAAAGAAGATTCGCGCCGCCTAAATCCGCGCCCTATTTGACCGCCGCTAACTGAGCGGTTACTTTGAAGTTGTTGATAGAATTGAAAATACGCTACATCATCCGTTGACAGGCACTGGAGCCCTCTGTTAAATTAAGAGTCTTTAGTCGATGCCACTCGCTTTGCGAAAACAAGAGCCTCGGGCGGCGTTCCGGGGCAGGGCGCTTCGGAATGCTTTGCTTTTCGTGCTCCTGGCCTCCTCCCTGGGGGCAGGTTGTGGCGTCAAGCGCTCTGTAAGAGTCCCGGTGTCTCAGAAAGTGCTGGAGGCGAAGAGCGCGACTCTGGATGAATTGCTATCCCTGATAAGCTCCTACGACGCAAAGCTGACGACGCTCTCGTCGAGCAGCCTCAAGGTCAGTTTTACGTCTGGCAAGGTAGAGAGCGGCAAGCTTCAGGAGTATCGCAGCGCTCCGGGTTACGTGCTGCTGAAGCGGCCCGACGCGTTGCGCTTGAATATTCAAAACCCTCTGACCAAGACTACCATCGTAGAGCTGGCTTCCCAGGGGGATGACTTCTTTCTCTGGTATCCCAGGGAGAACAAGTTCTTCGTCGGACGAAACAGTGTCAGGGAATTCGATCTGGAAGGGTCACAGAACAGCCCGGTTTTTTCTGCCCGTCCCATCCACATATTCGAAGCGATTCTTCCATACCGGTTACCGCCGGAACCCGGAATGAGAATCGCCATGGAAGAAGATCGCGATGCGGGCGCAAAATACTATGTGGTGTCGTTCTTTGATGCGGTGGGTCAGGATCGACTACGCCCCTTGCGGCGCCTCTGGTTTGAAAGGTCGGCGCTGGCAGTGGTAAAGCAAGTGACCTTTGCGAAAGACGGCAGCATTACCAGCAGCATCCGTTACGCGGATCTTGTTTCCGTCGGCGGGCTGCTGCTGCCACATTCGATTCATATCGAGCGGCCCGCAGATGGATACTTTCTTGATTTGCAGGTCAAATCGTGGCGCGTCAATCCCGACATCCCGGAGACCGCCTTTATGCTTTCACCGCCCCCCGCGGCGCAACGAATCACTCTCAAGGAAAAGACCAAGAGTCCGTAGATGGAAAGCCTGATTACCGCCAATATCCGATCTCGCCCGACAAGAACCCTCATCAGCGTCCTGGCAGTGGCGCTCGGCATTATTCTGATGCTCATTGTAGGGGGCATCGCCACGGGCACGCTCAATGACTATCTCCAAAGGACCAGAATGGTGGGGGCGGATTTCATTCTTCAACCCAGCGGCTCAACCGTGTTTTATGCCTTTTCCGGAGCCTCTCTCCCGATCAAATTGGTGGACAAGCTGCTGGAAGTGCCAGGTATTCGAGCCGCGGTCCCGGTTCTGGCGAAGTTCAACTCCTCTGATTTCGGACTGGTCTTCGGTGTCGATCTGGAAAAATACAACAGACTTTCCGGACGGCTGAAAGTCGTGGAGGGCAAGGAATCGTTGCAGGCAGACGAAGTCATCGTAGATGAACTTTTTGCCAAGTCCCATCAACTCTCGCCCGGAATGAAGCTCACGCTGCTGAACCATACTTTCACAGTCTCGGCCATATGCCGAGTGGGTTCGGTGGTTCGTGTCTTCGTTTCGCTTGGGACTCTGCAGGAATTGAACGGTACGCCGGACAAAGTCACCGCCATCTTCATCCAGGCTGATAAAGGGGATCTCTCGCTTGCGTATGAGCGCCTCAGAGTAGCCTTTCCCGGATTTGCCATCATTCGAACTTCGGATGCATCCTTGCTCCTTCAGGACACGAGCATGCCGGGGTTCAAGGAGTTCCTTCTAACTGTCATTCTGGTGTCGACGCTGCTCAGCTTCATGGTGATTCTTCTGGCCATGTACACGACAATCTTCGAGCGAACGCGCGAGATTGGAATCCTCAAATCTCTCGGAGCGTCCCGCTGGTTTATCGTTGGGATGATCCTCAAGGAATCTGTTATCATATGCGGTTTCGGCGTGCTATTTGGAGCTGGCGCCAGCGCCGTCATTCGGAAGGCGATTATCGCGGCGTTCCCAACCATGCAGGTTTCCATGTCGGCCAGAGATCTCTTGTTCGCATGCGCCATGGGCCTGGGGAGCGGAACGCTGGGGGCGATTTATCCCGCGTACAAGGCCGCCAGGCAGGATCCTGTGACCGCCTTGAGCTACGAGTAGGCCGGAGAACATGGGCGAATCGGTTCGGCCGCACGTGATAGAGACCGTAGATCTGACGATGATCTATAAATCGGGGAAGGTTGAAGCGTGCGCCCTGCGCGGAGTCAACCTCGTGGTGAAGGAAGGGGAATTTGTCGCCGTAATGGGGCCCTCAGGGTGCGGGAAATCCACGCTTCTGCATCTGCTCGGCGGCCTCATGCGGCCGACGCGGGGCCGGATCTTCATAGATGGAACCGACATCGGGCGTCTCGGCGATGCCGGACTTACTGAGGTTCGGCGCAAGAAAATAGGATACGTCTTTCAACGCTTCAATCTCTTCCCGACGCTGACGGCGAAAGGGAACATTGAGCTGGCCAAGAAAATCCACGGCAACGGACACCTGAACGCGCGGGGCGCCGAGGAGATTCTCGAAATGCTTGGGCTTAAGGACAAGGTGGCCTTTCGGCCGCCGGAGCTCTCCGGGGGCGAGCAACAGCGAGTGGCGATTGCCCGGGCGGTGATCAATCAACCAAGGATCATACTCGCAGATGAGCCTACTGGCAGTCTCGATTCTCGCAACGCGCGAATGGTCTTGCGCATGATGCGGGAGCTGAACGAAAAACTGAATCAGACCATAGTCATGATCACCCACGACCACGAAGCGGCAGCGATGGCCAGCCGTATCATAGAGATGCGTGACGGACAGATACTGCATCGCGCGCAGCATTTCGCTTACGAGCCGGAGTTCGAAGGTTTGTTCTAGTGTCACTTGATGCGCACAAAGTTCACAAAACGATCAAATTCACCTCGGGTCGTGGCACGCCCCTGGAAGTGAGGATCTCACCTAACCTGGGTCATGGCCGAGACGGCCATGCCACGAAGATCCGTCTCGTCCCTGACTGACTCGGCGGCATGAAGGCTCGCTCGCTAGTGCAACTAGCCGGCCAGGAAGTGCACAAAATGGTCAAATTTGCCTCAACCTTCGAGGTATGGGCTTTTCTCGGCGGTATGAGGCTCGCTCGCTATGTATAGTCCGATGGGAAAAGTCGACGACAGCGCACGCAAAATTCTGATCTGGTCTTATGAGAGAGGCTCTCTTCAGTACGACATCATCTGTGCGCTGATATTGGCGTTCATCTTTTTCGTCCCTCCTAGTTGTTTCGTCAAGAAGGAGGTTCCGCAGAAAGCGTCGCGTGAAACGGTCCCTGAGGCTTCGCCAGGCGAAACGAAACCTTAGCAAAACCCCAGAATGAAGAGCGGAGGAGCAGAGGAGAGGAGCAGGGGAGCAGACGAGCAGAGGAGACTCTCGACGCCTCCGCCCCTGTGCCTATCTGCCCCCCCGCCCCTCCGCCCCTCCGCCCGTTTAGCGCTTGTGATTTGTGTCTGCCTGGCTCTTAAGGGTCTCGGCGGAGCTCAAAGCAAAGCAGACGAAGACCTGAAGCAGGTGCTCCGGCAGATGGAGGCCGCCGGCAGGAACTTTCAGAATTTTTCCGCAAAATTCTCGCAAAAGAAATACACCGCTGTCTTAAAAGAATTCGACACGCCGGAGTCCGGAATTTTCCTTTACGCTCGCGCCAAGGATGGCACCGCTCTGTTGCGACAGGAAGTAACAGCGCCTGCCCCCAGGATTCTCACGATAAAAGGCGGAGCGGCGACCATATTTCAGCCGCGTATAAAACAGGCTCAATTCGTAAACCTAGGTAAGAATAAGGACAAAGCCGAGTATCTGGCTATGGGAATCGGTCAATCGCCCGCGAAGCTCAAGGAGACATTTGAACTGACGTTCCTCGGCATGGAAAGCGTCAACGGAACTTCCTGCTCGGCCGTACAGCTCAAGCCGAAGAGCTCCGCGGCTGCCGCATACTTTTCTTCCATAACCTTATGGATCAAGAAGTCCAGCGGAATTCCGATACAGCAGAAGCTTCAAGAGCCAAACGGAGATTATCTTCTGGTGAACTTTATGGAGGAGAAGCTCAACACCAAGATACCGGACTCGAAATTCGAACAAAAGCTTCCGCCCGACACGGACATACAAAGAATAGGCTGAACGCCTTTTCTCCGGCGCCGCCTTTACCGCGAGGACGCGAAGGCGCAAAGAATCGCCAAGCAGTCCTTTTCAAAAATACAGCAACGCATGTTTTCAAAAGAACGGCGATGGGACACGGAACCTGACGAATCGGACGGACGAACACGGAAAATCCGTGAAGTTCCGTCAGATCCGTGTTCATCCGTGTCCCATACGGCACTTGGTTCCGCTTTTTGCGTGACTGGGAATCTTAATGCGGGGCGCTCACTTCGGACGGGGTCTTCAGGCCACTGCCGACAGCGTTCCGGCGTTTGGAAAGACTCGCCTCGGCCGCGTGGTTATCGGCCGGGCGCTCTTTTGGCAACTCTTTCCACGTGTAATAAATTCGGCTTATGACGGTCCAATTTCCAAGCACCGCCAGAACCCACAGAACGGCCTCCATGCGGTTGAACAGCCCTCCTATTATCAATAGGACGATCCGCTCGGGCCGTTCCATGAAGCCGACTTTGCAGGTTGGGATCAAAGACTCGGCGCGCGCGCGCGCGTAGCTGGTCATGATCGCGCCCATAAAAGCAATTCCAACCAAGACCACGTAGCCGAGTCTCTGCTGGCGAGCGTACCAGACCATCAGACCCTGCAGGAGAATAATGTCCGAATAGCGATCAATGACGGAATCGTAGAATGCCCCGAATCGCGTTTCGGATCCGCTTAGACGAGCCACTTCTCCGTCGAGCGTATCGAACAGTCCCGCCAGAATAACAATAAGCGCGCCAGTCCGCAACGAGCCGTGTCCGAAATGCAAGGCGGCCCAGAAACTGAACAGGACTCCCGTAAACGTAAGTAAGTTTGGGTTAATGTGGAAGAAACTCAGAGCTCGCACGATCTGGTCGAGAATGAGCTTCCCGGCCCGGCCGATGGAGCTGCTGATCATGGCCCTAGGCTAGACAGATTCCAAAACCTTGTCAAGGGTCAAAACAGGCGGAACCGGATGGTCAGATACTTTTTCGGATCCTGTCTTAAGTCATAGATAAACTTGGCGATCTCGGCTGACGACTGGTTCAGGTTGTTGTAGAGCGCCGGGTCCTTCACGAGTCTGCCCAGCGTTCCTTCTCCCTTGTCGATCTGATCCACGAAGCCGGCAAACTTCTCCATCGCCCGGCGGCCGGAATCGTATAGCGCAGGATCTTTGGAAAGTCTGCCCAGTGTTCCGTCCCCCTTCTCAATCCGGTCCATCGCGAGGTCGGCTTTCTTGAGCGCCGAGTTGGTGTTGTCGAAGATCTGGGGATCATTGAGCAATTTCGGCAGGGTCCCGGAACCACTTTGCAGCCTGTCGGTGAGACTGGTCATCTTGTCGAGCGTCTCATTCAACCTGTTGTACAGACCAGGGTCGGCCACCATGCGGCCTACGCTTCCCTGGCCGTCACGCAACTCTTTTACCAAACGCGTGGTTTCCGAGAATGTCGTCGAGGCTTCGTGAAGCGCTGTTCGCATGTCGTCCAGCGTCCCGGCCATATCGGACCCAATCCTGTCCGGGTCAATCTTTCCCGCGATGGATCGAAACTGTTCGGAAAGAACGCCAAAGTTTGCGATCACGTCGTTCGCGCCTGTTAGGATTTCCCGGAAACCGGTGGTGCGCACCGCTTCGATTACATAAAACTCTCCCTGCCGTTTCGGAGGGATGCCCGCCGTGCCTGGCGACACCTCGAGGAAGGAATCTCCAATGAGACCTCTCGAAGCAATGGCGACCTCGGAGTCGATGCTGATCCGGTTTATATACTGCTTCTTGATATCCATCTGAACTTCGACCAGGCGAAGCTCGAGCTTGAGGTCGCGAATTTTGTCTATTTTGTCCGCGAGTAGTTTGCCGTAGTTGGGATTGTTGCGATCCAGGCCTTCGATCTCTTTCTTGATTTCCGAGATCTGCTTGAAGACCCGCGCATTGCCGGGATAAAGCTCGGGAGACATGATCGACACCTGGCGGACTTTCCCGATTTCGATTCCCGCCAGCCAGATCGGGTTGCCTGGTTTCAAGCCGCCGACATCGGGCAGGTAGGCCAGGACTTTCTCGCTCTCGGAAAACCAGGCTATGCCCCAGCTCTGTTGGAGTATCAAAGCGGCCAAAAGAACCAGCGCGGCCGTGACCAATGCGCCCACCTTCAATTCCGCCATGGTAACTTGCTTTCTCTGTGCCATGTTCTCCCCTCCACAGGATGATACCTGTTTTGCCTCTGTGCGAGGCTAAGTACATGATTTCATAAGTACGGTAACGTGTTTTTCCGCTTTGCTGGGAGCGTCCCGCCGAGCGGGACCCGGGGTTTCAAGAAGATGCGTGCGCTCCGAGGAAGCGCGGGAAGACGCCCTCAGCGGCATCACAGGCAAGCTCAGATAATACGTTACTGTATTTGTGAACACGTGTAGTACGGCTAATGAACAAATTCACGGATATAGGATTCTTCAGAGCCCTTGAGTTGTTGCAGCGTCCCTTCGAACAGGATCTCTCCTTCGTAGAGCATGATGAAGTGGATGTTCAGGAGACAAAAGTTGTTGTCGCATGGAACCATTCGGACGTCCATGTCCGGGCCAATGTCCGCGTACTCCGTCGCTACGATGCCCGCTGCCGGCAGATCGTGAGTGACAATGATCGCGGTGACCCCCTCGAAATCCCGCAACTTGATCATCAGGTCCACGATCGACCGGGCAGTGATCGGATCCAGACCCGCCGTAGGCTCGTCGTACAGAATGATCTTCGGAGAGCCCACCAGCGCGCGCGCGAGGCCGGCGCGCCGCTTCATTCCACCGGAAAGCTCCGAAGGCATCTTGTCAATGGCGTCCTCGAGTCCGACAAAGCCGAGGACTCTGCGGACGATGATTTCGATTTCCTCCTCCGGCATGCTCGATTCTTCGTACAGGCGATACCCCACATTCTCTCGCAGGGTCAGTGAATCGAATAGAGCGCCTTCCTGGAAAACCATGCCGATCTTCCGCCGCACCTGTACCAGCTCTCGTTCCGACATTTTTGTGATGTCTTGTCCCTCCACCAGGATCTGCCCCGAATCCGGCCGTATCAGCCCAAGGATGAGCTTCAGAATCGTCGATTTTCCCGATCCGCTGGCGCCCAGGATTATTTTCGTTTCGCCGCGGCGCAGGGAGAAGCTGATATTCCTGAGCACGACGTCATCGTTAAACGATTTCGTCACGTTCTTGAATTCAATCATACGTTCATGAAGGGGGCCATGTAGATGATCAGGTTGTTCAGGAAGAAGTCGGCTGCAATGATCATGATGGAGCTGCTCACGACCGCCTGGGTTGTGGACCTGCCTACCCCTTCGGTGCCGCCGTATGTGCGAAGCCCTATATAGCAGCCTGTCATGGAGATGATGAAACCGAAAACTATGGGTTTGATAAGTGTGCCAACGACGTCGGAGAATTCGAGGGCGTTTATGGCATCCGACCAATACTGGCTGGAGCTGATCAGGAGTTTGTAGCGGGCAATCAGCCATCCCCCTGTCATTCCAACGCCGTTGCATACGATGGTCAGCAGCGGCAGCATGGTTACCGACGCTATCATGCGGGGAGTGACGAGTTTGCGAGTGGGATCGGTCCCCAAGGCACGCATGGCGTTGATCTGCTCGGAGACCACCATGGAGCCAAGCTCGGAGGCTATGCCGGAACCTATGCGGCCGGCCACCATCAGAGCGGCGAGGACGGGGCCCAATTCGCGGATCAGGGTCAGCGAGACAAGCTGTCCCGTTATGCTTACGGCGCCGTACCTGCGGAGAGCGCTCTCGGATTGGATCCCCAACACGGCTCCGGTAAAAAACCCCGTCAGCACGATAATGGTAAGCGAGCCGACGCCTATCCGGTCCATTTGGAGGACCATGTCGCGGAAGTAAAGGGGCTTGGTGAAAAGATTGGCGATGGCCCGGCTGCTGAGAAGAGTGTAGGATTGGATCTCCAGGAGCGATCTCAGCAGAAAATTGTACGGCGCGGTTGACAGGTTCGTCAGAATGCCCGAGTTTCGCATTTTGAGCCGAGCAGAGTGTATGGAGGTCCGCTTTGGCAAGTCAAGGGATAAAGCCGGGGATCGTGGCTCTAAGTTTGTGAGTTGTTTGAACCTAAGGGTCTGTGATGAAATGTTTAGGAGCACTTAACGCCAGCCCCGCAGGCCCGCCGGCAAGGGGGCGAGTCACGGGCGATATGGGCGTATGTGAGAAGGACCAAAGCTCGGGGCTTGTGCTCAATGACAAACGACAAAAATGACCGATGACAAATGACCAATAGAAATGACCAATAGACTGGGGCAGCTTTGCCTGGGGACTTGTCATTTGTCATTGGTCATTTGTCATTTATCACTTGTCATTTTCGAGAACTGCTGACTTTGCCGAGACCCAGAGCGCCTGGGAGGGCATCTATGCTTCGTTTCGTGACATCCGGAGAATCCCACGGAAAGGGCCTGATCGGCGTGCTCGAGGGTCTGCCGGCCGGCTTGTCCATGGATCTGGATTTCATAAACCTCCAACTTCACCGCCGTCAATTAGGTTATGGTCGCGGCGGGCGGATGCGCATCGAGAAGGACCAGGTAGAGATCATGTCCGGAGTTCGCCATGGCAAGACCCTGGGGAGCCCCATATCTTTCGTCATCCAGAACAGGGACTGGGCAAATTGGCAGTTGCCCATGGCAGTAGATACTGTGCCGGAAGGAACCAACGTTCGTTCGGTTACACGGCCGCGGCCAGGCCATGTCGACCTGGCCGGTGCCCTGAAATTCCAGACGCGGGACATCCGTGATGTCTTGGAGAGGGCGAGCGCCCGGGAGACCGCGACGCGCGTGGCCATCGGAGCGTTCTGTCGTCTCCTGCTGAGACACTTCAGCATCCAGGTGGGAAGCCACGTAGTCGCCATTGGAAGAGAGAGGGTGAGCCCGGAGTTTGAAAGTCTGCCATGCGAAGAAATCTTCAAGCTCGATCCGGAGTCGGCTCTGAGATGCGCCGACCCGGAAGCCGCGAACCGGATGATGGCCGCCATCGACCAGGCAAAGCAGTTGGGAGACACGCTTGGAGGAATCGTGGAGGTCGCGGCGAGCCCGGTTCCGGCGGGCCTCGGCTCGCACACGCAGTGGGATTTGAAGCTGGACGGGCAGGTCGCTCAAGCACTCATGAGTATCCCGGCGGCAAAGGCCGTGGAGATTGGCGCAGGCATAGCCGGGGCGCAGAGCTTTGGCTCCGAGGTGCACGACGAAATCTTTTACGACCCGAAGATAAGGCGGTTCTATCGGAAGACCAATCGTGCCGGTGGCCTGGAAGCAGGAATAACGAACGGAGCAGACCTGAGGGCACGCGTGTACATGAAACCGATTCCCACCTTGCGGAAGCCCTTGATGTCGGTCGACATCGTGACCAAGGAGGTTTTTCAAGCCGCCTTTGAGCGGAGTGACACCTGTGTTGTCCCGGCCGCGGCCGTGATCGCGGAAGCTATGGTTTCGATCGTGGTAACCAGAGCCTTTCTTGAAAAATTCGGCGGCGACTCCCTGAAGGAGCTCGAGGCAAACTACGCCAACTACCAAAGACTACTCGACGACTATTGATCCCCGCACTCACTTAACGAATCCACACGGAGCCCAACTGGACGAGAATTCGACCAGGTCACCGAAGCTCATATATCGAGCGGGTAACATGTCATCCAAAAGTCGATGCTCGTCCAAATACGCCTTTCGTTCTTAGCCCGCGAACTCATTTGTGCGCAGTTTTGGATCTCAGTCTTCAGGCTGCATAAGCAGGCTAAAGCCTGAACTCCGAACCACGCAGGGTTGCTTCAGTCAGCGAGTGCAGTCAGTGCGATGGAGGATGGGTGAAAGGTCTGGACAGGCCCCAGGCAGGGCAATTAAAATTCGCAGTTTATGATACTGCCGATTCTAAAGTACGGGAAGCCCGAGCTGAAGCGGTTGAGCCTGCCCGTGGATCACTTCGACGGCGAACTGGAAAAGCTCGTTAAGAACATGATTGAGACCATGTACAGTGCCCCCGGCATAGGCTTGGCCGCACCGCAGGTCGGTCTGAATATACGTCTGGCTACCGTTGATCTGTCGGTCGGCGAGGACTCGAGTAAGCTCATCACGATCTGCAATCCCGAAATCGTGTCGACCGAAGGGGAACAGAAGAGCGAAGAAGGCTGCCTGAGCATACCCGACTTCACCGACACTGTCATTCGACCCAAAAAGATGATCGTCCGTGGGCAGGACATTCATGGTGAAGAGGTTGTCATCGAGGCCGAGGGACTGCTGGCCAGATGTTTCAGTCATGAAATCGACCATCTCAACGGCATTCTCTATATCGACCACCTGAGCACGATCAAGAAAAGCCTGATTCGTAGCAAAATCAAGAAACTGGCCAAGTCCGGCAATTGGTAAAACCATGCGCGTGGTTTTCCTGGGGACGCCGGATTTCGCCCTGCCTTCGCTTCGCGCGCTGGTGAACAGCCGATTCGAAGTGTGCGCCGTCGTCACGCAACCGGATCGTCCCGCGGGTCGCGGTCTCAACACTCAACCTCCACCGGTAAAAATCTTTGCGCAGGAGTCGAGGATTCCTGTCTATCAGCCGGCCAAGATTCGTTCTGAAGAAAACCGTCCTCTTTTCGAATCTTTCCGGTGCGATTTTCTGGTGGCGGTGGCGTATGGCCAGATTCTCCCGCGCTGGCTTCTTGACTTGCCTCGGCTGGCTCCCGTCAATGTGCATGCTTCTCTCCTCCCAAAGTATCGCGGCGCGTCGCCTGTCGCGCGAGCCCTGCTAAACGGGGAGACCCTGACGGGCGTCACGACCATGCTGATGGAAGAAACACTCGATACGGGACCCGTGCTTCTCCAGAAGGAAGTTCCAGTCGAGCTGGCGATGACGTGTGGCCAGCTGGAATCTCTGCTGGCCGAAGTGGGCGCCGACCTTTTGGTGCCGACGCTTGAAGGGCTCAACTCCGGCAGCTTGAGGCCGAGGCCTCAGGACCATAGTCGGGCAACCCTCGCCCCGAAAGTCACAAAGGAGATGGCAGTCCTGCGCTGGGATCAAACTGCCTTGAGAATTCACAATCAGATCCGGGCCCTGAACCCATGGCCGCTGGCGAGGACAGAGTTCAAGGGCCAGACTGTCCAGCTCTTCCAGAGCCTGCCCGCCAGCGTTGTCGAGTCTCAAACCCACGGCCCTGGTACGCTCGTCGGCCTTACCCAAGGCGGAATTTTGGTCCAGTGTGGCGAGAACACAGTTCTTGAGGTCTTGCAGCTTCAGGTCGCGGGAAGGAAGCGGGTTACCGGACGACAGTTCGCCTCCGGGGCCCGCGCGTCCCCGGGAGAATCCCTGTTCCCCATCACAACCTCCGAATGAGCGAGCGCTGTTTATGGTGGCCCCCGCACGCAGAGTGTCTTTGCAGGTCCTCTCACAGATTGAGACGCGCGCGGCTTTCAGCGACTACGTTCTGAATTCTGCGTTGACAGGGGAGTTGGAACCGCGCGATTGCCGCCTTGTCACGGAGATCGCCTATGGAACTCTGCGCTGGCAAAGCCTCCTGGACTTCGTGCTCCGGGGCGTCGTCTCAGGCCAGTGGAAACACATCGATCCCCTGGTGAAGACCCTTCTGAGGATGAGCTTGTATCAAATGTGGCTGATGCAGCGAATACCCGACCATGCTCTCGTTCATGATGCCGTCGAACTGGCCAAAGACTGTACAAGGGGAGGCGCCGACAAACTCGTGAATGCCGTTCTCAGGCGATTGAGCAACGACCGTCCGTGGCTCCGAGAGGACTTCGAGAGGCGGTGCCCCGCTTGGGACCGTGTTTCTCTTCCTCGGTGGCTGTGGCAACGGTGGGCGCGCCGCTACGGGCAGGAGATAACCCGCGAATATGCGCTTTCGTTGAACAATCCGCCTCGGGCCGCGTATCGCCTGCAGACGCCACCCGGACGCAGGCTCGCGCAGGATGGGCCAGAGCCCTTCGAAGCTTCGGATCTGGTTCCTGGAGCCATTTTTGTTCCCAAGGGAAGGGAAGCGGAGCCTTGTGAAAATACGCGAGCGCAGGATGAAGCGTCCCAACTGATTCCGCATTTACTGGGCTCCATAGAGGGCAAGCTGGTGTGGGATGTTTGCGCTGCTCCCGGAGGCAAATCCTCCATTCTGGTCGAACTTGCAGGATCGGCGGGCCGTGTTATCGCGACGGATCTTCATTACACCCGGGCCCGGCGTCTGAAACGGTCGTTGGAGATCTCGTGCAACGGAGGCTACGATGTTCTCGTCTTGGATGCTTCCAGGGAGGTGCCCTTTCGACTTCCCTTCGATGTCGTTGTGGTTGATGCTCCATGCTCCGGCTTAGGCACGCTGCGCCGAAATCCGGAAATCAAGTGGCGCGTGGGCCCGCAGAATTTGAAATCGCTTCACGAGGCGCAATCCAGGATCCTGGAAGCTGCGGCGCGCTCGGTCCGGGTAGGGGGACTGCTGCTGTATTCGACCTGCTCGACAGAGCCTGAAGAGAACGAGGCCGTCGTCGCTTCGTTTCTGGCCAGCCACGCCTCCTATGTTCTGGTCCGGCCGGTTAGTCCGCCTGGCATCGACTCGTGGACTGGCCCTGACAATATGGTGCGAACATTTCCCAGCACGCGCCTCTGGGACGGGTTTTTCGCCGCGCTTTTACAGCGTAAAAACTAAGATCCACCGCAAAGACACAAAGAGCACGAAGAAACTTCAAGCGTTCGCTCTCTCTTTTAGCTTCTCCGCCTGGTCCGCCTTTGCATTCTTAGTGCCTTTGTGGTGAAGACGGTGTGGGAATCGCCCTTGAATAGGCATTTTCCGTGTGTTACGCTTCGCCCTTAGTCTGGCGCGGGAAAAGACATTGGGACGGATGATAAAGATCGCGCCCTCAATCCTTTCCGCAGACTTCGCAAACCTGGCCCAAGAAATCGAAAGAGTGGAAAGGGGCGGGGCGGATGTGCTCCACGTTGACGTCATGGACGGCCATTTCGTGCCGAATATCACCCTGGGTCCGCCGGTGGTGTCTTCGCTCCGCAAGGTCACGGAGCTTCCCCTCGACACGCATCTCATGATCCAGGAGCCATCGCGCTACATCTCGGAATTCATCCGGGCAGGGGCCAACTGGCTCTCGATCCATGCCGAGGCAGACCCGCATCTGAATCGCACGATCCGATACATTCAGAATCAGGGCGCCCGAGCGGGCGTGGCGATCAATCCTGCCACGCCCCTGAGTGCCCTCGAGGAGATACTTCCCGATGTCGATTTTGTGCTCATCATGAGCGTAAACCCCGGCTTTGGCGGACAGCAGTTCATTCCGGCATCTCTACAGAAAATTCGAAGGCTCCGGGAAGTTATTGCATCGAACGGGTGCCGCGCCGAGATTGAAGTGGACGGCGGGATCGGCCCCCACAATTTACAGGATGTTCTGACTGCCGGCGCGGAGGTCATTGTGGCAGGTTCCGCGATTTTCAGCAGGGGCGCCGACGCGACGGAGGCTGTTCGGGAGCTCAAGAAAATTGCCAATTGTCACGCCCGCGTCGTGGAAACTGCCTGACCCGCTTTTCCGCTTGGTTTTCCGAGGTTATGGGAGGTACCGTCATGGTATCTAAGTTGCGTTACGTATTCCTCCTCGTTCTCCTGGGGACATGGGGATGCGGTCAAAAGGGGGCGAAACTCCAAAAGAGTGTGGTGCCGCCGGACAAGACCCTCTTCGAAACCGGACAGGAATATGCTCAGAAGAGCCAGTTCATCAAAGCTCGGCTGGCGTTCCAGACCTTGATCAATACCTACCCCGACAGCGAACTGTCCTCCGAATCCTATCTCGCTATTGGCGATTCCTTTTACAAAGAAGGCGGTACGGAGAACCTTCTGCAGGCGGAGGATCAGTATAAGAACTTCATCATATTCTTTCCTACACACCCCAGGGCCGCGGACGCGCAACTGAAGATCGCCAGCCTGAACATGAAGATGATGCGGGATCCCGACCGGGATCCGCAGTACTCCGCCAAAGCCCAAGAAGCTCTCCAGAAGTTTATAGAAATGTTTCCGGATCATCCCTTCACCCCCAAAGCAAGAGATTATTTGCGGGACGTTCAGGAAAACCTGGCTGAAGGATTTTTCGGGATCGGAAAGTTTTACGCCAACAGGGGGAATTACGTGGCGGCGCGGCAGCGCTTTGAGGCCATAACGAAGAAGTTTCCCGAGTTCTCTGAAATGGAAGAAACCTATTATCAGCTGGCAAAGGCGCTGGAGAAGAGCGAAAGATCGGACGACGCCGCGATTTACTACGCCCGCATAGCTGAAGGATATCCTTTTGGGAAGCATTTTGGAGAGGCGAAGGCGCGGCTTGCGGAAATGGGCAAGCCTGTGCCGCCTGTGAATGCGCAGGTCGCGGCCAAGAATCAGACGCGGCAGAAGCCGTCCGAAGGATTCTCACCGCTGAGCCCAATCACGGCGTTTGCCAAAGCCATAGGCTTTAAGGGACCCCCGGATGCCTACGAAACGGCCAAGAAAGAAATCGAATCCAAAACTGAGGCGGCCGCATCGCAGACGGCGGGTGCTCCGGATGGCGACAAACCGGCGGACGACGCTCTCATCAAGGCGGAAATCAGAAAGTCACAGTCCGGCGCAACTGAGGCAACTCTTGGATCTACCACTAAGGAAACCCGGCCGTCTACCGATAAGAATGGAGGTGGCAAGAACAACTCCAAGAAGAAAAAGAACGATAAGAAACCGAGCTGATTAGAATCCCCAATGCCCAAGAAACTGCTTGTCGCAGACGACAGCGTCACCATACACAAAGTCGTGACTCTCACCTTCGCGGATGAGGATGTCGTCATAGAAACGGCCACCGACGGCGCCAAGGCGATTGAAAGTGCCAAGAGGATCAAGCCGGATTTTGTTCTGGCCGACGTCTTTATGCCGGGGCGAAACGGTTATGAGGTCTGCGAGAGCCTTAAGTCGGATCCGGAACTTGCCGGTGTGCCGGTGATTCTGATGGTGGGCACCTTCGAGGCTTTTGACGAAGGGGAGGCCGCGCGCGTCAAATGTGACGGCCATCTTACCAAGCCTTTCGACACTTCGGAACTGCTGCGGATGTTCAGGTCTCTTACGGGGCGCAAACTTGCATCCGCACAAGGAAGCAAGAGCGGCAACGATTTCGGGCGGAAGGGCCCTGTCGCAGCGGAAGTTGCGGCGAAAGGCATGGCGAGCCATAAGACCGTAGATTCATTCCTGGGTTCTGGAAAAATTCTGGACTTGTTTGGAGACGAGACACTGCCGCAGCGCCCCGTTCAGGATGCGGAAGTGGTGTCCGCGGTGCCCCGGTGGGCTGAAACCGCCGCTGCACCTGCCGCGGCCGAGAGCAGCGCTCCTGAGGTTGAAGAGGCCGAAGCGGCGCCAAGAGGAGCCGATCTCCCCGGTTCTCAAGTAATACAATTCCCCGGCGCGCGAGAGACCAGCCCCGAACCTTCTCCGATCCTGCTCCCCGAGGACATGATCGATGCCATCGTGGAAAGGGTGGTACGCCACATGTCCCAAGAGGTCGTGAAACAAGTGGCCTGGGAGGTGGTTCCAAAGATCGCTGAGACCCTCATACGCGAACGCCTTAAGGAACGTGGGATCGCCAGCAAAAGCTGACTATCCCCCCGTCTCCTCCCCCCAATCTTTCCGAAGAATCGCCTGATCTTTAAGTACAAGGACGGCTGTGCCACAAAGCCATCGTGGCACGGGCGTCTCGCCCGTGACTGACTCGGAGGTATGCTCAAGCCGCTATCAATAGCGAGCAGACCTCATACCGCCGAGGGTAGGGAACCGCCGATGCACGCCGATGAGCGGCGCCGAACATCGGCGTGCATCCGCGTTCATCGGCGGTTTCAAACAACTGCGCTTGTTCCATTTCTCTTTTATCAACCAT
>WNGD01005575.1_pt1 | contig 24460 bp, 24 predicted proteins | sample 5400671 | NCBI WGS metagenome assembly WNGD01 (sample SAMN13153369, study PRJNA577476) | soil metagenome | isolation source: 40 cm soil or saprolite under grassland replicate 2 | place: USA:California | collected 2016-06-15
AGGCGACGAAGCCGGCGCCCGCCGCGATCAGCAGGAAGAGCGCCGCCTCGACCAGGAAGCCGGGCCACGTCCGCCCGTCGAACACCTCTTCGTTGAGCAGCCAGGCGACCCCCTCCATGACCAGGATCAGCGCCAGGAAGGCGAAGGTGCCGGCGGCGACCGCGACGACCGAGCCGCGCAGCAGCTTGCCGACCTTCTCGGAGACCTCGGCCTTCGCCAGTTCGATCTCCTCGCGGATCAGCGACGAGGTCTTCTCGGAGACGTCGAAGACGAGCTTGCCGACCGACCTGTCGTTCGAGCCCTGCGGGGGCGTGCTGTCGGGAGTCGACATCGGCGCCCTATTCCGGCGGCTCTTCGTCGAAGAGCCGGCGCCAGACGATCGCCGAGAAGCGCGTCGCGGCGATGCTGGCGATCGCGCCGCTCGCCGCGAGCAGCCCGCTCCAGACGAGGCGTTTGACGATCTCGTTGTCCACTGTGCCCGACCTTACCTATCGTGGCTCGAGCCCGTCGCAGATCGTCGCCACGACGAGGGTCTTCGCCCGGTCGAAGTCCGCGCCCGAGGCCGGGATCAGCTCGAAGATCCAGCCCGAGAGCAGTTGCTCGATCGCCCCGTAGAAGGACATCGAGGCGAAGGTCGGGTCGACGTCGCGGCGGAACGTGCCATCCTCCTGGCCCTCGGCGACGATCCTGGCGATCGAGTCGTAGGCGCGGCGGATCTCCGGCAGGTGCGTGCGCCCGAAGGAGTTTGCGGCCCGCGTCACCTCGACGATGATCACCTTCATCAGCTCCGGGTCGTGGCGGTAGGAGTCGACGATGAAGCCCGCCACGGCCTCCAGCTTGGTGCGCGGCGTCGCGCCGCCGCCGTCGGCCTCCTCAATCGCAGCGAGAAGCAGCGACCAGCGCTCGCTGAACAGCTCGTTCAGCACCTCGTCCTTCGACTTGAAGTAGTGGTAGACGAGCCCGTAGGCGACCCCCGCCTCGTCGGCGATGTCGGAGACGCGGGTCGAGTGGAAGCCCTGGCGGGCGAAGACGCGGATCGCCGCGTCGAGGATCTGGCGGCGCTTGTCGATCGGCGGCGCCTTGGCCATCAGGCGTGCGCCTCCTGGAGCTGGGACCAGACATAGGCCCGGGGGCGGCGGTTGGCCAGCGAGGGCAGCGACTCGCGGACGCGGTCCTGGGCGGCGAGGTCGAGGTCGGCGGCGACGAAGCACTCCTCGTCGGGGGCGGTTGCCAGAACGACGCCCCAGGGGTCGACGATCGCCGAGCGCCCGCAGGAGCTGAAGTGCGGCGGCGCCTCGCCGACCTGGTTGGGCGCGAGGACGAAGGCCTGGTTCTCGATCGCCCGCGCCCGCAGCAGCACCTCCCAGTGGTCGCGGCCGGTGGCCAGGGTGAAGGCCGACGGCACGGCGATCAGATGCGCCCCCCGCACGGCGAGGATCCGGTACAGCTCTGGGAAGCGCAGGTCGTAACAGACGCTGAGGCCGAGGGTCAGCGGGCCGACCGGTGCGGTGACGATCTCCTCGCCGGGCTGCTCGTGCGCGGACTCGCGATAGGCCACGCCGCCGGCTTCGACGTCGAACATGTGGATCTTGCGGTAGACGGCCAGATCCTCGCCGTCCGGGCCGATCAGGACCGAGGTGTTGAAGGCCTTCTCGTCTCCGCGCTCGGAGATGCTGCCGGCCAGCAGGTGGACGCCCAGCTCACGCGCCCAGCCGCGGGCGGCGGTCAGGGTCGGGCCCTCCAGCGACTCGGCGCCGGCGAGCAGCTCCTCGCCGGCGGCCAGCAGGCTCCACTTCTCGGGCAGGGCGACCAGCTCTGCCCCATCGGTCGCGGCGGCGCGCACCAGCCGCTCGGCCGCGGCGAGGTTCCGCGCCTTGTCGTCGGTCGAGTTGAGCTGTATTGCCGCTGCGCGCACGAGCGCTCCTCAGGGTCTCGCCGGTCTGGGCCATGGCTGATTGACCAGTCAATCGGGACCAGGCCAGTATAGGAGCGCCCGTCCCCGAATCGCGGGACCCCGGCCTGGGCGGGAGGGCATTCAAATAAATTTGGGCCTATCGGCCTTAATCTGGGCAAAGGCGAAACAAGATTGTTTTCGGGTAGTCTGCCGCCGGCTGACGGGCTTGTACCGATTGCACTCCTCGTCCTTACCGAAATACGAATGCAAGCCGAAAGCACACCGCCTGCTGCACGGGTCCGCGCCGGGGGGCTGGTGATCTCGCTGTGTGCTGGCCCGCTTACAGCTCCGATCCTGCGCGCCCACGCCGAGGGGCCGCTTCGGCTCCCGGAGCTGCGCGAAAAGATCGGCGGCGCGGCGCAGACGACGCTGCGCGGGCACGTCGGCAACCCGCGCGGGATCGGGGCGCTCGCCAGGCACGAGCGCGGCGGCATGCCCTACACCGTGGAAAACGAGCTGACCGAGACGGGGTTAGCGGTGCTCGCCGTCGCCGACGCGCTCGAAGCGTGGCTGGCGCGCGCCCCCCAGGGCCCGATCGCGCTCGGCAGCGAGCCGGCGAAGGGGGCGATCAGGGCGCTGATCGGCGGCTGGGGATCGACGATGCTGCGGGCGCTGGCCGCCCGCCCGCTCTCGCTGACTGAGCTAGACGCCCTGATCGCGAACCTCAGCTACCCGGCAATCGAACGGCGCCTCTCGGCGATGCGCGCCGCCCGCCAGGTCGAGCCCCTGCCGGGTCAGGGAGGCGGTCGGCCCTACACCGTCACGCCGTGGGTCCGGCAGGCGGTCGCCCCGTTGCTGGTGGCTGGCTGCTGCGAGTGCCGCCACATGGCGGAGGAAGCCGAGACGGCGACCCAGATCGACGTCGAGGCCGCCTTCCTGCTCGCGGTGCCGCTGGTGACGCTTCCCGGCGAGCGCAGCGGCACGTGCCTGCTCGCGGTCGACACCAGCCTGGCCGAAGCGGCGGAGGCCGACGATGGCGAGGCCAAGCGACGCCTGGCTGGAGTCCACGTGGGGGTGGAGGATGGACAGATGGTCTCGTGCGTCTCCAAGCTCGAGCAGGATCCGCGTACCTGGGCCCTCGGCACGGTTGAGGCCTGGCTCGACGCCCTCATCGACGGCCAGCTCGACAAGCTCCGCCTGGGCGGCGAGGATCCCGACCTCGTCCGCGCTCTCCTCGAGGGCCTCCACGCTTCGCTGTTCGCTGCTTGAGGCCTTATTTGCGGGATCCGTGCCCCGCACAAATCCGCACCCCCTCGATTTGCAGGGGAAAACCTGATGGTACCCCCCGCACAGTGCTCCAATTACTACCTCCCACAGCTAAACAAGTTCAGGAACAGAACGGTAGGAACGCCGACCAGACCCCCTGGTGAACAGTTCATGTGGGGGCAAAGGGAACTCACGCCGGAGCCACCGCAGGGCAACACGGTAACTGCGTTTACGGTGGGCAAGGCGGGATTCGAATACACCCTTCGCCGAATTGCGCGCGTGCAATTATGTATTGCTGTGGTTTGCAGGTAAAAAGTATGGCCCCCGAAGCCCACAGTAAGTCATTCATTCTGTAAATAGTCGATATTACTTGACCATAATGTCGCGGGCATGTATCCAAAAGTCGCCCTCCTACCCGTCAGCAAGGGGGGTAGCGGGCACACAAGGGGCGGGGCCGAGTGCCCCGCCCCGCCCGCGGTGTTCGGTTCACCAGAGATCGCGCCGGGATCCCATGTGATGGAACCCCGGCGCTAACCGTAACTCAAATGCCGACGGGGCAAGCCCGCCGGGCACCAAGCATCATAGTGGAAATGGCGATTCGGTCAAAACGTTGCGGCGGCAGGCTCCGACTCGGGCGGTAGCTCTCCACCGCGCTCGGTGCCGGCGATCAGCTCGTCGGGGGCCCTGTCCTCGGGGATGAAGCCGGACTTCATCCCGAAGTAGACGGCCTGGGGGTGGTGGGCGACGATCGCCACCGTCGACTGCTCGGGCATCACCGCGTAGCCGCCGGAGAGGGTCATGCCGATCTCCTCGAGGCCTAGCAGGCCTGCGAGTGCAGCCACTCGGCGAGGCCCTCGGCGGCCTGCACCCCTATCCCGTGTACGTAGAGCTGCTCGGCGAACTCGCCTTCGCTCTCCAGCCGCCCGATCAGCTCGGTCACCTCGGGGCCGACCGTGACGCCCTGGAGCGCCACCACGTCGCGTTCGCCGGATTCCAGCGGGCGGAAGAAGTCGGTGAGGCAGATGCGGTCGTGCTTTGGCTGGCGCGGGAAGACGAGGCGCTCCAGCTCCCGCTGGGGGTCTTCCGGGTCGAAGACGACCAGCTCGTTGCCGTCGGCGACTGCCGGGAAGTAGCCGAGCCGCGCCCGCGGGTGCAGGTAGTCCTGCTCGCGCCACATCCGCTCCAGGCGCGGCCCGAAGCCCTCCTCCTCGTCCGTGCCCTCGACCAGGTCGCGCCAGGCGTCTCCCTTGACGCCGCGCCCGCCCCAGTGCAGCTTGAAGAGCACGTGGCGGTCGAGATAGGGGAAGACCTCGTCGAGGTCGACGGCGACATCGCGGATACCCCAGAAGGGCGGCTCGGGGATCGGCACGCCCGTGCGAGCCGCGGAGCGCACGCTGTCGTCGGTGGTGGGCGGGGCATCGTCGACGGCGGCGGGCTTCTCGCGCAGCTGTTTCGCCTCGCGGCGGATCCGCTCGACCAGCGCCTCGCGCGCCTCGTCGTCGATCAGCGCGTCCATCGTGTCGAGGCCCTGGAAGGCGTCCTTGCAGTAGAAGACGCCCGGTTCGTAGACCTCGTCGGACTCCTTGCCCTGCGGGTAGAGCGTTCGCCGCCCGAAGTCCCGGTTGATCGCGGCGCCTCCGATCAGCACCGGGAAGGAGAGTCCGCGCTGGTGCAGCTCCTGCACGCAGATCGGCATCTGCTTCGAGGTGGAGACGAGCAGGGCCGAGAGGCCGATCGCGTCGGCCTCGTTCTCGACCGCGGCCTCGATGATCGTGTCGACTGGGACCTGCTTGCCGAGGTCGATCACGGTGTAGCCGTTGTTGGTGAGGATCGTGTTGACCAGCGACTTGCCGATGTCGTGCACGTCGCCGAAGACGGTGGCGATCACGACCTTTCCCTTGGTGTGACCCTCGATCCGGTCGAGGTAGTTCTCCAGCTGGGCGACGGCGCGCTTCATCACTTCCGCCGACTGGAGGACGAAGGGCAGGATCAGCTCACCGGCGCCGAACTTGTCGCCGACCTCCTTCATTGCCGGCAACAGCACCTCGTTCAGGGTGGGGACGGCACCGATCTTCTCCACCGAGCGGTCGATCCACTCCTCGACGCCGTCCTTCTTGCGCCGCAGGATGTGCCAGTGCAGGGCCGCCTCGGGCTCCATGCCCTCGGTCGGGTCGCCCGCCTCCTCCGCGGCCTCCTCGCCCTTCGACTCGAAGTGGGCGATGAAACGCTCCAGCGCGTCCTCGCGCCGGTTGAATACGAGGTCGTCGGTCAGCTCGCGCTCCTCGTCGGAGATCTCGCTGTAGGGGGTGATGTGGTTTGGGTTGACCATCGCCAGGTCGAGACCGGCCTCTACGCAGTGGTGGAGGAAGACCGAGTTGAGGACGGCGCGGGCCGGCGGCGATACGCCGAAGGAGACGTTGGAGACGCCGAGCGAGGTCTTGACGCCGAGGATCTCGGCCTTGATCCGGCGGATCCCCTCGATCGTCTCCACCGCGGAGGGCTTCCACTCCTCGTCGCCGGTGGTGAGGGTGAAGGTGAGCGCGTCGAAGATCAGCGCCTCCGGGTCGAGGCCGTGCTCCTCGCAGGCGATCTCGCGGATCCGCTCGGCGATCTCGACCTTGCGATCCGCCGTTTTCGCCATTCCCACCTCGTCGATCGTCAGCGCGATCAGCGCCGCGCCGTGCGCCTTGGCCAGCGGCACGACGACGTCGGCCTTGTCGCGGCCGGCCTCGAGGTTGATCGAGTTGACGATCGCCCGCCCCGGGATCTGCTCCAGCGCCGCGCGGATCACCTCCGGCTCGGTCGAGTCGACCTGGATCGGCGCCGGCTGCGTCAGCGAGATCCGCTTCACGACCGCGGCCATCTGCTCGTCCTCGTCCTGGCGCTCGGTCAGCGCCACGCAGACGTCGAGCACGTGGGCGCCGCCTTCGACCTGGTCTTCGGCAACCTGGACCAGACCGTCGTAGTCGTCGGCGAGCAGCAGCTCCTTCGCCCTGCGTGAGCCCTGCGAGTTGACCCGCTCGCCTACCAGGGTAGGCCGCGGTTCCTGGACGAGCGGGGTGGAGGTCATCATCGAGGAGACCTGGATCGGGCCGGGCACAGGACGCTCGCCCGGAGCGTGGCCCTCCACCCGCTCGCGGATCGCGGCGATGTGCTCGGGCGTCGTGCCGCAGCAGCCGCCGACGATGCCGACGCCGTAGCGCTCGACGAACTCGCCCAGCGTCGCCGCAAGCGGCCCTGGCTCTTCGGGGAAGATCGTCTCCCCTTCAGGTCCCTGGAGGGGGAGGCCGGCGTTGGGGATGCAGTGCACCGGCAACGGGCTGTTCTCGCCCAGGTAGCGGATCGCGTCGCGCATGTCCTCGGGTCCCGTAGAGCAGTTGAGCCCGATCACGTCGACGTCTAGCGCCGCCAGCGTCGTCAGCACCGCCTGGATGTCGGTGCCAAGCAGCATCTTGCCGCCCTGGGGGAGGAGGGAGACGCTGGTCTGGATCGGCAGCGTGCGCCCGGTCTGCTTGAACGCCTCGCGGGCGCCGAAGACCGCCGCCTTCACCTCGAGGATGTCCTGGGCCGTCTCAACGATGATCAGGTCGGCGCCACCCTCGACCAGGCCACGCGCCTGCTCGGCGAAGACCTCGACCAGCCTGGCGAAGGAGATGTCGCCGAGGGTCGGGTCGTCGGAGGCGGGCAGGAAGCCGGTCGGGCCGATCGAGCCGGCGACGAAGCGGCCCTCGCCCGCCGCCTTGCGGGCGATTTGCGCCGCCCTCGTGTTGATCTCCAGCGTCTGCTCGCCGAGGCCCCACTCGTCGAGCTTCAGCCGCGAGCCCTGGAAGGTGTCAGTCTCGATTACCTCGGCGCCGGCCTCCAGCATCGACGTGTGGACGCCCTCGATCACGTCAGGCCGGTTGAGGACGAGCGCCTCGTGGCACTTGCCCTCCAGCCCACCGTAGTCGGTCTGGGTCAGGTCGAACTGCTCCAGGGTTGCGCCCATGCCGCCGTCGAAGACGACGACGCGCTCCCGAGTCACAGCTGGGAAATCACGCTCTGGCATTGGTAGAGATTGTCACCTCCATCGACCCCGGCTGTAGCACCGCACCTCGATCCGGAGATCTTGGCCGGTTGCTGCGGCGTCTGCGGGCCGGGCCCCTCGACCGCTCTTGATGGTCGATGAAAGGTACCGAACTCAGCCGCGCAGGCCGAGGCGGCGTCGCCAGGTAGTTGACCAGCACGTCGTTTACGTTGACGGCGCCTCTACCACGACGACTTCTACGTCGGTTCGCTCGCCACTAGCGCGGCACGAGCCGGTAGACGGGGCCTTCCAGCGAGCAGACGTAGATGCGGCCGCGGTCGTCTTCGCCGAAAGAGCTCGGCGAGGACACCGCAAGGCCAAGCTTGTGGTCGTGGGCGGCCCGGCCGAGATGGGGGACGAGGCTGCGCAGCTGCCCCTCGCAGAGGTCGGCGTAGACATAGCGCCCGCGCAGGGAGGGCAGGCGGGGGTCGGCGACCACGTAACCGCCGATGATCGAGCAGCTGCCGCCGCGGCTGTGGCTGTAGGCGAAGATCGGCTTCGTCGTGCCGCCGGGGTCGGGTGTGCCGCTGTTCTCTTCCGTGTAGGGGGCGAAGCCCTCGAAGGCGTCCCAGCCGAAGTTGGCGCCGCTCGCGGCGGCGACGGTGGTGTAGTCGAGCTCCTCGAAGCGGTTCTGGCCGACGTCGGCGGTCGCGATCCGCGGCCTGGATACGCTCGTCGTGTCGAAGGAGAAGCGAAACGGGTTGCGCAGGCCGTAGCTGTAGATCTCGTCGCGTCCCGGGCGCCCGGCGAACGGGTTGTCGGCCGGGATCGAGTAGGGGCGGCCGCCTCTAGGACGGGGATCGATCCGCAGCAGCTTGCCCAGCAGGCTGTCCTTGCTCTGGGCGTTGTTGGGCGGATCGCCGCCGGAGCCGCCGTCGCCCGTGCCGAAGTAGAGGAGGCCGCCGAGGAACTGGAGCTGGCCGCCGTTGTGGTTGGCGTTGACGGGGTGGGGGATCTCGATCACGGGTCGGCGCGAGCTCCGCGCCGCCCGTGTCGCGCTGGCGCGCTTGAACTCGTCAACGCGGATATTGCCCCGGTTGTCGGTGTAATAGACGTAGAAGCGACGGCTCTCGGCGTAGTCGGGCGGGAAGGCGATCGAGAGCAGGCCGCGCTCAGCGCCGTCGTAGCCGACCAGTCCCCTGACGTCGAGGAACGGACGCCCCAGCTTGTGGCCCTTGCGCATGACTTCGACGGTCCCCGGCTGCTCGACCACGAAGAGCAGTCGCGGGAAGCGGGGCGCCCCGGTTACGTACACGGGCTCCTCGAAGCTGCCGATCCGCTTCAGGGCGACGCCGCCGCCCTTCCGCTGGCGGGTGCCTTCCCGTGCTTCAGGCTTTTCTGGCGATTTGGCGGAGCCGCAGGAGGGAAGCGCGGCGAGCGCCAAGACGGCGGCGAAGATCGGGAAGGCACGACGTCGCATCGACCGCAACGCTACGCTCTCGAGGGGTACGCTCGCGGGGTTGAGGTCAGGTCTGCGCGATCGCCGCCAGCGCCGCAGCCACCCGCGGGTCGAACTGGGTGCCGGCGCAGGCCTCAAGCTCCGCTAGGGCCGCCTCGAGCGGCATCGCCTTGCGGTAGGAGCGGGTGGTGGTCATCGCGCTGAAGGCGTCGCAGCAGGTGACGATGCGGGCCTCTATCGGGATCTCCTCGCCGGCGAGGCCGTCGGGGTAGCCGCTGCCGTCGAAGTGCTCGTGGGAGGAGCGGACGATGCAGCCGACGTCGGCGAGGACGCCGCCGACCCGCTTCAGCATCGTCTCGCCTTCGATCGTGTGCTGCCGCACCACCTCCCACTCCGCCTCATCGAGCGGGCCGGGCTTGTTGATGATCTCCTTCGGTACGGCGATCTTGCCGACGTCATGCAGGAGGGCGGCGAACTCGACGTTGCGGCGCTGCCGGGAGTCGAGGCCAAGCCGATCGGCGACCGCGAGGGAGAGCTCGACCACGCCGCGGCTGTGGCTGCCGGTGTAGGCGTCGTCGGCCTCGACCACGTCGCCGAGCAGCATCGCGGTCCCCTGGTAGGCGTGACTCAGCTCGAGCGCATGGTCTATCCGCGCCTGCCGCTCGCGGGAGAGGACGGCGAGCACCGCGGCGAGCGGCAGCACCAGCAGGCAGACCGCCGGATCGAGCTCGATCGCCGCGAAGGCGGCGAGCAGGCCGATCGGCGCCAGGGCGGCGTCGAGCGCGTAGACCGGCGCGATCAGGCGCAGCTCGACCCGTGGCGCGTGGCCCTCGATCAACCAGAGGCGAGCGCCGGTGGCGACGAAGTCGAAGGCGAACTGGGCGAGCAGGGCAAGGACGTAGATCGGCCACTCGCCCCAGGAGAAGACCTGGGCGCCGGCGAGGATCAGGACCAGCGCCGGGCCGACCGCGTGCCAGCAGTCGCCGAAGACGTGCAGCGCGCGGCGCACGCTGGTCGCGCCGCTGGCATAGTCGAGCAGACGCCCCAGCGCCCAGCTGAAGCTGACGACCAGGGGCACGGCCGGGGTGGGGAGGAGGAAGAGCATCGGCACCAGGACCAGCTCGGTCGGCACCGTGTAGCCGTCGGCGAAGTCGAACTTGGCGCGGCAGGCGACCACGTAGGCGGCGATGAGGACGGCGAGGGTCGGCCCCCCCAGCGCGCGGGGCGAGTGGATCAGCAGCGCCATCGCCACGGCGGCGGCGAGGAAGGCGATCGCCGCGCTGGCCTCGACGCCCAGCTCGCGCAGGCTGGGAGTCGCCACCGCGTGCGCTCGCCCGCGGGCGAAGAGCTGCTCGACGTCAAGTGTCTCGGAGGCAGCTGTTGTGTTCATTGGCAGGGGAATCGAATCGTCGAGGGGAACGGCTGCCTCCGGCATCGGCGGGGCGGGGGGAAGCGCTTAATTCTGCATCTATCTGTAGGAAATCACCGATTTCTCGATTAGGGGAATTAGGTAGACGTTTGTTCTAAGTTGCTTGGGTTTCCCCTGGGATTGGCCGATCCTGCTCATCCGCCAAAAAAGGCGGGTACCCCCATGTACTCTTACACAAAAGGGGTACACAAACAGCTGAAACAAAGGCAAACCTGCCGCGAGGCGGGGACGCAAAGTCAGAGGTCTCGCGTTTCGGCGCGAGACGGCTCAACTGCCAGCTTGGTTTCACGACCAGGCTTTTTGGTCTGCCGTGAAGGGAGGTTTGCCAATGAAGCTCTTTCGAATTCCCATCCTCGCGCTGCTGGCGCTGGTCATCTCAGCTGGCACTGCGCAGGCCTGTTCCTATTCCGGCGCCAAGCAGGTGTTCAGTCGCTGGGGCGACCAGAATTCCTACGTGCTCGCGCCCGACGGCGGCTTCGAGGCCGGCGGCGCCGGCTGGTCGCTGACGGGCGGCGCCAAGGCGGTCAAGGGCAATGAGAGCTATTACGTCCACGGCGCCAGGGACTCCCGCTCGCTCTCGCTTCCCGCGGGAAGCTCCGCCACCAGCCCGTCGATCTGCGTGGCGATCGACACGCCGATCCTGCGGATGTTCGCCCGCAACACCGGAGACCCGACCTCGCGCCTTCGCGTCGAGGCGATCTACAGCCTCGAAGGCGTGCTTCGCACGGACGTCGTCAACGACGTCATCGCTGGCTCCAGCTGGGCGCCGACTCAGGAAATGTCGGTCGTGCTCGGCCTCTCGACGATCGTCGGGACGGTGACCCCCAGCTCGATCCAGGTCCGGATCACGCCGCTGGACAGCAAGGGCAAGTGGCGGGTCGACGATTTCTACGTCGACCCCTTCGCAAGGCACTAGGCAAGGTGAGCTGAGCGCATCGGTGGAGCTGTCGCCGGAGCCACTCCGGCGACAGCTCGCCTCTCCTCGCCCGGGTCATGGGCGGCGTGGCCGAGATTGGGGACGAGGCTACTTGCCCTGGCCCGCACTCTTGCGGTGGAGTTCCACGACTTCGCCGCTGTCGGTGACCACCGTGTTCGGCGGCGCGGCGGTGATCCGCACCCTGAAGGACCCGCCCGGCTTGGTCCCGCCCGCCGTCACCGCCTTGGCTTCGCCGCTGAGGCCGGCGTCGATCTCGTAGAGGAGCGTGAAGCCGCCGGCCTTCACGGCGCTCAGCTTCCAGACCGCTCTGGTTGTCGCCCCCGGCTTCAGCGGCCCGAAGTCGAAGGTCTTCTGGTTGGCGCTCTCGGCGCCGCCCGGCTCGGAGGAGCCGGCGCGTTTCGGGTACCTGTAGGCGAGCACCCAGACCGGGCGGTCGGGTTGGGCGAGCCCGGGCTCGGGGTCGTGGATCGTGAACGGGAGCGAGGAGGTCTCGCCCTCGCGGCCGCCGACCGAGACGGTCACGGTGAGCGCCGGGATCGTGTGACGGCCGCTGTTGCGGACGCCGAGCCGCAGCAGCGAGGTCTGGCCGAGCTTCTGCGCGGTCGGGAACGTCGCTTCGACCACCTTGACCGGGTACGTGCCGGCCCGCTCGTTGGCGTCCGAGGAGGCTTCGCCCCCGCAGGCGGCGATCGAGCCGGCCAGGGCTGCGGCCGCGATCGCCGCCGTGACAGCGCGAGAGCGGGAATGCCGATGGTGTGTGCGATTCCCCCCCAAAGCGGGCGGAACATAGCACGGGCTTTCCACACCCCCTTGCCCTTTCACGGCCGCGCTATCTCATCTCAACACTCGGCTAACGGTCGGCCGTCCACGCATCCCATAGACTCAGTCGACCGAGCACGGTGCGCACGATGCGACCCCGCTCGCCGAGGAGCAGATGGACACAGCCGCATCGATAGGCAGGAGGTTCTTGCCCGCGAAGTCGTTCTTCGAGCAGGTGGGCGACATGATGATCCTCACCGCCCGCACGCTCGTCTCCGCGGTCAAGCCTCCGTACCCCTACGGCGAGGAGTTCATCGGTCAGTTCCTCTTCGCGCTGCGCCTCTGCTGGTTCCCGCTGCTGATCTCGACGGTGGCGATCTGCTTCGGCGCACCGGGGCTTCAGGCCGCCAACTTCCTCTCCCTGGTCGGGGCGCTGGACCGGCTCGGCGGCTTCTTCGTCCTGGCGGCGATTCGCGAGATCGCCCCCTTCGTCACCGCCGTCGTCGTCGCCGGCGTCGCCGGCACGGCGACGCCCTCCAGGTGCTCGGCGTCGACCCGATCAAGAACCTGGTCGTGCCGCGCTTCCTGGCGCTGATGCTGATCACCGGCCTGCTCGACATCTTCGCGCTGGTCTTCGGGATCACCGGCGGCATCCTCGCCGAGATCCTCTACAACCAGCCGCTCGGCGGCTTCTTCGCGACGCTCTTCTCCAACGCCTCCGTCACCGACCTCTGGGGCTCGGTGGTCAAGTGCACCCTGTTCGGGGCGATCATCGCGATCGTCTGCTGCTACAAGGGGATGACCGCGTCGGGAGGCGCGGCGGGCGTCGGCCGCGCCGTCAACCAGGCCGTGGTGATCGCCTTCCTCGGCGTCTTCTCCTTCAACTACGTCTTCACCCAGACCCTGCTCGCCACCAACCCGGAGCTGCAGACGATCCGATGAACGCCTGGCTCGAGGTCCCGCGCGGCTGGCTCGACTCCTTCGGCGAGATCGCCCGTTTCGGCTCGCGCGTCGCCGGGCTCGTCTACTCCGGCCGCGTCCTGCGCTTCTTCGGCGAGAGCCTGCGTCAGGCCGGCATCCTGATCCTCGGCTCTTCGCTGGTCATCTGGGGGACGGTCTTCATCCTCGGGCTCCAGTGCGGGATCGAGGGGGCCTACCTGCTGCGGGCCCAGGGCGCCCCCGCCTACGCCGGGGTCTTCTCGGCCTGGTGCGACCTGCGCGAGATCATGCCCTACGCCTTCGGCTACATGCTCGCCGCCAAGGTCGGCACCGGGATCGTCGCCGAGCTCGGCGCGATGCGGATCTCCGACGAGATCGACGCGCTCGAGGTGATGGGGGTGCCACCCATCACCTTCCTCGCCGCGACGCGCCTGCTCGCCGCCTGGGTCGCCTTCCCTTTCATGTACCTGGTCGGGATCGGGGTGATGTACTTCGCCAGCTACCTCGCCGTCGTCCAGCAGATCGGCGACGTCTCCTCGGGCGGCTACCTGCTGATCTTCTGGATGTTCCAGAATCCCCCCGACCTGATCTTCAGCTTGGTCAAGGGCATGGTCATGGCGACGGCCATAGTGATGGTCGGCTGCTACTACGGCTACACCGCGTCCGGGGGGCCGGTCGGCGTCGGCACCGCGACCGCCAAGTCGATGGTGCTCAACATCGTCCTCGTCCATATCATCGGGATGCTGGGGACCCTGATCTTCTGGGGTGCAAATCCGCGAGCGCCGATAGGAGGCTGAGTTGGCGACGGATCCAGATCGAATCGGCGGCGACGAGCCCGAGGACGTGCAGGCCACCGGCCCCTACGTCAGTCCCGACGGGGCGACGATGGGCCGCGACTTCGTCATCCCCGGGGTCGATCCGAGCGAGCCCGACCCCTACCGCTTCCACACCGGCCGCAAGCGCGACCACGGCGGCGAGGACGCGATCGAGGTGATCGACCTGGTCAAGCAGTTCGGCCGGGCGCGGATCCTCAACGGCCTCAACCTCGGCCTTCCCGAAGACCAGGTCTCGATCGTCCTCGGCCCGTCGGGGACCGGCAAGAGCGTCCTCGTCAAGCACATCGTCGGGCTGCTCTACCCGGACTCGGGCGACGTGCTGGTGCATGGCGAATCGATCCCGAACATGACCGACGACGAGCTCTTCGAGGTGCGCAAGAAGTTCGGCCTGCTCTTCCAGGACGGGGCGCTGTTTGGCTCGATGAACATCTACGACAACACCGCCTTCCCGCTGCGCCAGCACACCGATAAGAGCGAGGAGGAGATCGGCGAGATCGTCAATCGCCGGCTCAAGGAGGTCGGGTTGACCGAGGCGATCTACAAGATGCCGAACGAGCTCTCGGGCGGGATGCGCAAGCGGGCGGGCTTCGCCCGCGCCCTGGTGCTGGACCCGGCGATCGTCATGTTCGACGAGCCCGACTCGGGGCTCGACCCGGTGCGAACGGCGCTGCTCTGCGAGCTGGTCCGCGAGGTGCACGAGGAGAACGGGGGCTGCTACCTGGTGATCAGCCACGACCTCAACACCGCGCGGCGGATCTCCGACTTCATCGCGGTGCTGTGGAACGGCAAGATCGTCGAGTCGGGGCCGAAGGAGGAGCTGTTCGACTCCGAGAACCAGTTCGTCCACCAGTTCCTCAACGCGGACGTCAGCGGTCCGCTCTCGATGGATTGAGCGCCTCGGCGGGCCGGTCCTGTCGTCTGGAGGAGCGATGAGGGACCGCTACTCGCTCGTCGTCGGCGCCCTCTTCGGGGCGATCGTCGTGATCGCCCTCATCCACACGCTCGGAGGGAACACGGGGGGAACGCTGGGCCTCGACGAGGCGCCGCCGCGCTGGCCCCTTCCCGAGTTCGCCGTGCCGGTGGCCGCCAGCGGGCTCGAAGGCGATGCCAACATCGCCCAGGATGGCTGCGAAACGTCGCAGCGGCCCTGCCCGCCCGACGCCCGCCGCACCCCCGCCTGCCGTGTCCGCGGCGCCGACGTGATCCGCGTCTGCGACTTCTTCGACCGGCCGCTGGTCCTCTCGTTCTGGTTCGCCCGTGGCGGCGAGTGCGCCGAACAGCAGGACGCGGTCGACCGCGCCTACGCACGCTACCGTGGACGCGTGGGCTTCCTCTCGCTGGACGTGCGCGACGATCGCGACACGGTTCGCGACCTGGTCCGCCAGCGCGGCTGGAGGATGCCGGTCGGCTACGACCGCGACGGCGCCGTCGCCAGCCTCTACCGGGTCGGCGGCTGCCCGACCTTCGCCTACGTCTATCCCGGCGGGATCCTCGAGGACGCCAGCATCGGGCAGCTGACCGCGAGCGAGCTGGACGGCAGGGTGCGGGAGCTGCTGCGGGCGACGCGCGCCGTGCAGGCGGGGAGGGCTTCCGGTGAACGGGGCTGAGATGGACTCCAAGGCCGCGGGATCGGAGCTGGGCTGGAAGCCGTCTCCCCAGCGGGGCTGGGTCGCGCCCCACGTCGCCACCGAGTTCCCCGGCCTCGGCATCGCCTGGATCGAGGTCGACGGTCGCCAATGCAAGAGCCCCGAGCCGGTTCGCCGCCGCCTCCGCGTCCTCTCCGACCGCTTCTTCGGCGCCCACGCGATCCACATGCGCGAACGGCCGATTCCCTGGGCCTACCGGGTCTTCTTCCGCCAGATCGGCCTCGACCCGGACCGCACCCGGACGCCGGTCGAGCAGCTTGCGCTGGACCGCCTCCACGACGGCGCCTTCAAGAGCCGCGGCATGCCCGCCGACGCGCTGACGATCGCCACGATCGAGACGGGGGTTGCGCTGAGCGTCTTCGATGCCGAGCAGCTGCAGGGCGGGCTCTGCATCCGCGACTCGGCCCCCGGCGAGTCGCTGCCCGGCAGGCCCGCGGAGCTGGCGCAGGGGACGCTGACGATCGCCGACGAGCGGACGCCGGTCGGCCTGCTCTTCGGCGAGACGGCCGAGGGCTGCACGGTGGACCGTGGGACGCGCCGCATCGCCGCCGTCGCGGTGCAGGTGAACGGCGTGCCCCAGATCGCCGTCGACGAGGCGCTTTGGATATCTGCCGCGGCGATCGAGTCGGCCTAGGCCCTTAACCCAGCCCTCCCTTTCCTGATCGGCGGGGTGATCTACACTCGTGGCAGCTCATGCCGGAGCTGCTCGACCGAGAGACCTTCGCCGGAGTTCGCGTAAGGGGCGACGAGCGCCTCGCTCGCGCCGAGCTGCGGCGCCAGATCGGCCGCCTCGAGCACGAGCTCGGCCGCCTTGCCGCCGAGGCGTTTCCCCGTGTCGAGATCGACGTCCGGGTGCCAGCCACGGCTCGCGAGCCGCGGCTGATCGGCCTCGGCGAGCTGGAGCGGGTCCGCGACGCCCTCGCGACCCGGATCGCCGAGGCGCGCCGCGCCCTCGGCGAGCGAGCCGAGGTCGAGGCCGGCAACCGGCAGCTGCTCGAGCGGATGCTTGCCGCGCCCGCGGATTTCAAGTGGCTGCGGATCTCGCGCGCCGACGTCGGCGCGCCTGGGTGCGGTCACTGGCACTCGCGGCCGCGATTCGGCCTGCTCGGGATGGCGATGGGCTGGTGGCGGGTCAAGGTCTCTTCCGGATGCCCGTTATCCGCACGGCTTGCGGCCGTTGAGCAGGAGGGACCCGACCGAGGCGGAGCGCCCGCCCGCGCCGTGGGGCAACTTTCCGCTGGCGGAGTTGACCGTGCTCGCCGGGATCGTGCTGCTGGTGATCGGAATCGTGGGGGGCGACCTGACCGCCCTTGCCGTCGGTGTCACGCTCGGCGCCCTCGGCGGCCTCGAGGTCTCCCTACGCGAGCACCTCGCCGGCTACCGCTCGCACACGACGCTGCTCGCAGGCGTCGTCTTCGTACTCGTCGTCGGCTCGCTTCTCTACCTGGCCCACCTGGCGCCGGCGATCGCGGTAGCAGCGGGCGCGCTTGCCTTCAGCATCGCCTTCCTGCTCTTGCGCCGTGCCTTCCAGCGCGCCTCCGGCGGCCTCTCCTTCCGCATCGGCCGGCGGATCTAGATAAGAGCCCATCCCGGTAGGGGTGGAACGTCTTGTACTTTTTCGTCAAGCGCAGTGGGCGCCAGCTCAACGCCGATCCACCGAAAAGTTCAGTGGAATCCCTACCGGGATGGGCTCTAAACGAGGACGGTGTCGCGCGATCCCCTCGAGGCCAGCTCGGTCGCGATCAGCTTTCGCTGCCGAGGGGTGAGCGTGCCGAGGCGCTTGTTCTCGCTGAGGGCCAGGCCGAGCAGGAACTTGCGCGCCCGGGTGCGACCCCAGCGGCGCTGGCTGGTCAGCAGCTCGGCCAGCGTCATGCTCTCCGTCTCCCAGGGACAGGTTTGGATCACCTCCGAAGCTCCAACCTCGCCGCGCGCGACCGAGCGCTTCAGCGCGGCCCGTGCGAGTCGTACGCGGTTGGCGCGGTCGAGTGCCTGCATGTGCTGCGGGGCCTGAACTACGGAAGCGGTCGTCGAAGCAGGGGCGATCGAAGCAGCGTCCACTGGGACTCCTCCTTTCGGGGGTCGTTGACTGGGTCTCTCTCTTCCGCCGAGCCCCGGCGACGTTGCCGCGCCCGGTGAGATGAAACTCTCCGTCGCCATTGCCTGCCCCGGCGTCCGGCGACGCGGGAGCCAAGTTATGCGCTGGGGGCGCTTGGCGTCAACCCCGCGGTCGCGCGAGCGACGCCAGCTCACTCGCTAAGAGCACCTTTTTCTCGGCTGGGACGCTTTGTCCCGAAATGGACAAGGCCGAAACTACCCCGAGCGGGGTAGGCCCGAGAAGTCCTCCACGACTTCTCCGATCGTCTCGAGCGCTCTATCGAGATGGTCGCGGTCGTGGGTCGCCATCAGGCTGGTGCGCAGCAGGGCGCCGCCCGGAGGGACCGCGGGGTGGATCGCCACGTTGGTGTAGACGCCCGCGTCGAAGAGGGCCTTCCAGAGCAGCACCGCCTGCCAGTCGTCGCCGACGAGCACCGGGACGACGGGGGTCGTGGCGGTCGTGCCGTCGGGCAGCGTCCCCGGCTCGACCACCCGCAGGCCGAGGCCCCGCAGCCCCTCGCGCAGGTACTCGGCGTTGCCGAGCAGCGCCTCGAACAGCCGCGGTCCCTCGGCGCGGACCACCCTCAGCGCCGCCAGCGCGGCGCCGACCGCCGCCGGCACGCTGGACGCGCTGAACATGAACGCCCGAGCGGAGATCTTCAGATACTCGATTACGTCTGCTGGCCCGGCGATGAAGCCGCCGCAGGAGGCGAGGCTCTTGGAGAAGGTCCCCATCCGCAGGTCGACCTCCTCCTCGAGCCCGAACAGCTCGCACGCCCCGGCGCCGCGCGCGCCCAGCACCCCGACGCCGTGCGCCTCGTCGACCATCAGCCGAGCGCCGTGGGCCTGGCAGAGCTCGACGATCCGCGGCAGGTCGCAGACGTCGCCCTCCATCGAGAAGACGCCGTCGACGACGACCAGGACGCCGCCGCCGTCCTCCGCGGCGCGTTCCAGCATCTTCTCCAGCTTGTCCATCCGGTTGTGGCGGAAGGGGCGCAGCTTGGCGCCCGAGAGGCGGCAGCCGTCGAGGATCGAGGCGTGGTCGCCGGAATCGCAGATAACAGTGTCGCCGGGCTCGAGGATCGTGCCGAGGCAGCCGACATTCGCCTGGTAGCCGGTCGTGAAGACCAGGGCGTCCTCCGCCTGCATCCAGTCCGCGATCTCGCGCTCCAACTCGACGTGCAACGGCGTGGTGCCGTTCATGAAGCGCGAACCGGTCAGCGCGGTGCCATAGGTCTCCAGCGCGTCGCGAGCCCCTTGCTTGACTCGTGTATCGCCGGTCAGGCCGAGGTAGTTGTTGGAGCCGAGCATGATGATCTCCCGGCCCTCCATTTCCATGAGCGGTCCAGCCTCGGACTCGATTAGGCGGAAGTAGGGGAGGAGGTCGTGCTCCTTGGCCGCTTCGAGCTGCTCGAGCCGGTCGTGGCTGCGCGCCTTCTCGAAGACGTCGGCGGGAGCCTTCGCTGTCTCGCCCATCGCGGGAAGTGTAGGTTGCGCCTCCAATGGGAGAGGTTTCGATCCGGCCCGTCCGCGGCAGGCGCGAGCTAAAGCGCTTCGTCAAGGTCCCGTTCCGCCTCCACCGCGACCGGCCGCAGTGGGTGGCGCCGCTGGTCTTCGAGCGCATGGAGTTCCTCGACCGCGGCAAGAACCCCTACTTCGAGCACGCCGAGGCCGAGTACTTCGTCGCCGAGCGCGACGGCGAGCCGGTCGGCCGCATCAGCGCCCAGGTCGACCGGCGCTGGGACGAGTTCCAGGGCGGCAGCGACGCGATGTTCGGCTTCTTCGAGACCGAGGACGACCCGCAGGTCGCGCGCGCCCTGCTCGACGCCGCGACGGAATGGGCCCGGGAAAGGGGCCGCTCCCGCATCCTGGGCCCGATGGACTTCACCACCAACGACGAGGTGGGGATCTTGATCGAGGGCTTCGAGCGCGAGCCGATGATCCTCCAGCCCTGGCACCCGCCCCACTACAGAGAGCTGATCGAGGCCGAGGGTTTCGAGAAGACGATGGATCTGCTGATGTGGGAGCTGCGGATGGGCGAGTTGAAGGAGGGCGAGCGCTTCGACCCCGCGATCCACACCGCCGCCGAGAAGGCCCTGGGCGACGAAGGGATCGTGATCCGCAACATGCGCAAGCGGGACATGGCGAACGAGGTCCGTCGCTTCATGGATGTCTACAACGAGGCCTGGGGCGACAACTGGGGCTTCGTGCCGATCACGGACGCCGAGGTCGAGTTCCAGGCCAAGAGCCTGAAGCAGGTGATCGACGAGGAGTGGACGTTCGTGGCGGAGAAGGACGGCGAGGTCGTCGGCGCGGCGCTGACGCTTCCCGACGTCAACCAGGTGCTGGCGAAGATGGGCGGGCGCCTGCTGCCCACCGGCTGGCTCAAGTTTCTGCTCGGCCGGAGGAAGATCGACCGGCTGCGGGTCTTCGCGCTCGGCGTCAAGCACGCCTACCGCCACACCGGCATCGCCGCCGGTCTCTACCTGAGGCACATCGAGATGGCCGGGACGCCCGGCAAGATCAGCTGGGGCGAGATGGGCTGGATCCTCGAGACGAACGAGCCGATGAACCGGGCGATGGAAGGGATGGGCGGCACCATCGTTAAGAGATACCGCCTGTACGAGAAGGCGCTGGGCGAATCAGTCGCCCAGCGCCTTCGGTCTGAATAGAACACCGCAACTTCCGAGGTTCGATGAGAGGTCGGCTGATCTCAGGTAGATGCAACGTTAGAGTCGGCTGGATGAGCAATGCCGAGCTAGAGCCGGTTCGAGTCCGCGTCCTGCCCCGTGAGCATTCTGAGTCTCTTATCCTTCGCGATGAGGTGCGAACTGCGGCGATCGCGGCCGCCGGTGGGGTGCTGGCGGGGGCGGCTACCGTGGCCGCGGTGCGGGCGGTCAGCGCCGCGGGAACAAAGAGTCGCTTGCCGCGGCGCCGCTCCCGTGAGCGCCGCGCCAACGTGATCGGCTCCCGCTCCTTCCTGATCGACGTCCACCTGCTGGACCGGTGAGCCTGGAGGTCGAGGTGAGGCCTCCCTGGCCCTACCGGCTGCCGGCCTATGGCGGCGAGGACGGGGTGATGAAGGTCGGTGGCGGCGTCGTCTCCCGCCTGCTCCACGTCGAGGGCAGCCCGGTCGTGGTCCGCGCCTGGCAGCCCGGCGCCGAGCGCGTCATGCTGCGCGCCGAGCCGCTCGACCCGGACGCCGTCGCCGCTCCATGTCCCACGCCGGCGGAGCCGCCTCGGCCGGCCGGCCCGGATCGGCTGGAGGTCGCGATCGAGCGGATGCGCTTCGCGCTCGCCGTCGACGACGACCTCACCGAATTCCACCGTTGCTTCCGGGGCGACCCGCTGCTAGGTCCGCTGCTGCGCCGGCGCCCCTACTTCCGCTCGAGGCGGCGGCCCTGGCCCTGGGAGGCGCTCGCCTGGGCGGTCGTCAAGCAGCTGATCGAGAGCGGCAAGGCGGCGCGAATCCAGCGGCGGATCGTCGGCCGCTGGGGCGCCCGGCTCGGCAGGGAGCGGGGCGCCCTGCGCGACGTGCCAGGGGCGGCGGCGATCGCCGGGCGGGCGCCGGCAGAGCTGGAGTCGATGGGGCTGGCGCTGCGCCGCGCGATCGCTCTGCGCGCCGTCGCCGCCGAGGTTGCCCGCGGGCGCTGCGATCCCGGCGAGCAGGCGGCCGACCGCCGCCTGCTGGCGGTTCGCGAGATCGGCCCCTGGACGGTCCAGTCCCTCGGCCTGTTCGGCCGCGGCGATCCGGACTCGTTGCCGGCCGGCGACCTCGTCTACATGAAGCTGGTCGGCCGCCTCGCCCGGCTCGGCAGGCGCGCCACGGTCGAGGAGGTGGAGGCGTTCTACGCCCCCTACGCTCCGTTCCGCGGTTTGGCCGGCCTTCTGACGGCGTCGTTCGCGCGAGCTGGATAGCGGCAGGTAGTTAGGCTGATATTCGGCAAGCGGCGCTCAAGGGGCTCCGCGACTCGCCGATACACGCAATGATGGAGCGGTCGATGCCGGGTGGAAGCTGGCCCGAAAAGAAGGGCGACGAGTTCCTCGACCAGATCTCCGCTGGTGGCGAGGACTACCGCCGGCTGGTCGAGCGCCTGCCGGCGATCGTCTACGCCGCCGAGCTGGGCGAGCACGGGCGCTGGCGTTACGTCAGTCCCCAGGTCGAGGAGATAACCGGCTACAGCCCCGAGGAATGGCTCGCCGACCCCGAGCTGTGGTCGAAGCTGGTCCATCCCGAGGATCGCGAGCGGGCGCTCTCCCAGGAGAGTCGCAAGACGCTCTCCCAGCGCAACCCGCCGCCGCTCGACTACCGGATGATCACCCGCGAGGGCGAGACGATCTGGATCCTCGACGAGGCGGTGCTCGAGCCCGACGAGCTCGGGATTCCCGTCTGGCACGGCGTCCTCTACGACATCACCGAGCGCAAGAGCGCCGAGCAGGAGCTCCAGCGGGCCGCCGCCCAGCAGGCCGCCGTGGCGCGGCTCGGCGGGAAAGCGCTCAAGGACGGCGACCCCGACGCCTTGATGCGCGAGGCGATCGCGCTGCTGGGGGAAATCGACGGCGTCGAGGCCGCCGGCATCTGGGAGGTCGGCCGCGACGGGCGCGGGCTGAGGCTGCGGGCCGGATTGGAAGGTCAGGTGGCGGAGTCCAGCCGCGTCTCGGCGGCGCGCGACTCCCACGCCGGGGCGGCGCTCGACTCGGGCCTGCACGTGATCGTCGACGACTGGTCCTCGGAGCGCCGCTTCTCGGTGCCCCCGGTGCTTCGCGTCCTCGGCGTGCGCAGCAGCCTCGCCGTCGTGATCGACGGCAAACAGCATCCCTTCGGCGTGCTCGACGTCCACTCGACCGAGCCGAGCCGCTTCACACCCCAGGACGTCCACTTCGTGCAGGCCTTGGCCAACGTCCTCGCCGATGCGATCGAGCGCCACATCGCCGACCAGGCGCTGCGCCACCGCGTCCTGCACGATTCCCTCACCGGCCTTCCCAACAGGCTCAGCTTCGTCGACTCGCTGAACGACGCCCTCGAACGCGCCACGGCTTCCGGCTCCCCGGTCGGCATCCTCTTCCTCGACCTCGACCACTTCAAGCTGATCAACGACAGCATGGGCCACCACGCCGGCGACGAGCTGCTGCGCGCGGTCGCCCCGCGCCTCCGCGCCCACCTGCGGCCCGGCGACATCGTCGCCCGCTTCGGCGGCGACGAGTTCGGGATCCTCGTCGATCGTCTCGCCGACGAAGACGAGGCGGTGGCGATCGCCGAGCGGGTTGCCACGACCTTCGCCGAGCCCTACCCGATGGGCGGCGCCGACCACTTCGTCACCGCGAGCATCGGGATCGCCGTCGCCCACCCCGGCGGCCGCGAGCCGCTCGACGCCAAGATGCTGATCCGCGACGCCGACGCCGCGATGTACCGGGCCAAGGAGCGGGGCCGGGCGCGCTGCGAGCTGTTCGACGCCGAGATGCGGGCCCGCGCCCTGCGCCGGCTCGAGGTCGAGCGCGAGTTGCGCCACGCGCTCGAGCGAGACGAGCTGGTCCTGCACTACCAGCCGTTGGTCGCCCTCGGCAGCGGCGAAATCACCGGCCTGGAGGCGCTGGTGCGCTGGCGGCATCCGGAGCGGGGCCTGCTCGACCCCAGAGACTTCGTCCCGGTCGCCGAGGACAGCGGCTTGATCGAACCGATCGGCCGCTGGGTGCAGGAGAGCGCCTGCCGGCAGGTGCTGGAGTGGCACGAGCAGCGTCCCGACCAGCGGCCGCTCGACCTCTCGGTCAACCTCTCCGCCCGCCAGGTCGCCCACCGCGACCTGGCCCACTCGGTCGCCGAGATACTCACCCGCACCGGCCTCGACCCCGCCCACCTGCGACTGGAGATCACCGAGAGCGTCCTGGTCGAGGAGTCCGCCACCGCGATCGCCACGCTCGAGGCGCTCCGCAAGATCGGCGTCGGTCTCGTCCTCGACGACTTCGGCACCGGCTACTCCTCCCTGGCCTACCTCAACCGCTTTCCCATCGACGCGCTGAAGATCGACCGCTCCTTCGTCGACGCGCTCGGCGTCGAACAGGAGCGCACCGCGATCGTCGAGGCGATCGTCGGCATGGCCCGCGCCCTCTCGCTGGACGTGATCGCCGAGGGCGTCGAGAACGAGGCGCAGCTCTCGGAGCTGCGCCGGCTGGGTTGCGACTACGCCCAGGGTCACCTCTTCTCGCGGGCACTGCCGGCTGAGAAGATCTCCGCCCTGCTCGGTGACGGAACCGCCCCCTATTCGGGGATCTTGCCGGGCAAGTAGGCGTTGCTGAGGAGCTTGCCGGGCGAGAGCGACGAGGAGATCAGCCCGTTGTCGCGCATCCAGCCGACGAAGCGCGCCCACTCGGCCGGGTTCATGAAGCCGTAGGGGCGCCCCGCGGGGGTCGAGCCGGACCCTTCGCGCGGCGCGCCGAGCAGCGGCAGCGTCGCCTTCACCTCTGCTCTGGTCAGCTTCGGATCGAGGTCGGGGTTCGCTTCCAGCAGCGCTTCGACCGCTGCGTTGGGGCGCTTGGCCGCGGCGGCCGTGCCGCGCGCCAGCGCCGCGACGAAGAGGCGAACCGCCTGCGGGTCTTTTTCCAGGCGCTGGCGCTGGGCGACCAGGACCAGCTCGTCGTAGGTCGGCACGCCCAGCTGGTCGACCGGGGTGACGACCGGGTTCAGGCCGCGCAGGCGCAGGTCGACGCCCTCGACGTTGAGGAAGCCGCCCAGCATCGCCTCGGCGCGGCCTCCGGCGATCGCCGGCAGCAGGCCGAAGCCGACGTTGACCGCGTTGACGTCGGCTGGGGAGAGGTTGGCACGGGCGAGGATCGTCTTCAGGTAGGCGTCCTGGTAGGGGATGCCGGCGGTGGCGATCGTCTTGCCGCGCAGGCCCCCGATGCCCTTGATCCCGGACTTCTTCAGCCAGATCATCGAGGTCAGGGGGCGGTTGACGAGCGCCGCCACGGCGACCGTGTCGAGGCCCTTCTCGTCGGCCAGCGCCACCTCCGGCTCGTAGGAGATCGCCAGGTCCGTTTGGCCGGCGGCGAGGAGCTTGATCGGCGCCGCGGGGTCGGAGGGGGTGTGGATGCTGACGTCGAGGCCGGCGTCTTCGAAGTAGCCGAGCTTCTGCGCCATGTAGATCCCGGCGTGGTCGGGGTTGGGGTAGAAGTCGAGCGTCAGGCTGAGGGGCTGCGA
>WNGD01001601.1_pt1 | contig 24453 bp, 16 predicted proteins | sample 5400671 | NCBI WGS metagenome assembly WNGD01 (sample SAMN13153369, study PRJNA577476) | soil metagenome | isolation source: 40 cm soil or saprolite under grassland replicate 2 | place: USA:California | collected 2016-06-15
TCGTTCACATTGAACAAGCATGAATGGTCCCGTAGTGTCACAGCGAGAAGACAAAGGAGAAGAGGAGACTATGAATCCCCTATCTTTTAGCTGGCCCGAGCGCTTGTTAGCATTGATTGCTGGCATCTTTAATCTCATCATAGGTTTAGCTTTTTTCCTTTTGCCGGAGCTGCAGTTTCCTCTCTGGCCCGTCAGTATCTCGCCAATCCTCACGCGCTTCATCGGTGCGATTATCATTGGGAACGGCGTTGGAGCGGTCTGGCTCTCGACGGAACAGGAGTGGGCGCGCGTGCGCCCGCTGGCGCTGGTAGCCGTCGTGTATGGTACGCTAGTCGCGCTGGCCCTGCTTTACCACCTGATATGGCTCCATGCCTCCGCGTTTTTCTGGCTCTACTTTTCGTTCGATGTCCCATTTCTACTGGCGTTTTACGGCCTGTTTATCTATCACGATATTGCTCCGCGCTTCAGAAGGCAGGAGATAAAGCAGATCAAAACAAGTTAGGAGCGCGATGCAGGCACCATTTGTTGATCCATTATCAAGACTGGAACAGTTCAAAGCCGCCCTACCGCTGCTGGGACGCGAGGCGGAGATGCAGGTGACGCGCCTGCTGCTGCGGACCGTCGCCATGGACGCACCACAGGGCGCGCGGGCCTTGACGATCAGCGGCGAGATGGGTATCGGCAAGACGAGATTGCTGGCGGCTCTCTACGCGGAGGCTCAGCAGGACGGCTTTCGCGTGTTGGAGGCCAGCGCCTACGAAGCAGGGAACATGCCTCCCTATTTCCCCTTCGTCGAAGCGCTGCGCCCCTTTCTCCGCTCGGTCAGCACGCAAAAACTGCGCCGCTACACGGGGCTTATCGCTTCCGAACAGGCAGCGGGCAGCGATGAGTGCGGCAATCTCGCCTTGAACAGCACAGCCCTGATCACAGCCCTGGCGCGCCTCTTCCCAGGACTCCCCACGCTGCTACAGAGCGAGCAAGAGTCAGAGATTCTCTCGCCCGAGCAGGAGAAGTTTCGCCTGCTCGACGCCGTAGCCACGCTGCTTGAACGCATAGCTACGGAACAGCCAGTCTTACTGGCGATTGACAACCTGCAATGGGCCGATAGCGCCAGCCTGGAACTGATGCTGTATCTGACCGTGCGCCTGCGCACCGCGCGGGTCGCACTCGTCGGCGCGACTCGCCCACCACGCATGCTCAGCGAGCGCGGCGACGATCTGCCCGCCTCAACGGTGGCTACCAGGGCGCTGACCGAGCTGATGCGCAATGGCATGTTGCTCTTGTTACCACTGGGAGCATTGAGCGCAGAGGCCGCGGCAGAGCATCTACAGGCCCTGCTGCCCGGCACTGTTCCGTCGTCCGTCGCCCAGGCCATACTCACACGTACCGAGGGCAATCCCTTCTTCCTGGAAGAAATGGTGCGCACATTGACGATCAACCAGCAACTGGTGCTGCGCGATGGAGCGTGGAGGTCCGCCGCCGTCAGCAGCACGCCCGCGAGCATCGTACTGGCCGTAGAGCAACGCTTGCAAGGGGTAAGCGCAGCATGTCTGGAATTGCTGCAGGTCGCCGCACTCTGTGGTCGTACCTTTCCTGTAGATGCGCTAATGCAGGTGTTGGAGAAGAGCGCCGCGCAGGTGCAGGCATCTATAGATGAGGCCGTGCAGGCTTCAGTAATCGCTCAACTGCCCGCCGGCGATGGGAGCATGGAAGACGACGTAACGGGTATAGAATATCCACAGATGATCCCTTCCCAATACTTTACCTTCTGTCAGGGCATTGTGCACGAGGTTTTACAAGGCGAGGTTCCCGCCTATCGCGCGCGCCAGTTGCACGCGGCGCTTGGGCGAGCATTAGAAGCGATGTATGGTCTAGAGGCCGACGAACACGCCGCTGAGCTGGCCCGCCACTACGCAGCGGGCGGTGAGAAAGAGGCCACGTTGCGCTGGAGCCTGCTTGCCGGAGAAGATGCCGCACGCCAGCAGGCGCACCGTGAGGCTATCAGCCATTTTCGCCTGGTCCTGAAGCTGCTGGGCGACAATAAACATGCGTTAAAAAATATCCCTACACGGGCCGAGCTGCACCTGGCCATCGGCGAGATCTGGTTCAAGCTGGGAGAATTGGAACAGGCGGCCAACGCGTTCCAGCAGGCCCTGGCACAGCTCCAGAGTCAGCCGCAGGATGCCACCGCCCTCCTGCTGGCTCGAGCCAACCGCTTAAGCGCCGATGTCTATCGTATGCAGGCGAAATACGAGCAGGCGCTGGCACACCTGCAGGCGGCGCGAGCAGCCTTCAGCAGAGACGCGCAGGCGCATGAAACCCCTTCTAGCGACCGGTTAATATATGTTCCCTGGCTACCAGGGCGCGGTTTCCTCACCGGAATGGGCGCCGGGTTGAAACAGATCAGCATCAACGAACGCATCCAGCTCTTGCAGGCCCAGGCGACGCTTGATCTCCTGCTCACTCACCCGGCAGAGGCAGAGCCCGCGCTCTGGCAATCCCACCAGTTGGCGATCGAAATAGGGGATCGCAGCAGCCAGGCTTTTGCGCTACAGATTATGAGCTGGATACGCGGCTGGGGCGAGCGTATCCATGAGACCATTCGTCTACAGAAACAGGCCAATGAGCTTTACCTGGCACTCGGCGATCCATTTCGTGCCGCGCTGGTTGAGCAGACGCTGGGCACTATCCACCAGGCGCTCGGCGAGATGGAGCAGGCGCACCTCTATACGCAGCGCGGCCTGGCCCGCGCACGGCGCTACGGTGTGTATGGCGTGATAGGCTGGTTGTACTGGAACCAGGCGGCACTGGCGCTCAGCCAGGGACAATGGGAGAGCTGTGAAGAGCACCTGCAGCAGGCACTACAAGAGGCCATCGCTACGAACAATACGCGCCTCAAAGCGACTACTTTACAGGCCAGAGCCGAGCTACAGTTCCGGCGCGGCAACTGGGGCGAGGCGGAGCAGCTCTTTCAGGATGCACTGCAGGCCGCGACAAATACCGACTGGCTGCCCAGCACCCTGACCCTGTACGGCCACTTCCTCGCAGTCACCGCGCGCAGCTCCCAGGCCCGCGTCCAGATCGAGCGCGCCCTTGAGCATCCCGAAGTGTCGGGCTTCAGCGGCGATTTCTACATTCCCTTTCTTGCCGAGGCTCTCCTACACATGGATACGCCAGAGCAGGCCGCCACTTATATCGAGCGCATTAAGAACCTGCGTGGCTTCATGTACTACGGCAACGCGGTCGATCGTATCCTGGGCATAGTAGCGGTGCACCTGGGCGATTGGGAGATGGCCGAGCGCGCCTTCGAGGACGGCCTCGCACTGTGCCGACGGGCCCACAATCAACCGGAGGAGGCCACTATTCTCTACGAGCAGGCACGAATGGCCCTGATGCGCAGCGCGCCTCTGCAGCGGGTCTACGAACTCTGCGACCAGGCGCATGCATTGTTCGCGCAGTACGGGATGGAGCGCTCTATCGATATGGTCGATACCCTGCGCGAGGGCGCGGCACAACTGGAACGGCGCGAGGAAGAGCAGGGTGCGCCTGCTTACACCAGCGCGCCCGCCGCAACCGCCATGAAAGAGCAACGAACTGGCTATGTGCTCGAACTGACCCTTACAAAGCGAGAGATAGAAGTACTACGCCTCGTCGCCGAAGGTCATACCGATCGCGAGGTCGCCGAGATGCTTGTCATCAGTCCGCGCACCGCCAATCGCCACCTGAGCAACATCTTCGTCAAACTGGACGTACCGGGACGCGCCGCCGCCGTCGCCTACGCCATTCGCCAGGGTCTGGTATAATCAAGACTGGTACCGTCTTCTCGCTACGCTGCAATGAAACGTCAAGATCAACCGTTCTTAAAAACAAAACAGCGAATATCGCCGCCAGTCTCCTTGTCTATGTGAGCAGATCGAGATTGGTCCGTTGAATCTAATGGATATTGATTTTCCTTGCATCCCCTCTTGACATTTAGAACATTAGTTCATATACTAGAGATACAACATATATTTTTAAACGGAGGAGATCCCTCATGGGAATTGATTTTGCCCATTTACATGTTCATACCGAGTACTCGCTGTTGGACGGCTTCAGCCGTACCAAAAAGATTGTACAGCAGGCAAAGGCGAAGGGCATGAGCCACCTCGCCATCACTGATCACGGGGCTATGTATGGAGCAATTGAGTTCTACAAGGCGTGTAAAGCGGGGGGGATCAATCCCATCATCGGCATTGAAGCGTATCTGACCGAAGATATGCACGACCACTCGAAGCGCTTCAGCGACGACTACCATCACCTGCTACTGCTGGCGAAAAACAACACCGGCTACTACAACCTGCTAAAGTTGACAACGATCGCCAATACACAGGGCTGGCACCTGCGCCCGCGCATCGATAAGAAGGCCCTGGCACAGCACGCGGAAGGGCTCATAGTAACCTCTAGCTGTCTCTCAGGCGAGATCCCCAAGATGCTGTTGAAGGAACAGGTAGAAGAAGCCTACAAGATGGCCGACTGGTACCGCGACGTATTTGGTCCCGAGAACTTCTATCTCGAAATTCAGGAGCACCACGGCATCTTTGACGATGGCAAGCCGTCGCCGCAGGGACAACTCAACCAGTTGCTCTACCGCATGCACAAAGAGAAACAGATCCCGATGGTGGCGACGAACGACCTGCATTACATCGACGTGGACGATTCGGGTTCGCACGATGTGCTCCTCTGTGTGCAGACGGGCAAGCAGCTTGATTCACCCAAACGCATGCGCTTCGATAGCCATGAATATTATTTGAAGAGTCCGCAGGAGATGGCGCAGCTCTTCCCCGAACTGCCCGAGGCGATCTCCAACAGCATATGCATCGCCGAGCAGTGCGGCGTCGATCCGCTGGCCTACAAGGCTCAGTTGCCCAACTTCCCGGTCCCCGCCGACTACAACTCGTCGGACGATTACCTGTATACCCTCTGCATGCAGGGCCTCAACGAGCGTTTTGGAGAGGTGAGCGAGCATGCAAAGCGGCAGCTTGACTACGAATTTAACATGATTGCGCAGAAGGGCTTCGTTCCATATTTCCTCATCGAATGGGACTTTGTGAACTACGCCCGCTCTCACGGCATTCGTTGTTCGGCCCGTGGGTCCGCCGCTGGCAGCCTGCTGGCCTATTCGCTCGGCATTACCAACGTCGATCCCATACGCTACCAGTTGCCGTTCGAACGCTTCTTCAATACCGAGCGCGCAGACATGCCTGATATCGACATGGACTTCCCGGATAACCGCCGTGAAGAAGTGATCGAATACGTCACCCGCAAGTACGGCGATGATTGTGTTGCACAAATGGTCACGTTCAACACGATGGCGGCGAAGGCAGCGGTAAAGGACGTGGCGCGCGTCATGGGGCAGCAGGACGTAGGCGACCGCATCACACGCCTCATTCCGACCGGCCCAAAGGTGACGCTGCAGGGATCGCTGGACGGCGTAAGGGAGCTGAACGCCCTATACAATGAGAGCAAACCGGTCCAGGAGATCATCGACCAGGCACTGAAATTGGAGGGTTCGGTGCGCACCACCGGCGTCCACGCGGCGGGCGTCATCGTCGCCAACGAAGCACTGGAACACTTCGTGCCGCTGCAGTTGCGCGACCCCAAAGATCCGTCGAAGGGACGCATCACGCAATACGAGCAGATGCACCTCGAAGAACTGGGCCTGATCAAGTTCGACTTCCTCGGCCTCTCCAACCTGACGATCCTGGACAATACCCTCAAGTACATCAAAGAGGCACGCAGCGAAGAGGTAGTGTTGGAGAAGATCCCGCTCGATCCGATAGACGACGAGGAACAAGACAGGAGGCGCGAAAAATCCTTCGAGCTACTTGCCAGCGGCGAGACGACGGGTATCTTCCAGTTGGAGGGTCCCAAGATGCGCGAATATATCAAGCAGCTCAAGCCGACCCGCGTCGAGGATGTGATGGCGATGATCGCGCTCTACCGGCCCGGTCCGATGGATAGTATCCCCGACTTTATCGCCGCGAAACATGGCAAGAAGAAGATCACCTATCTGGACCCACGCCTGACCGAGTGGCTCGAAGAGTCCTATGGCATCATCGTGTATCAGGACCAGGTGCTCTTTATCGCGGTAAACATGGCAGGCTTCTCCTGGGGGAAGGTCAACAAATTCCGCAAAGCGCTCAGCAAAAAGAAGATGGACGAGGTGGAAGGCTACAAAGTCGATTTCATCAAAGGTTGCGTCAACAGTGGCATGAAGAAGGAGGATGCAGAGGAACTCTTTACTCTGGTCCTCCCCTTCGGCGGCTACGGCTTCAACAAGGCCCACGCCGCGAGCTACGCCGTTGTGGCATTCTACACGGCCTACCTCAAAGCCAACTACACCGCCGAATTTATGGCGGCTACCATGACCACCGAGGCTGCCGATGCAAAGAAGATCGCCAACGCCATCGCCGAGTGCAAACGCATGGGCGTCGAGGTGCTCGGTCCCGACGTAAGCAGGAGCGACCGGGGTTTTACCGTCGAGAACAAGGGCGTGCGCTTCGGTCTGCTGGCGCTCAAAGGCATCGGCGAGGGTCCGATTGGTGAGATCGTGCGCACCCGCAACGAGGGCGGACCCTTCAAGTCGCTGGCCGACTTCTGCACACGCGTCGATCCTAAGTTTGTCGGCAAGGGCACGATCGAGACGCTGATCAAAGCCGGTGCGATGGACTCGCTCGCCGATGGCAAACGGCATCAACTGCTCGACGCCGTTGAGCGCGCGATGCAATTCGGCAAGAGCGAACGGGCGGCCAAAGAACGCGGCATGAGCAGCCTCTTCGGTGAAATGGAGGAGGTCGAGAGCGCCTTCGCCTTTGCACTCAATGCGAAGGCGGTGGAGATCTCGCGCAAACAACTGCTGGCATGGGAAAAAGAACTGATCGGCGTCTATATCTCGAACCATCCGCTGGCATATCTGAGCGACCTCTTCAGCGAGCACGTGACGCACAGTACAGCCGAGATTACCGAGGAGATGGACCGGCAGAAGGTAGTGGTCGGCGGCACGATCACGGAGGCGCGCCGCATCTCTACGAAGAAGGGCGATACGATGTGTGTCGTGAGGCTGGAGGATATGTTTGGCTCGATCGGCGTGACGGTCTTCCCGCGCACGTACGAGGAGACGGCGGAGCTATGGGTGGAAGATACGGTCGTGGTTGTACACGGCGAGGTACAGGTGCGCCGCGATGAGCCGGGTCTGCTCTGTAACCGGGTCGAACACCTGAAGGCCGTCGAGGAGGAGATGAACCGCAAGCGCTACATGGTCTGGCTCACACTACAGATCAGCGGCGGCGACGAACTCTCTGTCTCCAACGACATCATGAAAGTCCAGGATCTCTATCGCCACCTGCAAGAACGACCGGGCCGCGATCACTTCGAGATCATGGTCGCGAATGGCGAGTGGCAGGTACGCATGACGCCACAGGATAATACGATGCAATATAGCGAAGAGCTGCGCGGCAAGCTGGAAGCGGTGCTCGGTCCAGGCACGGTCGAGGCGGTGGTCGTCGGATAGTGTTATCCATCTATCTTCTAATTTTGACACTTCATCACTATATCGCTATACCTGGAAAGAAACCTTTGCTATGATCCGCTCGTATACCCTTTGATAGTCAAATCATAAATAGAACCACTAAAGAAAAGGCTTGAAATTGTGGGTTCTGAATATATAGGGCCAGACTTTGATGCAACAAGAAATCGTTCATCCCGATCGCAGTTTGTTTCACCACGAAAAGCTCTTGCCCCTCAGGATAACAATGCACCTGATGATGACGATACACAGCCCCTGCGCGCAGTTCGTCCGCAGAAGGTCGATCCATACCAGGAACCAGCCTATCAAGAGCATGTAAGCGGCAATCTTGTGGTGCATCCATCGGAGGCACCTTACTTTCGTCCGGCTTATCAGCCCTATCAGCCGCCGGTGCAACAGAGACAGGGGCCACAACCGGTTCAGGGCAACGCCCAACAGGCTCCGTTGCCATATGCTCCCTACGCGGGCTACCCGCCGCCGTACAATGGGCAAAATGGCTACGCGCAGGTGCCCTACGCGGGCTACCCACAGCAATACTATTACTACCCTGCTTACGGCTACGCACCGTACGGCTACCCGTATCCATATCCCTGGCAGCCGCCACAACCGAGGCGCGACGGCTACCTGCTCGGTATGTCCATCACTGCGTTTACCGGCTCCATTCTGGTCTTCCTGGCCGGCATTGTCAGCATCCTGTTTCTCCTTATCATCGCGGCGGTGCCCACCACGCAGAACCTGGCAGCGTCCCAGCGTTTCAGTGCGATCGTTCAGATGGTCGCTTTTGCCGTTGCGGGTATCATAGGTGGGGGCTTTACATTCTATCATAGCTTCCGTTCGCTTTTCCTGAAGAGGCCCTCGGCTGACTTCAAATTGCCGTGGTTCTGGATCTTCTTTGTCCTCTACCTGATCGTGGTGCTCATCGCCGCCACCATGCGCGCCAACGGGCAGGCCATCACAAGCACACCACTGACGATCTTTATGATTGCACTGGCGGGTATCCTGCCTTCGTTAACGATAGTAGCGCTCGGCGTGCGCCGCATACATTTTCCCAGGGAGGCGCGCTGGCCTACAACCTGGCGGCGCTTCGTGGTCGCGCTTGTCAGCGGGGCCACGCTGGCGATTTTGCTGGCGCTCATCTTCGAACTGGTCCTGACGGTTGTTATAGAACAGCAGTTGGGCATAAAGAATATCTCACTCGATAATCCAGATCAGCCGATCCCGCACGATGTAAAGTCGATCGTGTTCCTGTTGCTGATCGTCTCAGTCATTGCGCCACTGGTTGAGGAGGGTGTCAAGCCGCTGGCGGTGGCAATTATGAGCGGTCGCCTGCGCAGTCCGGGCGAGGCGTTCGTGCTCGGCCTGGCCTGTGGAACTGGCTTCAACCTGATCGAGACCGCCGGCTATATCAGCATGGGCTACAATAACTGGCTTGATGTAGCGTTGCAGCGTACCAGTTCGGGTCTCTTGCATGGCTTTGGTGCGGCGATGGTCTCGCTCGGCTGGTACTATCTGACCCATCCATCCGAGAGCAAACACCGTTTCCTGCTGCCCCTGTGCTGCTGGGGCTACGCCGTTTTACAGCACGGCATCTGGAACGGATCGTTCCTGGTGGCGCTCCTGCCTGCTCCGATCGGACCTTTCCTGGATAATGGGACGGCCTCCCTCGGTCCACTCTCGTTCCCCGCCATCATGCTGGTCTATGGCGTGCTTACACTCTTGATGCTGATCTTCTTCCTCTATGTAACGAAGAAGATACGTCCAGGTAGGCCCATACTCAAACCTGATGCAAGGCAGGCCCCTACTTGACATTCGTTACTCCTCGTCACTATACTCAATGTATGAATAATCAACTTCTAATGATGTGATGACCATAGGGAGATGAGGTGGTTGTCTCGTCTCTTTATGGTTTTCCGCCTGCACGCAAGGAGGTTTATTTCGAGATGAGACACCCTCTACATCCGCTGCGCATCCTGCCCATAGTGATCGCGCTCTGTCTGCTTCTGGCGGCCTGCGGTGGCAGTAGTACAACGACTACCGGCGCGACGCCGACTGTTTCACCGGTGACGCTCAACGTCTTCGCGGCGGCGTCGCTTACGGCCTCGTTCAAGGAGATCGCCACGCAGTACCAGACCGCTCACCCATCGATCAAGATCACCTATAATTTCAACGGGTCACAGTTGCTCGCGCAGCAGATTCTCAGCGGTGCGAAGGCCGACGTATTTGCCTCTGCCGATCTGACGAATATGAAGAAGGTGAGCGATCCCGGCCTGGTCGGCACCCGGTCGATCTTCGCTAAAAACAGGATAGCGGTGATCATACCGGTGAGCAATCCCGGCCATATCAACTCTTTGAAGGACCTGGCGAACAAGGGGATAAAGATCGATGTCGCGGCTCCCAGTGTGCCGGTTGGCAAGTATGGTCTGCAGGTGCTGGATAATATGGGAAAATCATCTGTATACGGACCTGCGTACGAGAGCGCCGTGAAGGCGAACTTTGTTTCCCAGGAAGAGAGCGTAACGGCTGTGGTTAACAAGGTGCAACTAGACGAGGTTGACGCCGGTATCGTCTATCTCACCGATGTTACGGCAGCCGTCGCCAGCAAGGTCAAGCTGATCGACATTCCCGACCAGTTCAACGTGATCGCCCAGTACCCGATCGCCGTGGTGAAGAACTCCGCACACCCGACCGAGGCGCAGGCTTTCGTGCAGTATGTTCTTTCGTCGGACGGGCAGGCTGTGCTGACGAAGTATCACTTCATCTCTCCGACGGCATAAGAAAGTTACTGGCGAGAAAAGGGACGGATTGGCGCCTATGGGACGCGTTGCGAATACAATACCATCCGCATCTCCTGTGGAGGATGTCAAGTCATCGCCACGGGGCACCTTCTGGTCCCGCTGGCCCGCCAGAATACTTGTAGGATTCCTGGCTGCCAGCTTTTTTCTCTTCGTCGCCGTCCCGCTCGCCTCATTGCTATTTCACGAGGCGCCAGCCACGATCTGGAACGAGATCTTGCAGCCCGATATCTTCCAGGCGTTGCAGCTCAGTCTCGTTACGACGACCCTGAGCGCGCTACTGTCCGTGATCTTTGGTCTCCCCGTTGCCTACGCCCTGGCCCGCCTGAACTTCTTTGGTCGCCAGTTTCTGGAAACGCTGGTGACGATCCCGACCGTGCTGCCACCTGTGGTCGCGGGCGTCGCCCTCCTGCTCACCTTTGGCCGTGTGGGTCTGCTCGGTTACTATCTCAATCTGCTTGGTATCACACTCCCCTTCACAACCGTCGCCGTCGTCATGGCGCAGACCTTCGTCTCCGCCCCCTTCTTCATCAACAGTGCAAAGGCTGGACTGGAGCAACTGGACCGTCGCTACGAGCAGGCGGCCTATACGCTGCGCGCCTCGCCCTTCTACGCCTTCTGGCGCGTCGTGCTGCCCCTCATCCGGCCCGCGCTATTCTCCGGCATCGGTCTGACCTGGGCGCGTGCGCTGGGCGAGTTCGGCGCCACCATCACCTTCGCCGGGAACTATCCCGGCGCCACGCAGACGATGCCCATTGCCGTCTACATCGCCTCTGAGAGCGATCTCGATAAGGCGATCGCTCTCTCGGTGGTGCTGCTCGCCGTCTCGTTTGGGATTCTGCTGGCTCTGCGCGTGGGACGCTGGCGCTGGCTATAGAACGAGTGCGACTACCTGAAAGCAATGTGCCCTGCCGGCGCTCCACTATCCACATATACGGAAGGGTAGCGCGCTATCAGGGCACAAAGACAGCGGGTCGCTAGAAAATGTTTTTGTTCAGGGTAGCGAGGAACTCCATGTTGTTGCTCGTCTTGGACATATGCTGCATGAGCGCCTCCATCGCCTCCAAGCCGCGCTGATCGGCCAGCGTCGAGAACATGCGGCGCATGACAACCACGGCTCGTAGCGTCTTTTCGTCGAGCAGCAATTCTTCGCGGCGAGTGCTAGAGAGGGAGATATCGATGGCGGGGAAGACACGGCGTTCGGCAAGTTTGCGGTTCAGGACGAGCTCCATATTGCCCGTGCCCTTGAATTCTTCGTAGATCGCATCGTCCATGCGGCTGTTCGTCTCGACCAGGGCCGTAGCGATGATAGTCAGGCTGCCACCATCCTCAATCTTACGCGCGGCACCGAAGAAGCGCTTGGGTGGGAAGAGCGCGCTCGGATCAAGACCGCCGGAGAGCGTGCGACCGCTCGGCTGCACCGCCAGGTTGTAGGCGCGGCTCAGACGGGTGATACTATCCAGCAGGACCACCACGTCGCGTCCACCCTCGACCAGGCGTTTGGCGCGCTCCAACACCATCTCGGCGACACGCGTATGCGCCTCCGTCGGCTCGTCGAAGGTCGAACTGATCACCTCTGCCTTCACGGAGCGCTTCATATCGGTGACTTCTTCCGGTCGCTCGCCAATCAGCGCGATCATCAGGTGCACATCGTCGTAGTTCTCCGTGATGGAGTTAGCGATCGATTTGAGCAGCATCGTCTTACCAGCCTTCGGGGGGGAGACGATCAGGCCACGCTGCCCACGTCCAATGGGGGCGACCAGGTTGATGATGCGACCAGAGATGTTCGCGGCGCCAGTTTCCAGATTGAACATCTCGCGTGGGAAGATGGGGATAAGGTTATCGAAGTGGGGACGACGTTTAGCAACTTCAGGATCTACGCCATTGATCGCCTCGACGCGAAGCAGGCCATAGTACTTTTCGTTATCTTTAGGCGGACGTACCTGCCCTGAGACCATATCTCCCGTGCGGAGTCCAAAGCGGCGAATCTGCGACTGCGAGACGTAGACATCCATATTGCCGGGCAGGAAGCGCTCCTGTCGCAAAAATCCAAACCCATCCTCCACGATCTCCAATACGCCAGCGCTAAAGATATTTCCTTGCTGTTCGGTATTGGCCTGAAGAAGTCTGAAGACGAGGTCTTGCTTTTTGAGGGCACTGTAACCGGAGAGTTCGAGGTCGCGAGCAAGATCGCGTAACTCCGGTAAGGTTTTTGTTTCTAACTCAGCTATATTCACGTTGCGTTGGGCGAAACACGTATGTGAGGAAAACGCCCAATCTCCTTTCTGCGATGAAGCTAGATGGTATGGTGGGAATATAAATTAAACAGATAGAGTAGTTTCGGAAAACACCCTGCTTGAAAGACTTGTGGCAACAGGTTGTTCTGGTGAATGTAAGAGGTGCCAGTCAGAGTACCAAAGACACTATACTCCACCTTCATACAATCATGTCCCCGTGGAAGTAGCTGGTGGTGTGGTACATATCTTCGGAGCTAGCAAGAATATACCACAGGCATAAGCTAATGTCAAGAGATCAAACTGCATATCTGCGCCGCGTTCCTGAAAACCTCAACAACAAGACCCTCCTCAGCCATTTCAGCATCCCTTCGGGTGCATACCCGGAACCCTATGTTCCAGTCACCTCACTGCATATCATACGGACTCGTGGCGGCAGTTGTCAATCACCAACGCTCATGTTGGTACTTCTTCGCTTATATCCCCACCTGCTCTCTTAGTGGATAGATAAACTTAAATATAGTTCCATACTTAAAATACGTCGTTTTATGGTGTTAAGTTTGAGAAAACCTTGCCGATAGTAATGACCAGAGCGAAGCGACCTTACAAAGTCATTTTTAGCAACTATTTGTAGCGCTACTCTTGTTGGAGATAAAGATCTTAGAACCTTCTCAACGTATTAAATTATACTTGCGAGGGCATTAGATTCTTCTTAGGGACATGAAATCGAAGTCAAAATGGGTTGTTTGACCCATGCGGAACAGTCTTATTTCCAGTATCCTTTCTCGTATAAAGAATAGATAGGTAAGGAGGTAGCGAGAATGAACAATACACTTTGTAGATCAGCCGATATGGACTTTACGGATTTCGACGAAAATTTTGTTCAGGACGTTATCAGAGACATCGAAAGCGCTTACGCAACGGTTCCTACAGCTGTCGTAAAGCTGCCTTTCCAGCAACCGAACGAGGAAGAACTGTATACATCGTTTGAAGAGGCTATTAGCGATCGTCTCATCGCGCTACATATGCGCCTGGACCGCATCAGCCAGTCACTGCCGGGTACCCTGCCACGCGACACCAGGCCTGTTCTGCAGGAGAACACACAGGCGCTAGAGTCCAGGGCACAGCAAGGACAGGCAACAAAGCTGTCTCTTCACGTAACTATCCAGCAGCGTATCACGATCTTCGCCTGCTGCGCGCTGATGTTTATGCTATCTGGCTTCGATCTCATGGGGGTCCTGGTCCTCCACATGCATTAGTGAGAAGCGGAGAATTCGCCGCTCATCGTCTCTTAGCTTCGCTACCTCCCTTTCCGCCCTCGCTCTCTCCCTTCCCTATAACCAGTTACCGGGATAGCTCATGATCAAAGGCGAGCCGCGTCGCGGCGAAGAGTCAAAAGTGAAATAGATAACAGTCACTTTTTCTATATAATGAGCGTTTATACTATACAATAGGGTGTGGAGAAGAGATCAGTTGGTATCATTTCAGGGCTTCGGCTGATGTAGTAGAATAGAAGAAGTGGTACTTGTAGAAACTTAGACCATATAATAGAGAGTTACGAGAGAAAGGCTTTTACAGTGGGGGGCAACTCGAAGAGTCAACAATTTCCCTCACGTCCCGAAGTAAGCAATGCGAACATCACATCAGCGGTCGGGATGGAGGAGACAGCCGGGCGCATTCGTGCCAGGCAGTACTCATTATTTACGCAGACGATTTTGTGGTTTACCGGACTGGTCTGTGTCGCCTTTCTGCTGGGATCTCTGGTACAGGCCTGGTCGGATAGCCAGTTGGAACAGAAGGTCCAGCTCGCGCAGCAGCAACTGAAGCAGGAGCATGCCCGGCATGATCGCCTTGTACAGACGGCTCAATACTATAAAGATCCTGCCGTCATCGAGAACGAGGCGCGCCAGCAGCTCGGTTTTGTGCGACCAGGCGACCATCTCGTCATCGTCGTGAACCCGAACGATAGCAAGCAGACGCGTGTGCAGACGAGCAATCAGAGTGCGCAAAAGCCGGGTTTCTGGCAGGACTGGTGGCATACCTTTTTTGGGGATTAATTTAAGAAGAGGTCCCCCATCCTTGACAAACAAAAATGTTACATGTATAACGTATTGTAATGAAGTTGTAAAAAAACATTGACATTTGGGTGACACGTGAAGCGACGACGCACTGACATTCTCTATATTTTTCTGATGACACAGCTCCAGTACTGGCTGGAGCTTCCTGGCTTTGTAGGTACCGAAGCGCGTTTCGGTGGATGAGCAGCATATTACTCAAAACGGAGCGCCGGTAAAATTGGCGTTCCGTTTTTTTTATTATAAATACTTATCTTTTTTTATCAAGGAGTAACCGGTAATGCGTCCTGTAGTAGAAATATGCAGCTTTCTTGAACTGGCTCCAGTTCAAGAAATGGGAGGGTCAGGTTGCTGTAGTGATAGGTTCTCCATTCATGCAGTGAAGCGTGTTGGGAATGCCCCGATCGTTCAAAACATGGTGCAGCCATCTTCTCTCGCCCTATCTGGGTTGTCCTGGAGTATCGATGTTGATGCGCTCGATTGTCCTGGAATAGATCATCCAACGCTGGTTGAGCAGTCTGTACAACTCAATGAAGCGAGTTGTTTTCTGGAACTTCGCCATCATTGTGTAAGATGATTCTCAGTCATCGTTCGGCTGTACTAATTCCATGTCTGGGGTGGTAAGTGCAGTATTCATCTTCATAGGGAGTTATCATTTATGAGTGTACAATCGCCGGCATCAACACAATCGTTATTGCTAACGCAGTCGCTAGTCACCAGTATCGAAGCATATGTACAGCAGCGGCTGCCACAGTATCTCCAGGAGCTAAGCCATCTCTGCGCCATCGACTCAGGCACTTATCATAAAACTGGCCTGGATGAGATGGCCCTCTACCTTTTGAGCAGGATGCGTGGATTGGGTATGGACGCAACTATTATCGAGAACGCACAATGGGGCAATGATTTCTATGGTGTGATGCGAGGAGAGGGCAAGGGCAAGGTCCTCCTTCTGGGCCATATCGATACCGTCTATCCCGTCGGGACCGCCGCCGGCCGCCCCGTGCGCGTCGAGGGTGATACCATTTACGGGCCAGGTGTCTGCGATATGAAGGGCTGCGTCCTCTCCGCCGTGTACGCTGTCGAGGCTCTGGTGGCGATGAGCTATCGCTCCTTCGGCGAGATACGCTTCCTCTGCGTGTCGGACGAAGAGATCAGCGAGCGTCACAGCAAAGATACGATCCAGCGGGCCAGCGAGGGCTGTGATGCCATGTTTGTGCTGGAGGCGGCGCGTGCCAATGGCGACCTGGTAAGTGCTCGTAAGGGCGGTTCCTGGTATAAGCTCAAGGCATATGGGCACGCCGCTCATGCTGGCGTTGAGCCAGAGAAGGGCGCCAATGCCATTCTAGAACTTGCTCACCAGATAGCACAGTTTCAGAGCCTCCACGGCTGGCGCGAGGGCTTATCGATCAGCGCCGGAATGATTTCAGGTGGCATAGCCATAAATGTCATACCTGATTATGCTGAGGTAAGCTTCGATATGCGTTTTCTAAACAATTTTGATAAGGTTGAAACGGAAAAATTGTGGCGCAAGATGATGCAGATGAAGCGCATTCCAGGGGTGAGACTGGAGTTGGAGGCACAGGAGGATTTTCGCGATCCTATGGTGTGCACGCAAGGAAATCTTGAGCTGGTGCTCTGTGCACAGGAGATAACTCATTGGCTGGGCTTCTCCGTAAACCACGCGCTCACGGGTGGCGTCTCAGATGCAAACTATGCCTTCGGCTTCGGACTGCCCGCGCTCGATGGTCTCGGTCCCGTCGGCGGCCTCGATCATAGCCCCGATGAATACGTGGTAGCCAGTAGCGTTGCCCCTCGTACCGCTCTGCTCGCTGGCCTGATCGTCACTACGGGTGCCTGAAAACTGCTTTGCACTTTATGCAGACCGCGGATCTGAACAATTACCCCATCATCCGAATTTTCGAACCAGCGTTCGAAAATTCGGATGACTTATATCTTTAGCGAGGAGAAGGTTTTAGGCGGGGATCGTGTCGGGTGGTACCAGTGTCCCATTCTTGATCTGCGTGGCGAAGCCTTCTGCCTTCTGCTTCGCATTGGCCGGAACATCCTTGCTCACAGGAGCATAGCCGACGCCATCGACCTTCAGATCGAAAGCGGCAGGAGTGTTGGTGTACTTCCCGTTTTCGAAGCCCTTGATCGTATCGTACACAGCCGTATCCACGCGCTTGATCGCGCTGGTGATTACGCTGGTATGGACGGCATGCTGATCGCTATCAACGCCGATGCCAAAGACGCCTTTTTGATCGGCCCCGTCGAGTGCGCCAATGCCGCAGCCGCCGGCAACCTGAAATACGATGTCGGCCTGGTACTGGTTAATCTGGCTGGTCGCAATGTCTTTGCACTTTGCCGTGTCGTTAAAGGACTGCGAATAGTTAATGATTACTTTTACGGTGGGATCGACCTTTTGCGCACAGTACTTGTAGCCGGCGATGTAGTGATTAACGGGGGGGATAGAGAGTCCTCCCACAGCCGAAATAGTGTTCTTTCCGAGCAGCTTTGGTATCTGGCTCTTTCCATCTACCTCCATCTGTCCGGCGATGGCTCCAACCAGGCAGCCAGCCTCCTGCTCTTTGAACGAGAGGGGCGCCACGTTGGCCAACGTCTCGCAGTTGCTGCTGTTCAGCGGTGTGGCACAGCCGTCAACGATGGCGAAATCCTTGTTGGGATACTGCCTGGCTACCTGGTCTATCGCGCTGTCCATGAGGAAGCCAACGGCGATGACGAGGTCCGCGCTCTGCGCCGCCTGCGTCAGATTGCCTACGTAGTCGCTGGCCGATTGCGTCTGGATCAACTTTTCCGTGTAGCCGAACTCTTTTCTGGCCGTGGTGTACCCCCCGTAGGCGAGCTGGTTAAAACCCTGGTCATTGATGCCGCCCGTGTCGGTGACGATGGCGACCGTCTTCGCCGTTTTTGTTGTTCCTCCGCTGCTACTACCGCTTCCGCTGCTCGTGGTGCTACTACTGCCGCAACCGGTGAGCAGCATAGTAAATATGGTGATGAGTGATGCGATAATGGTCAGGTTCCCATATCTTCGCATGTAAAGTCCTTTCTTCTCCAGGCCAGAGATGGTCGGTGCTCGCCTGTTTCTACTAGCACCCGTCACAGTAGAAGAAACGCGTGCCTGCCTCCACGACGGAGAGAGGGATCGAGCACTATTTCTTCTACAAGACCGTGATTGTGTAAACGATATCGCCCGCGCAAAATCCCTTTACCGCAGACGTTAGACTGAATGGGTAGGGGCGCAGGCTGTTCATAAGATTACATACGTAATAACGGGGCTATTTCTCACCATCTCTGCTGAGTGTGGTCTTGCCTGGGAAGGGAAAAAATAAGGCGGGTAGAAATGCGCCCGGCATTTCTACCCAGATTTTTCTATGAGCGAATCTCTTCAAGCAAGGAGAGATTGACGAACAGGTCGCAGCTCTGGCGCAAAGTGGCCGACATTGCTTCGTCAAAAGCGGCTACCTCGACGCGTACACCGTGGTCGGAGCAGTAATCGAGCATCGGCATGAAGTCGCTATCGCCGCTGACCAGCACGATGCAATCGACGGCGTTGCCATCTACCAGGCGCACTACATCCATACACAGGTCCAGGTCCAGGTCTGCCTTTTTGGCCCCGCTGGAGAAGGTCTTGTAGTTCTTTGTCGTGATGCGATAGCCCAGGCCCTTGACCGCTTGCAGGAACATCTGCTCGTCGCCGGCCTGTGGACTGGTGGGGCAGTAGGCATGGGCACGTACCAGGCGGCGGTTGCCACGCAGGAAGTCGAGCAGTTTGCCGAAGTCTACCCCTATGCGCAGCGTGCGTGCCGAGTAGAGCAGGTTGGCGACATCTACGAAGACGCCCACGCGTTCAGTGGATGGGAACGGTGGCAGCGTCACGGAGACGTTGGCCGGCGACTGGCTGCTGCGGCGCAGCTCGGCTACCATACGATCGGTCTGCGTCTGGAACGCCTGCGAAATGACGTGGGCAAAGTGATTCAGTGATGCCGGAGACGCTCCTCCCTCATGCGTGCGCCCTGGCGTGTAGCCTGGAATACGCTGCGTCTCGGCCCGCGTTGTGCGCCCATCGCGCGTCACGATACTGCCGCGCGCGGGCGATGGCTCGGGTCCCATGAAGGGTCCGGTCGTTTCGTTGCCCTGGTTCATCTGACTGACGGTATAGCCAGAAACGATGGAGTACTGATTGCCGTTCGTTTCGGATGCCGCCGCGGGACGTGTTGGTGTAGAAGCTGCTGGCGTAATTGACGTAATTGGCGTAATTGACGTCGGTTGCGTGGGAACGGCCGGTGTGGCTGGCGTCTCAGTCGCGGACGCCGACGAGCCGTTGTTGGAGCCAGTGCGATGCCTGCGCCGCCTTCGCGTGCTGGCCTTTTGCAATTCAGAGTATTCCAGTGGCGGAAGATCCTCGGGCGCAATCTCACCTGTCTGGTTTGCGGGCTCCGCAACGGATGACGCCGGCGTAGTAGTATCACTGGCCGCAGCTGTCTGCTGCTCCTTGTGACGCTCCGGTCCCTGGCGGCGCCGGCCATGCTCTGTTGTCGGAGCCTCGGCGGCGGGTGTCTCCTGAGTTGCAGCTTGCTTCTGACCGGGCTGCTCTGCGGTCTGCTTTAGCGCGGGCGTATTGCTCGCCGCCGGTTTTATCGAGAATGGTTCCGCTTGCGGCTCACTGCCAATTTGTGTCACCTCTGGCCGTGTCGATTGGCCGCGCTGCTGAACGTCCCGATTCTCCTCAGTCCGCTGCTGGGCCGGTTGTACCGGCGGTATAGCCCCGGTCGGGCCATTGGGGGCCGGACGGTCAAAACGGTAGCGGCGTGCCGGGCGCGGCTGCTCTGACTCTGCGGCTGCTTCGGTGGAAGCGGCCTGCACAGATTGCTCAGGCTCAGGTGTCGTAGGAGTCTTCGCGAACGCTTCTTCACGGTTATGACGATTGATGCCATGCCGCGGAATGCGCAGGCGTGTCGGTGGGCGCAGCAATGGTGATACGGCCCGTTCCTGCGGAGTTGTGGGAACAATCGTTTGCTCTGTTGACAGCTCAGAGATAGGCTCAACCTCTTCCTGCATCAACACCGGAAGATCTGGCGAGACCTCCGTCTCTATCGCAGAGGTTACCGCTTCGGGGGCAGGCTCGCCAGGAAATGTGCCGAAAGGAAGCTGTTCGTCGGATTGGCCGGGCTGCTCGTCTGTCGGAATGACTGTTTCGGGCGTGAGCAGTTGAAATGCCTCCGTCTGTACTTCTTGCCGGGAAGCGGCCAGGCGAGCCTCCTCTGCCTGGCGAAATTCCTCGATAAAGTCAGTGAAAGAGCGAACCTCTTCGCTGGCTGCTTGTGGCGCGGAGTCACTAGAGGTGGGTTCCGCGCCCTCTTCTGTGGGCGTCGTAGTAGGTGCGACAAATGCAGGGTCAGGCGTACCCTCCGCCTGTACCTGGTCGTCCTGCTCTGCACGCTGTTCCTCTGTTTGAGTGAAAGGGGCCTCAGGAGTGTCAGATGTTGCCTGCGGCGCCTCCACTTGTACCTCTGCAGGGGTAGCAGGCTCGTTGGAAGGGGAGTCTTCGGCCTGAACCTCTGCCCCGGCAGGCGTAACGGTCTCAGATGTAGAGGAAGCGACCGTGCTTTCGGGGACAGGCGGATGCTCCACGACGGTTGCATCCACGTCGCTCTGCTCGTGATGAGTATTCTGTGTTGTCACTAAGATCTCCAGTCTCAGTCGTACGAACCGGAGCGCAGGGCGTCACTTTAGAGTATCTTCAACTGAAGATTGTTGGGGCCGTCCTCTAACCTTTTCCAGCTTTATGCCAATCCATCCGCGCTAGTAAATGGGCGGAACAAGAATATTTCGTAAAGCGGGGCTGACTTGACTTCGCCCCTACCATATCTCTGGCAATCTTCTTACGCTCGCTGCGCTATGTATGTTACTCGGTTCGATCTTATCGTTTGTCTTCACTCTTGATGCACACTACCGCCGAATGGTGGAGCGACGGTGCGCACGGGACGAACATCAGATGATTCTCTCATATCGTTCATCCCTACCGTGTTTGGCAGTTGATGATTGTTCGTACTGGTATCCTGTTTGTTCATGGTCGCGGCTTCTCGCTTTTCAGCAGCCAGGCGCGTTGTCGTGCGCCAGACAGAGAGAATGCGCTCCACGGCGGTCACATTTGCAAAGACTGCCAGCAGGGCAAGTGCCCAGATACCAGTGTTAGTTAAGAGTCCGATAGCCAGTATGATGACACGTTCAGGGCGGGCAAGCAGTCCGGTTTTGCATTCGAGCCCCAATCCCTCGGCGCGGGCTTTGGTATAACTGACCATTAATGAACCGACCATTGCGATAAATGTGAAGGTAATCATCCAGGTCTGCTCGTGTGGCACCGGCCAGAGTGGATCTTGAAGGCCAGGATGCTGCAATGCATAATAGAGTAGCCCGAACAGAATAATCCCTTCCGAATAGCGGTCAAGTGTCGAGTCTAAGAATGCGCCAAAGGTCGTGGCGGCGTTACGAACACGAGCCATCGCCCCATCAAACATGTCAAAGATGCCAGCAAAAAGCACCAGCAGGCCCCCAACAAAGAGGTAACCCTGAGCAATCACTATTGCTGTCAGTATACTGAGCAGCAGCCCTATAACGGTTAACATATTCGGAGTGACACCCAGTCCAGATAATGGCTTCATAATCAATGTAACCAGGTGCCTGGCTCGCTGCTGTATGCGTCTGCTAAACATACCTCTATTGTATCACAACTGGCCCGACAGGGCTAGCTCTTTTTGTGAGAAATGTATAATTCTTATCTCACTTTTCTGAAAGAGTGTTGCTAGAGAACTTGATAAGAATGCTGCGAAGCGGTATGAATGCTTTTTACGTGCCTTTTGTCTTGTGCTTGCTGTGGATGAAGCTCTTGCGTAGTGACGTGACCCAAAAGTCATGGGATGGAGATGATCGCAAAAATTATGAGATATCTCGTCACCTATTCAGATCTCCCCTTCCCTGACTCCTCTCGGATCAGGCGGCAACGCGCTCACGCCTGGCCTGGCGTCCCTCTTTGCTTACGAGGTAGCGTACCCAGTGTACGTAGTCCTGCACGTCCCACAGTTTTCCACCCGGCGCACTCAGACCCTGCTCGATGGTGCGCCGTACGTCTCCGGCACCTGTACCTTCAAACCAGGTGACTCCACTACCGATCGAGTTCGCCGTGTGGGCATCGCTGTTGCCAAGCTCCGCCAGACCGTACACTTCGCGGTTGACACGCATGGCAACATGGTTGGCATAGATGCCGCAGAAACTGGCATTCCAGGTCTCTATACCGTCGAGCCAGACATCCTTGTTCGTGTGAATACGGTCCATCACTTCGCGCTGACAACTGTGACGGAACAATCTGTGCAGTGGATGCGCGACGACCGCCAGTCCTCCCTGCTCATGGATCAGGTCGATGCTGCGCTCGATGCTGAGTCCGGGAGGAATACGCTTCTCGATGAACAGTCCTAGCAGATGTCCCTCTTTTGTGCTGACCTCTTCGCCTACAACGAAGTCAAAACGATACGAGCCGTTGGCCCAGAGATCGCGCGCGCGCAGTGAACCCTCGATTACGTCGTGATCGGTCAACGCGATAACGTCCAGGTTAGTATTCTGCTGGACATGCGTAAGGATCTGTTCGATGGTTGCGCTGCCGTCGCTATACGTACTGTGCATATGCAGATCGGCCTTCCCGTGTTTGCCAGCGTGAAATGCCTGTTGGGACGTCATCTGCCCGCGCTTCTGCTGCGTTCCTGCAGACGGGCCCTCCGTGACATCAATCACGTTATTGCTTCTGGTTGTTGACATGTAGCTCCTTCTCTACCTCTATTTTATCTGTCTGTATACTAACTTGAAACCACTCCACATTTTGAATTTATCATAGGTGTGTTAAAGATCAGGCTTAACGCTTTGTAATCTTCCGTTAAATAACGAATATACCCTCCACCTTCCTATAAATACTGATGCGAGCAAGATTGCGTAATAAAATGGGATCATAGCCCATTCTTATGATATGGGGATATACTCATGCATGGGAACTGCTCAATCCTCCAGGGCGGCGTCGGCCTCTATCAGTGCGGGGCCGAAGAGTGGCGCCTCTACGATCATCGCAGGATTGCCCAGGTTCTCTAGCCATTGCAGGCACAGGTGGAAACGCTGGAGGTTGAGTGAGCAATAGACCTGCCGTCCAGCCCGCCGCGTCTCGACCAGGCCCGCGCGTCTCAGTTTGCGCAGGTGCCACGATACGAGCGGCTGGCTGATGCTCAGCATAGCGGTGAGGTCCGTGACGGTGACATCGTTATGTCGGGCAAGATAGTAGACAATGGTGAGACGCGCTACGTCCCCCAGTGCCCTGGTCATGAGTTTCAGTTCGCGCCAGTCGTTCATCTGTCCTCGTGGGCTATACATAAAGATTTGTTTTATAAATTTCTGTTTATATCTTAAGGCTTTTTGGGGGAGATGTCAAGGGTACGGGACTTCGTGAGCTAAGATGAGATATAAAAAATCTCCCTCTAACGCAGGAGGGAGATGAGAGTGGGTGACCAGGGAGTCGAACCCTGAACCTAGCGAGTGAAGTAGATAGCTGCCACTCTCTAGAAATAGAGAGTGTTTCCCATTGTCTCTTCCCGAACCGGACTTGCACCTTTCAGCGCATCCGGCTCTCCAGGCTATCGTTTTAGCGTCGAGAACGCTTAATAGATAACCCTGCACTCCTTCCCCCTGTCTAAGGCGTTGCCCTTAGCGTTTGAGTACTATGAGTGCTCCGTCGCCATATACCTTACGGCACTCAGGCGATCCCCAGGTTACATAGGATCTTCGGTTCGTATTTAGGTACCCCGTACGTCGTATTTCCTTCTTTTGAAGAATATTGTTCCTGAATGAAGGCTTTATCAACGCTCTTAATTTTTCATTGATAACATCAGGATCTGAGTTACTGTACCATACTCAGAGGAAACCAATCCACTACGACTAGGATTCAAGCAATCAGCCTTTACCATGTACGACCTGGCTGCCTGTTTTAGTCTCTAGTACTTTGACCTGAACAGACTTTTTCACAACATGCTATTGTCCTCTCTCACCTTTCGGATAGAGAGTAAGTTGCTGCCTTTACTCACATTGCCTTAGTGAGATCGTGCCGGCGCACGATAGAAGAGCCTGTGCCTCTCTGGGCGCACTTAAGAGTCGCTTGCTCTGCCATTGAGCTAGTCACCCGACGCAGACGATAATAGCATACTGTCTTGTTCCCGTCAAGACTTTTTAGCAACTGAACGAATTATAGTTCGTAATCTTTTGCCCAGCGTACATTTTTCTCCTGCTTGTTCTTCGTTGATGTCAATCTCAACATAGCCTTAGCTGTACCGACTTTATCCACAGGAACAAAGTACACCTTCCCCAACTGCTCTACGTAGGAGACCTCGCCACGGATGGTTTACACATCCTGGCAGTGACGATGACCGATAGGCATAAATAATCTCTTCATTTTGTTCCACTTACTCATCTCACACATGAAAAAATGAGACGTTGATTTTGACACGAGTTTTGAGATAACTCAACAATGAGTACTCACCTCGCGCTCCCAGCCTGACCTGCCATCTCGTAAACCGGACCATGTGTGCCAGAAAACGGACCAGCCTGTTGAAAAAGTCCTTGTTGAGCAGATGAATTTGGCTGCGCCAAGATTCTCCGAGAAAGGGATAAAAAGCAAAATAGTAATGAATAGTATGGATCGATTTTTTAAATTTTAAAACGATATAATATGAAAAACG
>WNGD01001603.1_pt1 | contig 24445 bp, 20 predicted proteins | sample 5400671 | NCBI WGS metagenome assembly WNGD01 (sample SAMN13153369, study PRJNA577476) | soil metagenome | isolation source: 40 cm soil or saprolite under grassland replicate 2 | place: USA:California | collected 2016-06-15
CCCTGCGCCCACCAATCCTGCTCGGTCGGATCGAACTCCGCCGCGATTTCCGGATGGCGCTCGAACGCCAGCACGCGCGAGAGCGATTCGCCGTTGGTCACGGCGCAGTCCCAGCCGTTGTTGACGGCCGCCTCGAAGACCTCGACGATCTCGGCGGTCAGGAACCCCGGGGCACGCACCGGATCCGAGAGCACGTGGACATCGGTGCCGGCGCAGGTCATGTGATACGCGCCGCCCGCGTTGGGATCGGCGTAGACATAAAATGGCAAGCCCGGTGGCATCAGCCCGCCGAACCATACCTGGGTCGCGGCGTAGTCGGCCTCGGCTTTGTCCAGCATCGCCTGGGCCGCGGCATCACCATCCGCGGTCCCATCAGAAAAGACGATGAAATTTTGGGTCTGCCCGGCCTTGGCCTGGCCAGTTGCCGCCGGATGTCGGCGCCGGTGAGCCTCGACCGCGCCGGCCGGCAGCGTGAGCCCGGGAGGCAAGAAGACGCGCGCGTGAGCCTTGGAGCCGAAGAGGCTTCGCAACATCGCGGCGGCGCCCTACGCCTTTTTCTTGGAGGCGCTGCCGATGGCTCGCTCGATGCGGAAGCCGATCCGGACCTGTACCTGGTACTCCGTCAGGCGGTTGTTCTGGACGACCGCCTTCGAGTGCACCACCTCGACCGTTTCGATGCCACGTACGGTCTTGGCGGCCTCGTTGACCGCTTCGCGGGCCGCGTCGCTCCAGCTTTCTTTCGAGGTCCCCACCAGCTCCAGGATTTTCAGAACGGCCATGCCATCCCTCCTATATTCCGTAGAGTCGCCGAGCGGCCGCCACGATGTGGCGCGCCGAGATCTCCGCTTTGTCCATCAGCTCCGCCGGTTTTCCCGAGCCCGGGAGTCCCCGGACCGCGAGATGCACGATCCGCGGCGGATCCATATCCGACGCCAGAGCCTCCATCACGGCGGCGCCGACGCCGCCCTCCGGGTAGTGGTCTTCGACGACCACCAGGCGCCCACGCGTGAGGGCCGCCGCCTCCTGCAGCGTGACCCGGTCGACGGGCTTGACACTGTAGAGGTCGATAACGCGCGTCTTGATGCCTTCTTTTTCGAGCTCGTCCGCCGCCGCCAGGCAGTTGTGAACCGTCACGCCGGCCCCAACCAGCACGACGCGGTCGGTCGGATCGCTACGGACCAGCTTCGAGCCGCCGATGGGGAACCTGGTGCCGGCGTCATACAGCACCGGATAGGCGCCCCGCGTGGTGCGGAGGTAGCTGATCCCCGGATGGTCGGCCATCGCCACGACCAGCGAGGCGGCCGAGGTGGCGTCCGACGGATAGAGGACCGTCGAGCCGTGGATCGCCCGCATCATCGCCAGGTCCTCGAGCGCCATCTGGGAGGGACCATCCTCGCCGATCTCGACGCCGGCGTGCGAGCCGGCGAGCCGGATGTTCGCCTGCGAGATCGCCGCCATGCGGATGAAGTCATACGCCCGGCTGAAGAAGGCGGCGAAGGTCGACGCGAATGGGATGTAGTGGCGCACGCTCATCCCGACGGCGGTCGCGACCAGTTGCTGCTCGGCGATGAAGATCTCGAAGTAGCGGTCCGGGTACGCTCTGGCGAACTCCTCGGCGAACGTCGAGTTGCTGACCTCCCCGTCCATGGCGACCACCCGCGGACGGGACCCCAGCGCCTTGAGCGCATCCCCGTACGCCTTACGGGTCGCCACCTTGTCGCCTTTCTTATAGGTTGGGACCGTGATCTCAACCCGGGCGTCCTTGATCGCCGGTTCACCGGGCTCCGGTTTCAGCCCGTCGACACGCAGATGGCGCACGCCGCCCAGCTCGGTGATGGCGCGCTCCGCCATGTCGGTGGGCAACGCCTTGCCGTGCCAGTTGTCCTTGTTCTCGATCTCGCTGAAGCCCTTGCCCTTGATCGTGCGCGCGATCACGACGGTCGGTTTGGCGGTGGCCTCGCGTGCCTGCCCCAGCGCCTGGTCGATCTGCTCCAGGTCGTGACCGTCGATGACGATCGCCCGGCAGCCGAAGGCCTGGACGCGGTCACGGTAGACGTCGGTCTCCCACTCGTATTCGGTCGGCCCGCGCTGGCCAAGGCGGTTGATGTCGAAGATGGCGGTGAAATTCGAGAGTCCGTAGTAGCCCGCCTTGTCGAGCCCCTCCCAGATCGATCCCTCGGCCAGCTCGCTGTCGCCGGTCAGGGTCCAGACGTGGTATGGGAGCTGGTCGAGCTTGCGACCGGCGAGCGCCACGCCCACCGCGATGGGCAGCCCCTGGCCGAGCGATCCGGTGGCGACATCGACCCAGGGCAAGATGGGGGTGGGATGTCCCTCGAGCCGGGACCCGAACTTGCGGAAGGTAAGGAGCTCGTCGTCGCTGACGACGCCGACCGCTTTGAAGATGGAATAGAGCAAGGGCGAGGCGTGACCCTTAGAGAAGATCAGGTGGTCGTTGTTGGGCTGCGTCCGGTCGTTCCAGTCGTAATGGAAATAGCGGGTGATCAGGACCGCCATCAGGTCCGCTGCCGACATCGACGAGGTGGGATGGCCCGAGCCGGCCGCGGTGCTGGCGCGGATGCTATCGACTCGCAATTGCTGCCCCAATTCCCGGATGAAATCCAGGCCCTGGGTCGTGTGCACCTCGCTGACCGAGCTCTTTGCCATCAGCTCACCCCGCTGTTGGTTTGTCCCCTGGTGTTTAGATTAAGCGCCAGCCGAGGCGGGCCGCTGGTCGGATCGATAGGGCCCGCGCCCGCGAGGACGACGACGCCGATTCCACGATTGGCCAGGACGGGCGGTACCGGAGGTGGCACGCTGGGTGCTGCGTACCCGAGGCTCCGGCTCGACCAGCGAGGCCGCGACGTAGCGCCAGTCGCCCTCGGCCAGCAGGTGCCGCACGTCCAGCTCGGGCAGGGCGGGCGCGCCCTGGCGACGGAGCGTGCGCCAGGCGGCCTCGTCTTCGGGCGTCACGAAGGTCAGGGCACGGCCCTTGACACCCATGCGGGCCGTTCGGCCGACGCGATGGGTGAGCCACTGCGGCGAATCCGGGAGGTCGTAGTTGATCACCAGGTCGACGTGGCTGATGTCGAGACCGCGGGCGGCGACGTTTGTGGCGACCAGCACGTTGGTCCGGAGTCCGCGGAAGGCATCCATGGTGCGGTCCCGGACGTTCTGCGAGAGGTTACCCTGCAGATCGGCGCTGTCATGGCCGAGGTTGCGCAGATCGCGACTCAGCTTGCGGACGCCGTGCTTGGTGCGGCCGAAGACGATCGCGGAACCGCGGTGCCGCTGCAGCAGCTTGCTGAGCGTGCGCAGCTTTTCCGCTCGCGCGACCCGCAAGAGCCCATGCTCCAGGGTCTCCTCGGCCGGCGCGGCGACGATGATGCGGACCGGGTCGTCGAGGTGACGCTGGATCATGCGGCTGACCCAATCGGGCATCGTGGCCGATGCCAGCGCCATCTGGGGTTGGTAGGTCAGCTCGATGATGCGCTCCACGTCCGGCGCGAAGCCGGCATCGAGCATCTCGTCACCCTCGTCGAGCACGAGGAGCTGGACCCGGCTCAACGACAGCCGGCGCCGCGAGACCATGTCGAGGAGGCGGCCCGGCGTCCCGATCACGAGATCGACGCCACTCCGCAGGGCCTGTTCCTGGGTGGCGTAGCCGACGCCACCGTAGACGAGGGCGGATTTCAGGTTGGTAGCCAGGGATTGGAACACGCGGTCGACCTGGATGGCGAGCTCGCGCGTAGGCGTGACCACCAGTGCCCGCGGGCCGGGGCCCTTGACGGCAATCAGCCGCTCCACGATCGGAAGGATGAAGGCGAGCGTCTTCCCGGAGCCGGTGGGCGCCTGGATGACGACATCGCGGCCGCGAAGCAGGGGCGGGATCGCTTCGACCTGGACGGTCACGGGGGTATCGATCGAGTTTTTGGCGAGGGCGGTCAGTAGGTGGGCGTTAACGCCCAGGTCAGCAAACGTCGTGGTCAAGAGGGTACTCCTCGGTCCCCTCTACCTATCTTTGTATTGACCGCGATCTTCAGGACACCGTTTAGGAACGGGGAGGAGAACCGAGAGCGGGCGACCTCGAAATTTGGGAGGTCGCGAACAAGTGTACCAGCTTTTGCCGACGCCTAAACCCGTGATCTCAGCTCAGCAGCCGCCCGCACTCGCTTCAGCCTCACATGACGGTGTCACCGTAGGCCATCGTCCGGGTGCGCGAGTCAGCTCGTAGGCGTAGCTCCGGCAGTCATATATTCCTTGAGCGGCTCGCCCTGGTATGCCACGTAGTTGACATCGATCCACTCCGGAGGTGCTTCAAAGAACTTCAGCATCCGGTTGTAGCTGTCGTTGGTTCGGGGAGCATTCGCGTTCTTGACGTAACTCTCCTTGTCCTTGAATCGAATGATCCCAATGATCCGGTTGGGGTCCTTGTCCTCGACCGCGAACTCACTCGAGACCCACCCGGAGGCGGCATCCGGGCCTCCCTGCTCCTGGGCATAGCGGCGAAACGCGTCCTGCTGACCTTGCTTGATCTTCGCCCGCATGATCGTCCCGTACATCGGCACACCTCCCGTGAACTCACGTCGACGCTGCCTCAGATTTACCCCCAGGCGGAATCGAACCGCCGTTTTGGCCTTGAAAGGGCCACGTCCTAGCCGCTAGACGATGGGGGCGCGATCGAGGTTCATGCTAGCAAGGCAACGGCCGCGACGAGGTTGGTGCCTACTCGCCCCAGCGAGTCTTGAGACGCTCGAATCCCATCGCGACCAGCGTCTCCGCGGTGTGTTCCCAGTTTCGCGGCTGCGACCAGGCGACGACGAGCGCCCGAGTTGCTAGCGAAAGGGCTTCGTAGAGGCTGAAGCGAGCACCCTTGTACCCCGGCCTCACGCTGAGGTAGGCGTCGAGGAAAACGCGACGGCATTCCTCGGCACGCGCGCTGTCCGACCAATCCTTCGGGTTCGAGGGCACCAGGTGGCCACAGTATTTCCCCAGGTCGAAGCTCGGTTCGGCCTGGACGAAGTATTCGACGTCGATCATCCCGAAGCGCTCGCCATCGTAGAGGAACTGGTTGTACTTGTAGTCCCCGTGCGATGGAACCGGAGCCTCGGGCGCGACCTTTTCGGCTTTCACCGCGATCTGTTTGAGGAGATCACGCAGTAAGAAGAAGGTTCGCGGCGCCGACATCTTGAATTGCTCCAGGCGGGATTGCAGCCGTTCGATCTCCACCTCAGCGGTGTGGGGTTGGCCAACGTTGATGCCGGAATTGTGAATGTGGCCAATGGCGCGGCCGGCCGCCTCACATTGCGCCATGAAGATTTCGGAGTGCCGGTCGCTCTTGATTTCATCGCCCTTGAGCTCCGACTGCAGTAGAAGCGAGTGGCCGGCGTGGTAGGCGAGCGGCTGGGAGACGACCAGGTCTCCGGCGTGGCGAGCCGGGAGATCCCAGAGCGCGCGCATCACCTCGTACGTCATTTCTCCGCGTTTACTGTGTTGGAGTTTTCCGTAGATCGTGAGCGGTCCCTCCTCGCCGACATCGGCGTCGTACCGGACGATGCACGCGATTTCGGGAAGGTATTTGACCCGGGTGGCGCTCAGCGAGGCGACTTTCGCGCCCGGCCGCAGATCCTCGAAGTGGTTGGCGAGTATCGGGGCCATGTGTTGCGGATCAAAGACGCTGGCCATCTTGGGGAACACCGGGTCTGTGGGAAAGAAAAACAGAAACAGGTTCAGGTCGGAAAAGAACTGGACGTATCCATGAGGATCGAGAGGATTTCCGTTCTGGCTGGCGAGCAACTTTCTGATGCGCTGTTGATATTCCTCGGAGCCTTCATTGGTGAAGAACGCCTTGGTCCAGATCAAGCTCGTGGCCGGGATTCCGCCGGACAATTCCAGCTCAGCTTCGTAGACGTTCCACAGAACTCTCGGGGCCTCGTAGCGCCGTCCCGATTTGGGGCGAACTTTCTTGACCACCACCGAAGGCATGACCGGGCCAATGACGCGCGTGGCCAGCAGGTCGGCGATGGCTTCGGGTTCCGAAGCTGCCTTGATCGTGGAGTAGCTAACGGGCATGGGGACCCTATCGAAGCTTACGGTATGCAGCGCCCGGCTCGGTTTGATGGAGTGCCGCCGGCTGACATCCAGCGCGGCGGCACGCCCTCATTCCTTCCTATCGCGCCGACCGACCGAAGAGCTCCCTCCGCTTCAACCATGCCGCCGTCAACAGTGCGATAAACCCGGCCAGGATTCCACCTGCAGCGGGCGCCGGCCCGCTCGCGCCGGCCTGGTGCGCACCTCCGCCCGTGGTTGCCAGCTGCCCGGCGGCGCCTGCGCCGCTCGTCCCGCCGCTGGTCGTAACGCCCCCAGCGCCTCCGGTGGTTGTTTCGTTGACGGTGGCCCCCGCGGCGCCTACCGTGCCTGCGGTCTCGGTTACCGTGCCGCCCGCAGCCGCGCCACCTGCCGACGCCGTCGTTTCTGTGATCGTGGCGCCAGCGGTGCCCGAGGTCTCGTTAACGGTGCTGGCTGCGCCGGCCGATGTCGACGTCTCGGTCACTGTGGCCGCGCCGTTTCCGCTGCCGCTGCTCCCGGCGGCGGCAGAAGTCGAGGTCTCGTTCGCAGTCGCGGCGCCGTTCTCACTACCGCTGCTCCCGGCCGCGGCAGAAGTCGAAGTCTCGTTCGCGGTCGCGGCGCCGTTCTCACTACCGCTGCTCCCGGCGGCGGCAGACGTCGAGGTCTCGTTCGCGGTCGCGGCGCCGTTCTCACTACCGCTGCTCCCGGCCGCGGCAGACGTCGAGGTCTCGTTCGCGGTCGCGGCGCCGTTCTCACTACCGCTGCTCCCGGCCGCGGCAGACGTCGAGGTCTCGTTCGCGGTCGCGGTGCCGTTCTCACTACCGCTACTCCCGGCGGCGGCAGAAGTCGAAGTCTCGTTCGCGGTCGGGGCGCCGGATCCGCCGCTGCCCCCTGCCGCGCTGGTGTTGCTGGCATTGCCGGCCGAGGCGGCGCCAGATCCATGGCCGCTGCCCCCTGCCGCGCTGGTGTTGCTGGCATTGCCCGCCGAGGCAGCGCCGGACCCGTGGCCGCTGCCCTGCGCCGCTGCGCTGGTGTTGCTGGCATTGCCCGCCGACGCGGCGGCAGATCCGTGGCCGCTGCCCGCTGCCGCGCTGGTGTTGCTGGCATTCGCCGGCGACGCGGCGCCAGACCCGTGGCCGCTGCCCTGCGCCGCTGCGCTGGTGTTGCTGGCATTGCCCGCCGACGCGGCGCCAGACCCATGGCCGCTACCATGCCCCGCTGCGCTGGTGTTGCTGGCATTCGCCGGCGACGCGGCGCCAGAGCCGTGGCCGCTCCCATGCGCCGCTGCGCTGGTGTTGCTGGCATTCGCCGGCGACGCGGCGCCAGAGCCGTGGCCGCTCCCATGCGCCGCTGCGCTGGTGTTGCTGGCATTCGCCGCGGAGGCGGCGCCAGAGCCGTGGCCGCTCCCATGCGCCGCTGCGCTGGTGTTGCTGGCATTCGCCGCGGAGGCGGCGCCAGACCCATGGCCGCTCCCCTGCGCCGCTGCGCTGGTGTTGCTGGCATTCGCCGGCGACGCGGCGCCAGAGCCGTGGCCGCTCCCATGCGCGGCCGCGCTGGTGCTGCTGGCATTCGCCGCGGAGGCGGCGCCAGAGCCGTGGCCGCTCCCCTGCGCCGCCGCGCTGGTGCTGCTGGCATTCGCCGCCGAGGCGGCGCCTGAGCCATGGCCGCTACCTGCCGCGGAGTTTGCCGAACCCTGGGCGTCATGGCTCTGGCTGGCTTCTGTGCCGCCGTGGCCGTCAGTGCCACCCCCGTCACCACTAATACCTGGATGGAATACGACCTCCTCGGCGGCGGCCGCCTTGGTCATGACCGCGGGCGCGCCGGCGCCCAGGTTGGGCACGGGAGGCGCGGGCTTTCGCGATCCAGCGAGCTCGACGACGAGCGGCGATTCGGCCGCGTGATAGGTCGGCGTCCAGGTCAGGTCGCCATAGCTTGCCGACCGGCCGATAACGAGTAGCCCAGCGAATAGCAGCCCAGAAAGCTTCAAAGGCCAGGTCGACTTCGAAATTAGGACCTCCGAGTCATCGCTGAAAAATGCAGCATTCCGAGGTGCAGCTTCAGTGGCAGTCAATGTTCTTCCCTCCCAACACCCAGATTGGCGACGCCTGATCACCGATTGTGAAACACCAGTACGTCCTTGTCGAGGTTCCGCTTGCTAGTCAGACTAGACCCTCCGCCCAAGTTCTGTCAACCTCCTATATATATAACCTGATAACTGTAATGGGCTGATTTGGCGCGACCTGCCTAGAAGAAGAAAACCGCCGGGCTTTCGCCCGGCGGTTTCAGCCTCGCAGCGATCGCTATCGAATGAATCGCCGCAGAATCTCCTTGGGCCGCAAGAGCGCGACGCCGACCATCGCGAGGAGCGCTCCGAGCAGACCCTCGGCGCCAGTAGCCGGACCGCCACCGGTGTTGGCGAGCGTTCCAGTCTCTCCACCTGCGCCATTCCCTCCGCCGCCGGCGGTCGTCGCCGAGGCGCCGGTTTCGGCGCCGGCCGTCCCCTGCGAGCCGCCCGAGCCCTGCACATCCGAGGCTCCGGTCTCGGCGCCCGCGGTGCCCTGGCTGCCGCCGGTACCTTGCACGTCCGAAATACCGGTCTCGTTGCCCGCGGTGCCCTGGCTGCCGCCGGTACCCTGCACATCCGAGACTCCTGTCTCGTTGCCCACAGTACCCATACTGCCGCCGGTACCCTGCACGTCCGAAATGCCGGTCTCGTTGCCAACGGTACCCATGCTGCCGCCGGTACCCTGCACGTCCGAGATGCCGGTCTCGTTACCGACTGTCCCAGTTGACCCGCCGGTACCCTGCACGTCTGAGATGCCGGTCTCGTTACCGACGGTGCCAGTCGAGCCCGTGCTGCCCTGGACGTCCGAGATGCCGGTTTCGTTGCCTACAGTGCCCATGCTCCCAGCACTACCTTGGACATCCGAAATGCCGGTCTCGTTGCCGACCGTTCCGGTCGAGCCGCCGGTACCCTGAACATCCGAAATGCCGGTCTCGTTGCCGACCGTTCCGGTCGAGCCGCTGCTCCCTTGGACATCGGAGATGCCGGTCTCAGCGCCTGCCGTGCCCGTGCTGCCGCCCGAACCCTGGACATCAGACTGACCAGTCTCGGCGCCTGCTGTACCCGTGCTTCCGGCTGACCCCTGAACATCGGAGATACCAGTCTCGGCGCCCGCCGTACCCGTGCTACCGCCGGAGCCTTGAATATCGGACTGACCAGTCTCAGCGCCGGCCGTGCCTGTGCTGCCACTAGATCCCTGCACATCCGAGATGCCGGTCTCCGCCCCCGCGGTACCCGTGCTACCGCTCGAGCCCTGGACATCGGATTGTCCGGTTTCACCGGCGATTGTCCCTTGGCTTCCGGAGGATCCTTGCACATCCGAGATGCCCGTTTCGTTGCCGACGGTCCCTACGCTGCCACTCGAGCCTTGAACGTCGGATCCGCCCGTCTCCGCCCCAGCGGTACCGGTGCTACCGCTCGAGCCCTGGACATCGGAGATGCCGGTCTCCGCGCCCGCCGTACCTGTGCTGCCGCCCGAGCCCTGGACATCGGAGATGCCGGTCTCCGCTCCCGCCGTACCGGTGCTGCCGCCCGAGCCCTGAACGTCGGAGATACCCGTCTCAGCGCCCGCTGTACCGGTGCTGCCGCTCGAGCCCTGGACATCGGAGATGCCGGTCTCAGCTCCCGCTGTGCCCGTGCTGCCGCTCGAGCCCTGGATATCGGAGATGCCAGTCTCAGCGCCGGCTGTGCCCGTGCTGCCCGCCGAACCCTGGACGTCCGACTGACCAGTTTCGCCGGCGGCTGTCCCTTGGCTACCGGAGGAACCCTGGACATCAGAGATGCCGGTCTCGTTGCCGACCGTTCCCTGGCTTCCACTGGATCCTTGTACGTCCGAAATTCCGGTTTCATTGCCAACGGTCCCGACGCTGCCACTGGAACCCTGGACATCAGAGCCACCGGTTTCGGCGCCCGCCGTACCCTGGCTTCCGCTCGATCCCTGGACGTCCGAAATTCCGGTTTCATTGCCAACGGTCCCGACGCTGCCACTGGAACCCTGGACATCAGAACCACCGGTTTCGGCGCCCGCCGTACCGACGCTGCCAGCCGATCCCTGGATGTCAGACTGACCGGTTTCGGCGCCCGCCGTGCCTTGGCTGCCGGACGATCCCTGGACATCCGAAATGCCGGTCTCGTTGCCGACGGTCCCTACGCTGCCAGACGAACCCTGGACATCGGACTGGCCGCTTTCATTACCGGCTGTTCCCTCGCTGCCGGATGAGCCCTGAACATCTGACTGACCGCTCTCATTACCGGCTGTTCCCTCGCTGCCGTGGGATCCCTGAACATCCGAACCACCCGACTCGTTGCCGCCGGTACCAACACTCCCTGACGAACCCTGTACGTCAGAGCCTCCGGTTTCGGCGCCTGCCGTGCCCTGGCTCCCGGTTGATCCCTGCACGTCAGAGCCTCCGGTCTCGGCGCCCGCCGTGCCGACGCTGCCGCTAGAACCCTGGACGTCCGAGCTTCCGGTCTCGGCTCCCGCCGTGCCCTGGCTACCCGCGGACCCCTGGTTGTCAGAGATGCCGGTCTCGGCGCCTGCTGTGCCAAGACTTCCGGCCGAGCCCTGGACATCAGACTGACCGGTTTCCCCGGCGGCTGTCCCCTGGCTACCGGAGGAACCCTGGACATCAGAAATACCCGTCTCGTGGCCGACCGTTCCCTGGCTGCCCGACGATCCCTGGACATCGGAAATTCCGGACTCATTGCCAGCCGTTCCCGCGCTGCCGGATGAGCCCTGGTTGTCAGAAATTCCGGTTTCCGCACCAGCAGTCCCCTGGCTGCCAGCGGATCCCTGATTGTCGGAGATACCGGTCTCGGCGCCTGCCGTCCCCTGGCTCCCGCCTGAACCCTGGACATCAGACACTCCGGTTTCGTTGCCTACCGTTCCCTGACTGCCCGACGAGCCCTGGTTGTCAGAAACGCCAGTCTCATTGCCAACTGTTCCCTGGCTGCCGGCCGAACCCTGGTTATCAGAGATTCCGGTTTCGGCGCCAGCCGTACCCTGGCTCCCGCTGGAGCCTTGATTGTCGGAGATGCCGCTCTCGCCGCCTGCCGTACCCTGACTTCCCGACGAACCCTGGACGTCGCTTATTCCAGTCTCGTTCCCGGCCGTCCCGACACTACCGCTGGATCCTGGCACATCCGAGGCTCCGGTCTCGTTGCCGGCCGTTCCGACGCTGCCGGTTGAGCCCTGCACATCGGATCCACCGGTTTCGTTGCCGGCCGTGCCCTGACTGCCGGTCGAGCCCTGGACATCCGAAATTCCGCTCTCGTTCCCGGCCGTGCCCTGGCTCCCCGTCGAGCCCTGTACGTCTGAGTGTCCGGTTTCGGCACCCGCCGTGCCCTGGCTCCCGGTCGATCCCTGTACGTCTGAACTGCCGGTCTCGGCGCCAGCCGTGCCGACACTTCCCGTCGAACCCTGCACATCCGACGATCCGGTTTCTGCACCGGCCGTCCCAACACTCCCGCCTGAGCCCTGGACGTCAGACTGTCCCGTCTCGGCACCGGCCGTGCCCTGGCTGCCGGTTGACCCCTGCACATCAGACTGACCCGTTTCCTGGCCCGCCGTCCCCTGACTGCCGGTGGATCCTTGAATGTCGGACTGACCGGTTTCGTTGCCGATTGTCCCCTGGCTGCCCGCGGATCCCGGAATGTCAGACTGCCCGGTTTCACCGGCCGCCGTACCCTGGCTGCCACCCGATCCCTGGTGATCCGAAATACCGGATTCGTTCCCGGCCGTCCCCTGGCTGCCGCTAGACCCCTGGACATCAGAGTTGCCGGATTCGTTCCCACCCGTGCCCTGCGTCCCGCTCGAACCCTGGACGTCCGAAATTCCGGTTTCGAGGCCAGCTGACCCGACGCTGCCGCCCGAACCGGGGGCGTCGGAATGCCCGGTTTCGCCAGCGGCGGACCCGGTTGCCGTATTCGCTGAATCCGTGGCGTCGGGGAGGGCGAGTCCATCGCCGCTGCTGCTGTTCTTGCCCGGGGAGAAGGTGATGACTTCAGCGGCGGCGCTCTTCTTGCTGATCGCGGCCGCTGGATTGCCGGGGAGCGATTTTGGCACGGCTGGAGGCGTGCCCGGCTTCGGCTGATTGATCACCACGATGAGTGGCGTGGGATCGGCATGGTAAGCAGGGAGCCACACGATCTGGCCGCCGCTTGCGGCTCGGCCGACCACCAGCAAACCCGCGAATAGCAGGCCCGAAAGCCTTAGCGGCCAGCTAGACCTCGATATGAGAACCTCGCCGTCGTCAATTGTGGGCGCGCCAATAGCTACTGATGTGTCGGCCACTTGTCTTTTCCCTCCAGCGACCTTTTTCTCCCCGCGGACTATGCGTTAAGCATCTGTAACGCTCGGGCAAAGCCCCGCTTAGATGATCATGCGCCTTGAGATCGAGTGGTGTCAACAAGTAGATCCATAAAGCTGATAGCGCAGCCGTCCCCTTTTGAACTGGGGTCCTCCGCTAAGATAGCCTGATCCGAACCCACCGCCTGGTCCTGGCCCTCGCCGCGGGATTGTTGCTAAGCGGCTGCGGAGCGGACGCACTCGTACCGCACGTGCCCCTCACCCCCCTGGCCAACATCCAGCTACCCAAGGACACGACCCAGCCCTCCTTCGACCTCCTGACGCTCGACTCACGCGTCGGACGTCTCTACGTGTCCCACTCGAGCATGGACGCCATCGACATCATCGACGTCAAGACGAACAAAGTGAGCGGCAGCGTCTCGGGACTCTTCAAGGTTCACGCCGTGGCCTTGACGGCCGATCCCAACATCGTGATGACCTCCGATCCGGCTGACGGTATGGTCGCTGTCGTCGACGTCGCCCAACGGAAGATCGTGAAGCTGATCGATACCGGCCCGCAGCCCGACGCGATCGCATACGACCCACTCAACGATCTCGTCGTCGTGGCCCTGGCTTCATCGAACACCGTGAAGCTGATCGATCCGCATACCTACACCGCGGTCGCGACCATCGATCTTCCGGGCAGCCCGGAGTTGATGGATGTCGACCCGACGCAGGGTCGCGTGTTCCTCGCGATCAATGACAAGGACGAGGTCATCGTCATCGACGTCAAGTCCCGGCAGATCACCACGACCTTCAAGGGGTGCGACATCGCGATCCCAACCGGCGTGGCCTACGATCCGGACCAGCAACGGCTCTACATCGCGAGCCGGCCCGGAAACAATCGCGAGCTCAACGTCATCGATACCCTGCTCGACCGCTGCCTCGGCGTGGTGGACATCGGATTCGGAACTGATCAGCTCGCCTTCAACCGCCATAACCACCATGTCTACGCGGCGAACGGCGGCAGCAAGAACCTATCGGTGGTCGATGGGACCGCGCTCAAGCCGCTGGGCGTGGTCGGAACCGGCCCGATCGCAAAGAGCGTGGCCGTCGATCCGACGACCGACCGCGTCTACGTGCTGGTGGGACGAGCCGGCATCGTCGGCGTCTATCACGACCCCTAACGCGCGTTGGGTGAGTCGCCCCCGGGCGCGTTGACCATACCCCAGGCATCCATGAGGAGCGTCTGCAGCGTCGCGTAGCCGATATGACCGAAGCCGCGATCGCCCCACTGGCTCCCCCAGCTGTTGGCAAACTTGAACATGCGGTTGCGCCGGTCGAAGCCGACGATGCAGATCGCATGGCCGCCGAGGAATTCGGCCCCCGGCTTCGGCATCGGAATGACGCCGCCCGGTGCATCCATGAACGGCTCGTGCACCATCACGCCGGCGATGAAGCAGTTCGTCGTCAGGTAGGCCTCCATCTCAACGATGCGGGTGAGCCGCGCATAGCTCTTCGCCCGGTAGAGCAACGCGGCCTTTCGCTGCTCCGCCGTGGGTGGCACGTTGATGCGCTCGACCGCATAGGGCATACACGCGAGGCTGCAGACCCCCTGGTCCTGGATGATCTTCATCGCTTCGCGGATCGTCATCCCCGCATCATCGGGCCGCTCGCGCCGCTGGCTGTAGATGTACAGCGGCGAGAACTGGTGCGCCGGATCGTTCAATGCCCAGTGAAGCTCGACACCTTTCTGGAACGTCTTGTCGTAGTAGGCCGTGGCGCAGGCGACGCAGGTGCCGGCCGGGCCCTGGTCGAAGACCGGCGGCAGCGCCGGTGAATGGTCGACCTCCTCGGCGAGCGGCAGCGCGCGCAGGAACGTCGCCATGCTCAAATCCCGATGGTCGTAAGGGTCCTTGATGCAGCCGAGCGCGTAGCGAGGCATCGAGGGTGTGACGGAGGGACCGCGATTTTCCGCTGAGTACGATGGACCCGTGGCCCAGGTGAACGAGCCCGTCCGTGTCCGCTACGCGCCGAGCCCGACCGGCGCCCTGCACCTTGGCGGCGCGCGGACAGCGCTCTTCAACTACCTGTTCGCCCGCCAGAAAAGCGGGCAGTTCCTGCTGCGCATCGAAGACACCGACCGGGCACGCCTGAAGCCCGGCAGCCAGGAGCAGATCGAGGAAGGCTTGCAGTGGCTGGGCCTGACCTGGGATGAGACCCCACTGATCCAGTCAGAACGCAAAGCGATCTACCAGCAGGCCGCCAACGAGCTGCTGGAATCGGGGGGCGCCTATCGCTGCTTCTGCACCCCGCAGCGGCTCGAGCAGATGCGGGCCGAGCAGCGGGCCCGGCACGAGCCGGAACGGTACGATCGCCGCTGCCGGTCGATCCCGCGCGCGGAATCAGATCGGCGCGCCGCCACCGGTGAGCGCTTCGTGGTGCGCCAGGCGATCCCCACCGGAGGAACGACGACGCTCCAGGACCTGGTGATGGGCACCGTCACCTTTCGCAACGACACGCTCGACGACCATGTCCTCCTCAAGTCGGATGGCTTCCCCACCTATCACCTCGCCTTCGCCGTGGACGATCACGCGATGCGCATCAGCCACATCATCCGCGGCGACGGCTGGCTGCCCTCGTCGCCCAAGCACCTGTTGCTTTTCCAGGCGTTCAACTGGCTGCCGCCGGCCTTCGCCCATCTTCCGCTCGTGCTGGGCCCCGACAAGAAGCCGCTGGCCAAGCGCCACGGCGCCAAGGATGTGCTCGAGTACCGCGAAGCCGGCTATCTGCCGCAAGCGGTCGACAACTTCATTGCCTTCCTTGGCTGGTCGCCGGGCACCGACCAGGATATCTTCACCATGGAGCAGCTGATCCAGGCTTTTGACCTCAGCAAGATCCAGGCCAGCCCCGCGGTCGCGAACCTCGAGCGCCTCGACTGGCTCAACGGCCAGTTCATCCGACGGCTGACCCCCGACGAACTGGGCACGCGCGTCGCCTCGAAAATGCCCGGCGTCCCGGTGCCGGCGCTGACGCCCTTGATTCCGCTGGTGCAGGAGCGGCTGCGCACCCTGAACGACGCGCCCGAGATGTTGCGCTTTTTCTTCGAGGACCCGGACACCTATCGTCCGGAGCAGCTGATCCCCAAAGGTCGCGAGCCCGCTGCCACCGCTACCGCCCTGACCAGCGCCGCCGCCGCGCTCCAGGGGCTGACCGACTGGACGCCCGAATCGATCGAGGCGGGGCTTCGCGCACTGGCGGAGCGCCTGGGCTGGTCCTCCCGCGACCTGTTCATGACCTTGCGCGTCGCGGTCACCGGTCGCACGGTTACGCCGCCGTTGATCGAGTCGATCAGCCGCCTCGGCAAGGACACCGTCCTCAACCGGTTGCAGGGCGCCGCGCGCGCGCTCGCCGGGCCGGTCTAAAGGCGAGCCGGCGGCAGCGGCCAGTAGCGCCAGCGGACCCGCGCCAGGATGTGCGCGCGCGTGACCGGCCCAAAGTGCCGCGAGTCGGTGCTGGCGTCGGGATTGTCGCCCGCCAGGAAAATCGCGCCGCCGGCGTCGATCGCCGTGATGCGCTTGATGATTTCCAGCTCGGGTCGGTCGGGGCGGCGCACGACGACGACATCACCGACGCGCAAGCGCGTGCGGCCGTCGATGGCGCGGGCGACCACCAGCGCGCCGGATGGTAATCGCGGTGCCATGCTCTCACCTTTGACGCGCAGCGGGTAGACTGATTTACGAACAGCGATTCATCCTATAGGAGGAATTGGCACCATGAATGTGACGGAGTGGATTCGCCCCAGCCGCACGGTTGAGGCCCATTGCGATCTTCCCTGCGGGATCTACGACCCCGAGCAGGCGCGCATCGAGGCGGAGTCCGTCTACAACATCATCAAGAAATACAACGACTCGAAGGACGAGGTCTACCGGCAGCGGGCGATCATCATCAAAGAGGAGCGGGCCGAGCTGGCCAAGCATCACCTCGACGTTCTCTGGAGCGACTGGTACAAGCCCGAGAAGCACGACGCCAAGTTCCCCGAACTCAAGGATGCGCTAAAGACCGCCGTCAGCCAGGGGTCGAAGGTGAAGGCCTCGGTGGACCTTAACGATGCTCAGAAATTCCTCGACCTGATCGACAAAGTCGACCAGATCTGGGAAAAAGCTGGAGGCCCCCAGGAAACGCGAGTCGCGCGACCGACTGCACAGCCCACCCGCGCTTAGCCAAGTTACACAGCGACTTAACCGGGCGGGTGCGCCGTCCAGCCGCGCCCACGACGCTCGGGCCAAATAACGATGCCCTCGCATGCTATGCAGGGGCGGCATGCGGCGCCCGCCCTCATCCGCCCGAAAGGGCGGCTCGCCCTGCGGGCTCGCTGAACCCCTTACGGGGACCAGGCCAGCCGTGAGTCGGCGTCGAGGAAGCTGCCGTGGGTTACGGCGCTCGCCGGGCCGGTCGCATGGATGGCGCCGGCAGGGTCGGTGGCAATCGGCAGGATGAAGAGGTCGAAGCTCCCCTTGACGAGCATCAGGTACGCGATCGCGCTGCCATCCGGTGCCCAGACCGGCTGTGAGACGGTGCCGGCCTGGAGCAGCGACGCCGTGTTGCTCGGCGCCGGTCGCGGCTCGTGGCTAAAGCTCGCCGCGAGGGGCATGACATAGAGGTCGTCGCGCCCGGAGCTGGCGCGCACGAACGCGACGAAGCGCCCGTCCGGGGAGAAGGCCGGCTCGAAATTGCGGGCGCCGTCCGGCGACAGGTAGACGCGCGCACCCGTCCGTAACGACATCCAGGTCAGGCGCGCCACGGGCTCCAGCGGTGCGCCGCCATAGAGATAGGTTGTATAGAGCAGCTGCTCGTTGGCTCCCGGACGCAAGGCCGGATCGCTGTCGCCCCCGGTGTAGGGGACCGGCACGACCAGCCGCCGCGCCGGGCCGCCGGCGAGATCCTGGCCGAAGACAGCGAGGTCGTTGGGCTGCAGGTTCTGCGGATTCGACGGCTGCTTTAAGCGATCGCTGAGGTACACGATCTGCTGGCCATCGTCGGAGTAGTGGGGCGCGAATGCCCAGAGCTTGCCCTCGGGCCCGGCCGCGGGCGTGATCGATTCCAGGTCGCGGCCGCGGGCATCGCAAATGCCGATCGTCGAGCTCTGGTCCTGCAGCTGGGCAAACGCGAGCTGCGCGCCGTTGCTGTCCACGGCCGGGTCTTTCACCTTGATGCCCGCCAGGAGCTTTGTCAGGTGGGTGCCGGAGAAGCGGTACAGCGTCCGCCCCTTGGTGGCGTAGAGCCGTCCGGGAACGTCGACCTGCTTGACGGGCAGGACAACCTTGCCGGGATCGCGCGGCGGCGCCGCGCTCGGCGCGCAGCCCGCCATCACCAGCATCACTGTCACCAGGGAGACAGCCGGGCTACGCCTCATGGCAGGAGGTCGCCGCCGAACAGCTGGCGCACATAGGCGGTGACCGCCGGCCAATCGGCAGTCAGGATTTGCTGGCCATCCGGCGAGACCGCGTCGCGCACGAAGGGCGTGATAAAGGCCTGGCGCACGTCACCAGCGCGGAGGCCTCGCATGAATAGCATGAGCTGAGTCAGGCGCACCAGGTCGAGGTCCGTCTTGACGCGGCCGTTGAGGTCGCGCGCAAAGGAAGGAAGGGCCGTCACCAGGTCCATCCCGGCCGTCCGCTGCTGCATGGCAAGCAGCACCTGCTGCTGGCGTACGGATCGACCGAAGTCGCTCAACAGGTCGCCATGGCGCGAGCGAACGTACTGCAGAGTATGCCGGCCGTCGAGGTGCTGCGGACCGGCGGCGAGGTAGACGCGCTCCGTCCCATAGCCACTGTTGCTGAAGTCGTTCGGATAGTTGTCGTCGAGCACGGGGTGCAGGACATCGACGTCGACCCCACCCAGGCGGTCCACGACCTTCACCAGCCCGTTGAGGCCGATCCAGGCGTAGTAATGAATGGGAATGCGAAAGGCCTTCTCCACGGTGGCCCGTGCCAGCGGCGCGCCGCCCTCCGCGTACGCCAGGTCGATCTTGGCCCTCGCGTGTCCCGGGATCGCCACCCACAGGTCGCGGGGCAGCGAGAGGAGCGTGACCTGGCGCTTCGCCGGGTCGATGGATACGACGATCATCGTCTGCGAGAGGACCGCGTCCTGCGCGAACTTCTGGTCGTTGTCGCTCCCCAGCAAAAGAATGTTGACGCGCTGCTTGGAATCGAGCGGCGGCGGTGTCGCGGCCGGCGTCGCCAGCGGTTTGCCGGGCGAGAGATCGTGGTTGTCGAGTAGCGCCAGCACCGGCGACAGGTAGAGCAGCACGCCGCCCACCAGCACCAGGGAGAGCCCGATCGCTGCGAGCACGACCCAATGCGCACGCCGCAGGCCGCCACGGCCCGGCACGCCGGCGGCACCGGAGTGATTCATGCTTCCAACCCGAGGCGCGCCCGTGCGCGCCCCGACCTCCCATCTCTATTAGGCGTGGCCGCCGATCACGCCGTCAAGTCGCCCCGGTTGCAAGGCGCACCGTAACCGTCGAGGCGGGATGAGAAAGCGTTACGGAATCGTGGCCGGCAACCCCGAACAAGCTGATGAAGACCGGACGTTACGTGGATTAGAGAGATGCACGAGCCAGGAAATATCCTCTCGCTCCGTTTCGGCTCTCCGGCGGTTCCGCATGTCTACCGCACCCCAGCTCAGCTGACGTTCTGCTACCAGTGCCATTGCGCGGTCGACCTGGGCGCCACCACCACGGCGCTGCGGTCGGGACACTGGGCACGGATCGGAACCTGCGCGCACTGCGGGACCACGATCACCCGGATTCTCAAGGCAAGTTAACATCGATCGGTGACCTCCCGGCCCTCCCGGCCAGCGGCGCGCCGCGCCCGCCGGGCCGCCCCCAACCCTGACGCGGTCGAATCACACGCCACCAAAGAGCAGGATCGCCCGGATAAAGGCTCCTACGCGATGATTCTGGCCTTTGCCGCGGCGCTGCGATCGACCTGCCTCAGTCGAAAAGTCGGTTGCGTCATCGTGCGCGACGCTCAGGTGATCGCGACCGGCTATAACGGCACCCCCAAGGGCACCTGGCACCCGGAGGAGTTTCCTCGTCCCTGTCCCTGCGTTGGGGGCGTCAGCGGCGCGGATCTCTCGCTCAAATACTGCGCGCACGCCGAGGCCAACGCGCTGGCGCAGAGCGCCTATCGCGGCTCCTCGACGGCGGGGGCCGACATCTTCTGCACCAACTTTCCCTGCATCGAATGCGTAAAACTGCTCATCAGCGCCGGCATTCGAGCCATCTATTACGTCCACGGGTATCCGGATGTGAGCGGCCTGCGCGACCGCTACTTAAGCCAGGCGGGGATCCCGAGCCATGCTATCGCGTGGTCGCGGATCCAGCCCCATCTGTCGGCGCTGGCGAAGGGCTAGCCGGCGCGTCGAGCGCGGCCGGCTCGACCACGAAGGACACGCTCAACTCGGGATGGGGCCGCGACGGAAGTGCGGCAGCGGACGGCAAGAGGACCGCGCACGCCACGGCGGTGACCAGCCAGCGGCGCCACGATGCCCCCACGGAAGAGCAACGGGACCGGTGGGCGGCACCAACCCGGCGTCGCCGGGCTGCGCCACCGGCGCCATGGGGACGTTACAGTCGCGACAGCTCCTCCCTGCCCTTCGGCGCCGCGGGTAGGGGACCCTGCGGTTGGCGGGGCGCACCGGCTCGCCGAACCGATTGGGCGTAGCGGATGGAATCAGCGGCGGCTTTCCTGGGCGCCGACCGCTGCGCAAGCGCGACCCAGAACGCCGCCGGGCCCGCGTAGCGATCGCGCGGCGCATCTGCGCTCTCGCCCGCCGGACACCAATGGACGCGGCCGCCCTCACGAAGCCACACGCTGCCGTCCGGCTCCGCCAGGTAGACGAGGCGAGGCCCCAGGCCGGCCAGCAATCGCAGCGCCTCGCGGCTGTCCACCGAGCCGAACAGGACTTTAGCGTCCGCCGCCTGCAGCGCCACGCTGTCCACGGCAGCGAGCGCGGGCTCGAGTACGCGGCGGGTCGTGCGCGCATTCGTCCACCAGAGGAGGTCGGCCTCGAGCAGGAGCGCGGAGCGACCGCCGCGAGCGTGCGCCCCGGCCAGCGCCCCCAGTGCCGCCGACCGGGCGGGCTCGACCGATAGCGCGTAGCCGGACACCACAGTGAGCGCGGCCCTCACAAAGTTGGGAGGAAGCTCATCGAGCCGGAGCGCGAGGTCGGCGCCGCGCTCGACCCGTCGCCCCTGGGCTTCGCCGTCCGGCTGGTGCCAGATGGTGGTGCGCAATCCCGGCGTCTCGCGCAACCAGCGAAGATCCACTTTGAGCCGTTCGAGCGCATCACGCACCCGGCGCCCTGCCTCATCGGCTCCCACTTTGGCGACGAGCGCGGTGCGCGCGCGCAGCGCCGCGGCATGCGCCGTGAGCCGGGCCGCCCCACCGCCCAGGATTCCCGGGCTGCTCGCCGCCGCGCGTTCTTCCGCCACGTCACCGACAGCAAGCCAATCGAATCCCCCGCTCATCGGGGTCATGATAGTTAGTCGGCGTCGTGGTGCCTGGGTAGATGCCCGTGCCCGTGTTGTACCGGCGGTACCGACGGGACGGGCAGGGCTGACGGGGTGGCGAAGACCGGTGCCGCTGCCGGCGTGGCAGTGGGGTATGGTTGCGCGGGCCGGCGCAGCTCCTGCCGCCACGCCGTTGGCGACGGCGCCGGAGTGATGGCGACCACCATCCCAAGGGTGTGACTGCCGCTGGGCGTTGCCGCTTCGGAAAAATCGTCGGTGTCGACGGTAGGGATCGCCAGGGAGAGATGCAGCACGCGGCTCCCGGCGGGACCGAGCACCAGGGAGGTCATCTGGTAGAGGGTAAGACAGCCCGCCGCGATCAGCAGGGTTCCCGCGGAGAGGCCGCGCCGGCCGGCGACGGCGAGCAACCCTCGCATGCCAAGCATCCTAAGGAGCGTCCATTTCGACCAGGTAGTCCAACTGGCCCATTACGGCCGCCATTCGGCGGAGGGCCGCTAGAGTGAGGCCATGGCGAACCGGCTCGCGCAGGAGACCAGTCCCTACCTCCTCGAGCATGCCAACAACCCGGTCGACTGGTATCCCTGGGGCTCGCAGGCGCTGGAGCGCGCCCGCACCGAACACAAGCCCATCCTGCTCAGCATCGGCTACAGCGCCTGCCACTGGTGTCACGTGATGGCCCGCGAGTCCTTTGAAGACCCGCAGACCGCCGCGCTGATGAATCGCGACTTCGTCTCCATCAAGGTGGATCGCGAAGAGCGGCCGGACCTCGACCAGGTCTACATGCGCGCCGTGCAGGGCATGACCGGCTCCGGCGGCTGGCCGATGACCGTGTTCCTGCTGCCCGACGGCACGCCATTTTTCGCCGGTACCTACTTTCCGCCGAGCGATCGTTTCGGGATGCCGGCGTTCCAACGTGTGCTGGCCGCGGTGGCCGATGCCTTTGCCAGGCGGCCGGCCGACGTGGAGGAAACAGCCAACCAGGTCCGTGATTTTCTGCATCGTCCGTCCGTGCCGCTGGCAGCAGGCGAACTCGCGCCGGCGCTGTTGGACGAAGCCGCCGCGCAGCTCACGCGCGACTTCGACGCGGCGCACGCGGGCTTCGGCGGCGCCCCCAAGTTTCCGCAACCGATGCTCGTCGAGGTTCTCCTGCGTCACCATGTGCGCACGGGGCAGCCGGCCGCGCTGGAGATGGCACGGCAGACACTGCGTGCGATGGCGGCGGGCGGCATCTACGACCAGCTGGGGGGAGGCTTCCACCGTTACAGCGTCGACGAGCGCTGGCTAGTACCGCACTTCGAGAAGATGCTCTACGACAACGCCCTGCTGGCGCACGCCTATCTCGACGCCTGGCAGCTGACCCATGACCCGGCGTTTCGACGGGTCACCGAGGAAACGCTGGCGTTCGTGCTGCGCGAGATGACGTCGGCGGACGGGGCGTTCTACTCCAGCCTCGACGCGGATAGCGAGGGCGAGGAAGGCCGCTTCTATCTCTGGACGCCGGCGGAGCTCGAGGCGGTGCTCGGCATCGACGCGGCGCGCGCCCTCGCCGGCGCCTTCGATGTCACGGCCCCGGGGAATTTCGAGGGTCGCAACATCCTGCATCCCGTGACACCGGAGGCAATCGAGCTGCTCGATGGGGCGCGCGGCCGGCTGATGGCGGCGCGGGCGCAGCGTGCCCGGCCGCATCGCGATGAGAAGGTGATCGCCGGATGGAACGGCTTGATGCTGCGCGCGGTCGCCGACGCGGGACGCGTGCTCGACCGGCGCGACCTCGTCATCGCCGCCGAGGCGAATGCCCGATTCCTGCTCTCGCGCATGCGAGAGGGCGGGCGCATGCGGCGCAGCTACAAAGAAGGACGCGCGCCGCTGGCGGGCTTCCTCGAAGACCAGGCGGCCGTGGCCGACGGGGTATTGAGTGTCTACGAGGCGACCTTCGATCCGCGCTGGCTCGAGGAAATCCGCAGCCTCGTGGCCGAAATGCTGACCGCATTCTGGGATGAGGAAGCCGCGGCCTTCTTCGATACCGCGAAAGATCAGGAGCGACTCGTGGTGAGACCCCAGGACGTGACCGACAATGCCATCCCGTCGGGCACCTCGCTGGCTGTCGCTGTCCTGCTGCGCGCGGGCATGCTTCTCGGCGAGCCAGCGTGGACCGATAGGGCGCGGTCAGCGCTCGAGCGCCTGGCACCGACGGCGGCCAAGGCGCCCCTCGCGTTCGGACACTTGCTGACGGCACTCGATTTCCACCTCGGCCGGGTCGTGGAGCTGGCCGTGATCGCGCCACCGGGGGACCCGCAGGCCGACGGCCTGCTCGACGTCGTTCGCGAGCGCTACCTCCCCAATCACCTGCTCGCCGCCGGCGCGAGCGACCCGGGAATCCCGCTGCTGGCCGACCGGCGCGCGATCGATGGAAAGGCGACCGCCTATCTCTGCGAACATTTCGTCTGTCAGGCGCCGACCCAGGACCCGGGTGAGCTGGCGCGTCAGCTGGATGCGTTCAGGGCGAAGCCGGTTGCGTCAAGAGCCAGGCGCGATACTCGGCCGGCGTATTGATGTTGCGAAAGGAGCGCAGCTCCGGATCGACGAGGCGCAGCTCGTCCGGCGTAACATAGCGGACCTTGCTGGCGGCCAGCAGCATTTTGAGGCGGCGCTCGCCGGCCGCGAGGAGGCGCTCGATGCGGGGTGCCAACCCGCGATCGTAGACGGCGCAGACGCCCTGCGGCTCCGAGCCGAGGCGCGGGACCACGGCGTCAACCTCACCGGCCAGCCCGCACAGCAGGGCGGCCAGCCCCGGATCGACATCGGGTAAATCACAACCGACCACCCAGACGAGTGGGGAGCGCGCCACGAGCAGCCCGGCATGGATCCCGGCCAGCGGGCCCAGACCGGGGTAGCGATCGTCGACCATGGTCGTGCCGGGAAGGTGATGCCGGCCCGATGCACCGGCGACGATCGTCTCCTCGACGACCGGCGCGAGCCGGCGAGCGATGTGCTCGATGAGCGTCCCGTCGCCCGCCGGCAGGGCGGCCTTGTCGCGACCCATGCGGCGGCTCAGGCCGCCGGCCAGGATCACGAGGCTGCAGCCGCCGCGCATGGCAAGAGCCTACGCCGACGCTTACTGCCCGATGGCGCGACCATCGACTGGCCCTGCTCGTTGTCGATCACATGCGCAAGCCGGCGCCGGATGAGTTCAGCGAGATGCGTGACGGGCATGAAAAAAGACCGGCGCCGGCCGGCCTCTTTCTTTGGTGCTGGCTCGGAAATTACGGAGATGTGGAGGCTGAAGCCGAGGCCGCGATCGACGGGGCGGTGGACGGTGGGTTGATCACGATCGTGTTGCCGCCGCCGACGCCGAACCAGTGCGCCACCGCAAACCCATAGAACAGGATCGCGAGGATGACGATCAAGGCGATCAGGAAGATCGCCACTACCGCCGCACTGGAGCCACCGTCGCCATCGTCGTGCTCATGAACGACTGCCATGTTTACCT
>WNGD01001645.1_pt1 | contig 24435 bp, 18 predicted proteins | sample 5400671 | NCBI WGS metagenome assembly WNGD01 (sample SAMN13153369, study PRJNA577476) | soil metagenome | isolation source: 40 cm soil or saprolite under grassland replicate 2 | place: USA:California | collected 2016-06-15
AGGTTTCGGCGCGGCGTTCCGCGGAACGCAAGAGGCGACGAGAGCAGAGAATGGCCGTGATCCGCGAAGAAATCCGGCGCTTAGCATTTCTTCTTCATGAGAGAAGTATCTATCCGAGTGCAAAGCAAATAGGGAAGGTGCTGAAGGACCCGCACATCACGAGAACAAAGGAAGGGCGTGAAGCCTGGATTTTAGCTCTGACAGAACTGGGCTACCCAACCGGGAAGTTCGGGAGAGGCGGTTGACTCTGAGAGGAGACCGTAGTACCTCTGTGGTCCCCCATTTAAAAAAGGATCCCGGCGCCTTCCCAAATCTACTATGAAAAGAGAGATTATTCCTCGATAGGAAGGGGAAGCATAGTTTTGCAGGGAGGAAAGGGAAGCATAGTTTTGCAAATTGTGCAAAACCATGGGTAAAAAGACAGCACAATTGAAGAGCAACATTACCTGGCAGAGGCGTATGGGAGTCGAACCCACCAGGGACCGCGCCGAGCGACCCCCCAGCCGTTTTGAAGACGGTGAGACCCACCGGGGCCCCTACACCTCCATACATGTGTGGCTGTACTACATCTACCTCCGTCAGATCTTTCACCATCAGTTCCGCCTCGCGCAATCCCGGTAGGTCCCTGTTACCAGCAACCGCAATACAGCGCATCCCTGCAGCGTGTGCCGCCTGTACGCCCGCGACAGCATCTTCGAAAACCAGGCACACTGTTGGATCCATATGTAGCTCTTTAGCTGCTTGGAGAAAGATGTCAGGCGCAGGTTTTCCCCTTGCTACCGTTTCACCTGAAACAAGCACTGAGAGATAGCGCTTGAGCCCCAATACATCACTTATGAGTTGAATGTTCTCAAGCGGTGTGGAGGATGCCAGGGCTTGGGAAAAACCTGCCTCATGTAGCCCACGCATAAGTTCCATTGCACCTGGCAGAGGTGCTGCGCTCTCACGGATGAGTTCGCGAAAATACATCTCTTTGCGATCTGCCAGCGCTTTTACTCTTTCAGCAGGCAGATTGCCCCAGATCAAAGCAAATATATCATCATTGCGCTTGCCGAATGTTGCCCAAAAGTCAGCATCGGTCATTGTAATGCCCTCTTCACGGGCCAGGCGTTGCCAGGCCCGGCGATGTTCGTCTGCGCTATCAATGATCACACCATCAAGATCCCAAATCACTGCTTGTATTACATTTGGCATGAAGAATTGCTCCTGTTCGTTTTTGGTTAATATATTATACACTTTCAGGCGCTTTTCTATAGACGCTCAGCAATGAGGATGATACAATACACATGGATATTTTCCCTGATGCTGTCTACCATTTGCCCGCATCGCTCATAAGCAAGATATGGAGGCGTGACGTAGCTCTCCAGGTATCAAGAAGGAAGAGCTGCGTCCTAGAGTGCTATGGATTACGGGTTTACAATGGTGTCCTGCATACTGCTTCCACAGGAAGTAGGCAGGGACAAAAAACTTCTGCGCAGTGTATTAGAGCCTCTTGATCTAGGCAAATGGCTAGATCTAGGGCCACGCGGCCTGCGCCTCATTCCCCATGACCTTGCTCTGCCACCTACTTATTTTAACCCTGATGGATCGGTAGACCTGGTCAACAAAGGCTTATACCTTGATGATGTAATGTCCCATATGGAGCGCATTGCAGCCGCGTTGGGATGCCAGCTCGAGTGGGATTTCTAGAACCCGGAGGGATATCCAGGATGAGTGATCGAAAGTTCTTCAATGAAGAGATGGAGACGCTTCCTAAAAGCAAGCTCAAGGCATTACAATTGGAACGTCTCCAGGCAATTGTTGAGCGCGCCTACACACGGAACCAGTTTTATCGGAACCTCTACGATGAAGCTGGCGTCAAACCATCGGATGTCAAATCGCTGGAGGATATTCGCAAACTGCCGTTTCTTGAAAAGAAAACGGTGCGTGCTGCGTATCCGTACGGGATGGCATTTGTCAAGCCAGGTGACCAGGGTGGCCCTGTAGAGGTACATGCGACAAGTGGCACAACAGGTAAGAGTGTGCCTGTTTTCGCGACAAAGAAGGATATTGATTATTGGTCGGACCTCAATGCTCGTGAACTGTGGATGACCGGTATGCGACCGGGCGATATTTTGATGAACTGCTACGGATATGGCCTGGCAACGGGTGGGTTTGGATTCCACTATGGAGCGATAGCCATGGATGTGTTGGCAATCCCTATGGGGTCCGATGCCCGTCAATACGATCGCATGATCGATTTTATCGTGGATTTTGGTGTAACCGCTTTTTGTATGACGCCTTCCGTTGGACTCTATGTTGGTGGCAAGGCCCGTGAACGCGGCGTCGATTTTAAGAATACCAAGCTCAAGATAGGCCTGTTTGGCGCTGAGCCCTGGCCATGGGAAACGCGTCTGAAGCTAGAGGAACTCTTCAATATCACCGCCTACGATGAATTTGGCATGACGGAGTTCCTCGGGCCAGGCATGACGTGCGAGTGCGAAACCCGCGACGGGATGCATGCATGGGCAGATGCTTTCCTGGTAGAGTGCATCGATCCCGAAACAGGGGAATGGATGGAAGAGGGTCAGGATGGTGAGCTTGTGTGGACATGGCTCACAGCAGATGGCACTGCTATGATTCGCTATCGTAGCCGAGACCTTTCTCGCATCTGGTGGGAAGAACGATGTGCCTGTGGTCGTACCCATCCGAAAATTGCCGCGATCAAGGGTCGCAGCGATGACGCCGTATCCATTCGTGGCCTGATTGTCTTCCCGAGCCAGGTCGAGGCAGCGTTGGTAAAATTTCCCGAAACTGGCTCGAATTTCCGTATTGTCGTTGACAAGCGCGATGGGCTGGATACCTTTGATCTGAAGGTCGAGGTGAAGGATGCATCTATCTTGAGTGACAGAGAACGCAGTCAGAATCTAGGTCGAGAGATGGCTGAGGCTGTCAAGACGGTCACGGGTAACTCACCTAAGGTAGAATTGGTGCCTGCAGATAGCTTGCCTCGTGCAAGCGGTGGTGAGTCGAAGACAGCCAGCGCCCGTGTAGAGGATCGTCGCAAGAAGTAGTTTCGCCTCCTGGATATAGGATATAAGTTATTGAATAGCGCCTCTAAATCTAGGGACGCTATTCTTTATGCTCATATGGAGTGCGTCCCTGCTGCAACCTGGGACGCGATAAATAGACTCCTACAATTAGTGGATGATGCCCCACATAGTCAGCACGATTGCTAATGCTGCAATGCCATTGTTGAGCATGTGCAGCAGAATAGATGGCCAGATCGAACGAGTGCGCCAGCGGAGAATGGCAAGGGCGAGCCCTATAATGAAGAGTACCGCGAATGAGCCTGGATCGGCGTGGGCCACGGCGAAGAGGAGAGAGCTGAGGACAATTGCCCATCCGAGAGGCATACCCCGGCGCAATCCAGGGAAAACAAACCCACGAAAAAACACCTCTTCACAAAAAGGCGCTATGACCACGGCTGAGAAAAGTGTTGCATACGTCGTTAAGGGCGCAACCCTGCTCTCGTGGAGAATAATCTGGTCGTTCGTTTGCAAGTTCAGATGCAATACGGAGATCAGATATGAATATAGAGTATTAATGCCGAAAATTACTAGCATCAACAAGAACACCCAGATCAGTGTTTGGCTTATACGATAGCGGCGGAATCCGAGGGATTGCAGCGCCAGGGGTGCACGTGGAGTTAACGAGCGGAATGCGGCATTGGCGAAGTAGAAAGGGGCAATGAGGAAGGCTCCCTCAATGATCGCGGAAAAGATGATCGTCACAATTGCGCCTATGAGATCTGCTCGAGGAGAGAGCGGCGTGGTAATGGAAGTGCTCCCGTTAATGCTCGAGAGTATCAGTGTCAGTGCGATCCACGGCAAGAGTGTTAATAAGACTCCGAGGAAAGTTTGCTGTATTGACCAGGGTGCGATATCTGGAGGTGCGCCCATTATGGGCCGTTTATCTGCTTCTTGTTCTAGCAAGTGATTCTCCATTTTCCTCTAAATTAACAACAAAGAGGGCTTTCAAGGTTGCTGTACATTGTCAATGTGGTATACTAGCTACAACATTATCTTACCGCACATAAAAGATACCAGGAAGGATGAATTTTTGTCGGGTACTATCGAAACCAACCCATCTGAAAATTCCAATTGGCGAAAGCATAAAAATGCTTGTCCGTTTTACCGTGAGCGCTGGTTTCCCGGTAATGACGTGGCAGCAGGCGAACCCATGTATCAAGTGTTTTGTATGAAAGGCACACCGCCCATTACTCTCGAAGAGCAAGATCGCTGCCTACACAGCAAAACCTGTTGTTGGCGTCTTGCAAAGAAACAGCCAGCTGCTGCGCAACCAGCTACTGAAGAAACTCCTTCTCCCACCCATTAAAGCAAAAAGCCAGCAGTCGAAACCGCTGGCGGGCCGTATCACATCTGCCTCATAGATTCAGCTACTGCTCAAAAACCCATCAATATGGTGCTCTTTCTTTTACTCTCGTTCTCGCGACGAATAGATAAAGGGTTCCAGAATATCTTCATACTCAAAGAGTTCTTCAGGTTTGAAGAATCGTTCAATCTCAACCCTGGCAGTGTCAAGCGAGTCCGAAGCGTGAACAAGGTTGGCCTGCACACTCATTGCGAGGTCGCCGCGTATCGTCCCGGGTTCTGCCTCACGCGCTTTTGTGATGCCACAAAGTAATCTTACGGTGTTGACACAATCGGTTCCTTCCCAGCAGCAGGCGACGACAGGCGTGCGGCGCATAAAAGCCTTGATTTCTGGAAAGAAGTCTCGCCCGGCTAGATGGCTGTAATGAATATCAAGCAGGTTATCAGGTAACGTTATCATTTTCATACCGACCAGCTTGAGACCTTTACGCTCAAGTCGATTGATGACTTCACCTACTAAGTCTCTTTGGATAGCATCGGGTTTGATGAGCACTAACGTACGTTCCATACAGTTAAATATCCTTCAGGAAACTTTCCCTGGGGGTCTTAGTGAGCATTTTGCTTCTCACTTTTTACAGGCAGTGTGAGATAAACTTCACCAAAACGCCAGCATTGTGTTGCTGGTTAAACCAATCTCCAGGTCAAGGGATGTGATGGCGTTTCGTTTACAAACGCTGTTTTGTTGACAATATAATACAGTAAGCGCTTATGAAACGCAAGCCTTACAAAAGCACTTATTCAACCTTCTCCCGCTGGAGTCCATCGATGGCTTCGAGTCTTGACTTGAGCTCGGCATTCACTTTTTCCTGCTTCTGTAGAAGTTGTCTGAGCGCCTCAAACCCGGCTTGTAGGTCATCCGGAGCAGAGTCACTGCTCTCCTTATAAATCGCATAGCGTATTCACGCTAGTAGATCGATAATTAAGACCAACGTGCTTTCGAAGCAAAAATAGTGTATTCTGAAGATGTAATTTCGCCCCCACCATGAGAACCATGACGAGCCGCGCGCAGCGGCAACGTTCTCGCCGGAAAAGGAACGCGCGGCCGCGCTGACGATGCTGACGCTGTCCGGAGCGAAACTCTTCTACGAGGGCCAATTCGAAGGACGGCGGATCAAACCTCCGGTGTTCCTGGCGCGCCGTCCGGTCGAACCGCTTGATGCGGACCTGCGAGCGTTCTACTACAAACTGCTGGCGGCGGTCAAGGAATCGGGGCTGCGCCAGGGCGAATGGCAGCTGTGCGCACGCACTGGGTGGCCCGATAACCGCAGCTACTTGAACCTGGTGGCATGGCGCTGGAGCCAGGGCGAGGCGCGGTACCTGGTCATCGTGAACCTCTCGGAGTACCGTTCGCAAGCGCGTGTACAGATGCCCTGGAACGAATTAGCCGGGAGAACGTGGCAGTTGACGGATGTACTCAGCGGCGACATCTTCGAGCGCGATGGCGGTGAGATGCAGTCGGCAGGCCTGTATGTGGATGTGCCCGCGTGGAGTTTTCACTTCCTGCGCTTCTCATCCGACCAGAACGTCAGGTGAAGGAGTCCGAGTGGTATTGTCAACTGAAGGATGAGATGCATCCCCTGGCTGCTTTTCAGTCAGCACATCATGAGCGTGAATCTAAAGGAGTCGTGCTAACGTCCGTCGGATTGGATAGCGGCAGGCTGAATTGCTGTCTCAAGGTCCTCAGGTACCCCATTTGCGCCTGCTCGATTACCGGTTCGCTCCCAAAACGGCCTTGTTCCACATCCTCTGCCAGCATTTCCACCAGGGCAGCTAAAAAGGCCTTGAACTCTTTGGCTTCGGTATCATTTCCCAACAGCGCGCTCGCTTTCTCGATATACAGGTGCAACTCGCTCAAAACCGCTTCCCTGTCGGAAAGGGATGAGAGATGGAGCCCTGGCAGCGGATTTTTAGTGTCCTGGAACATACCTTGGATCAATGCATTGTCTGGATATGCCTCTTTCACTTCTCGGAAATACCGCATGCTATCAATCACGTCACGCAATGTGGCCATCGGATCAGCAACCCCCATTATCAGGGTTCCCAGCAGCATCGCGCTCGGCAGTGCCATCAGCCTGGCCTGCTGTTCTTCGGTATAGCGAGGCATGATTGAGTTCCTTTCTCTCATGAATATGAACATTCTCTCCATTTTAAGGGCTGGCCAGGTCTATGGCCTAATCGCCGCCCGATTGAACAGAAGCCTGAGGTACGATGTCCTCACCTTTCTCCTCAAGTTGAGCAGCATCCTCAATCTCGAACTGCGCAGGATGGCTGGCGCGCCAGGTCATCCAGAACGCTACCAGCACGGCCTGGATGACTCCTGCCATGGGTGAGGCAAAGAGCGCACCCGCCCCAGCCAAAGAGTTCCGCAAACGCAATCATCGCCACCAGGGACGTAATAGGGTATAGCCCGACCGATTTCCCCAGAAGAGGATGAGTCCCAGAAAGGTCCAAACCAGGATCACTAGAGACACAATGAGCCGGTTCATCCACGTGGTACGAAAAGTCGTGTGTGTCGAGACGGTGCTACGTTGTCGTGAATCCATCTCTGCTCTTTTCCTCATTAGCATGAACTCATGTGCATGAAGATCCTCTGCCTCTATCCCTGTTCACGCACTACGATGAACCACTGTTAAGAGTATAGTGCCCCGGAGATGAAAACACATCTTCAGAACACCCTATTTTTTCGCGCTTCAGGCGAGGGAAATTCCAGTTGGTCAGATTGCGTAATCTGTTTACACTAGTGAGGTTCCGTTTTCAGAGGAGGTGATGCTCCATAGCAAAGCGCGTGGCGGCGCTGCGCGAATTGACATCGAGCTTGCGATAGATCGCCTGGATGTGCGCATTGACCGTGTTCGGACTCAGGACGAGCTGCTCGGCAATCTGGCTGTTACTCATACCCATGCTCACCAGGCGCAACACCTCGACTTCCCGCGTGGTCAGTCCGTTCGGGATGGCGGGAGCCGACTCTGGTTGTGGCTTCGCTGGAGGGATGATGGCAATCTGCACAGCGCGCGGTGTTGCTGTATCTTGTGTTTCTGCTGAGAGCGCCTTTTGCGGCGTCATCGCCAGTCCTGCCGTCCACGCCACTGTAAAGGCCTTCTTGCCGAGCTTGTTGCGCGCCTCTGCCAGGGCGCGCTCATAGAACGGCTGCTCCGTGCCAAAGGGCGTGTAGTATCCATTGGCTCCACGTACTGCCTGTGCGGCTGCGAAGAGCTGGACCGCCCGCGTGGTTTGCCCCTGGGCCAGCGCAATTGCTCCCAGCCCTTCCAGGCACGAGGCGGGGATCCACTTGGTCCGTGGGACGAGCCACTTCCCTTGTACCTTCGTGACACTTTCCTCGAACAATGCGTGGGCCTCGGTCAGCTTGCCCTGCCGCAGAGCCAGGTGTCCTGAACCCCAGAGCACGCGCGCCAGGTCCTCGGTATTCTCTTTCTCTCTCGCCAGTGCCAGCGCCTCCTCCAGCAAGGCCCGAGCACTCGTCTCCTCCCCAAGCGCCATCAGCTCGCAGGAAAGGATGGTCATCACTTCCGACGTGTAGAACGGGACACCCAACCTTCTGAAGAGTGCAAGACTTCTCTTAGACAGCCGGCGCGCACTTGCATAATCTCCCTGAGCATAGCTTACAAAGCCGAGGTAGTGAAGATCGGTTGCTCTTACCCATGTGACCTCCCCCGCTTTGAGTAGCGCCAGGCTTTCCTCTAACAGCTCGCGCGCCTGGCCATACTCCCCGCGGGAAAAGGCTCCCATCCCCAGCGTGAGCAGCACTTCAGCGCAGTTGCTCGTATCTCCCATCTCCCTCAAGCGCGAGAGGCCCTCTTCTATGTTTGCAAGTCCTTCTGAGACCTTGCCAAGGATATGCATGACGGTGCCGCGGAGATAGAGGGAGGTCGCGATGCCCTGCTGGTCTTGCAGGTGTCGAAACAGCGCCAGGCTTGCTTCAAGATAGACAGCTGCTTGCTGGGGATCGTGCTGTCGCACCGCCAGGTAGCCAGCAGCATAGAGCGCCCTGGCCTGTGCCCGGCTGCCACCGTGTCGCTCGTCCAAGCTCCCTGCTTCCAAGGTCTGCTCCAGGAACCTGCGGCCCTCGCTCAGGCGCCCGCGAAAAAACCAGTACAGCTGCAGGGCTGAGGCGATGCGCAGGACGGTCTCGGTCTCATGGCGCGCGAACAGCCAGTTGAGGGCTTCTCGGATATTCTCGTGCTCCTGCTCCAACCGCTGCAGCCAGGCTAGCTGCAGAGCACCGGGCAAGGCAGCCTCAGCTTGTTCGGCCAGCGCCAGGTAGTAGGCCGCGTGGGCGTCCCGGCAGCGCTCCAGTTCTCCATTTGCCTCCAGGCCCTCCAAACCATACTCGCGAATCATCTCTAAGAAGTGCAGGACTGGCTCATGCCCTTCCTCTTCGCGCTGCTGCAGGAGGCTTTTATCGACCAGGGATGCCACCCCATCCAGAACGGAGGTGGTTTGATCACCTAGCATCGTCGAGATCGCTTCTGCTGCTTCCAACGTGAAATCCCCTATGAAGATGCAGAGTCGCCGGAAGAGCGTTTGCTCCTCGGCCGTGAGTAAGTCGTAACTCCAGCTGATGGTGTTGCGAAGCGACTGCTGGCGACTGGGCGCATCCTGTTTCCCACCGGTCAACACCGCTAAGCTATTCCCGAGGCGGGAGAGCAGCGCCTGGGGCGATAGCAGTTTGATGCGTGCCGCCGCTAGCTCGATGGCTAACGGCACACCCTCCAGCCGGACACAGACCTCCGCTAGGACAGCTGCGTTTTCTTCAGTCAATGCAAAGCCCGCTTTGACTGCCTCTGCGCGCTGCACAAAGAGTTCCACCGCCGCCATTTGCAACAGGGTTTCATAGGGGGGCAGGGACCGCAGGTCGGGAATTGCCAGCGTCGGTACTGCGAACTCATATTCGCCCTGCACGTGTAGGACGGCGTTGCTGGTCACCAACACCTTGAGCTGCGGACAGGTCGCGAGGAGTTCTGAAAGCAGTGAAGCTGCTGGAAGCAGGTGCTCGAAGTTGTCCAGCAGGAGTAGGAGTTGCTTCTCGCGCAGATAGGCCGCGAGATGTTCGAAAGGGGAGCGATCTCTGCTCTCAGGCAGACCGAGTGTGCGTATGATAGTGGGGATCACCAGGTCAGGGTCGCTGATGGGGGACAGAGCGACAAAGCAGACGCCCTGGGCAAATGCCTCCAGCGTTCTGGCACCCAGCTCGATGGCCAGGCGTGTCTTGCCGACTCCCGGGGCGCCGGTCAGCGTCAGCAGCCGCACCTGTGGGCGCAACAGTCTGGCACATGCCGCCTGGAGATCCTGCTCACGCCCGATCAGCGGTGTGAGGGGTATGGGTAGATTCTGAAAGTAGCGATGCGAGCCTCTCAGCGTCGTTTTGGCAATACCTGCTTCGTCTGCTGCTCCTACGGGCACGGCAGAGGAACTGAACGAAAGGGAAGCAGTATGGCCTGCCTCCTCAAAAGCCGAGGCAAAGCTGAGCACGTCCACGTAGCGTAGTGCCGGGTCTTTGGACAAGGCCTTGAAGACGACTTGCTCTACCGCGTGCGGCACCTCCGGGTGCTGCACGTGCAGGGAAGGCGGGGCAGCAAACAGGTGCTGGCCGGAGAGTTCGGCCACCGTGCCTGCAAAGGGGCGGCTACCACTGAGCCACTCATAGACCATCACTGCCAGGGCATATTGGTCGCTCGCAGGACACGGCTGCCCGCCAATCTGTTCGGGCGCCATGTAGGCCAGGGTGCCGAAGCGCTCCTGCACCTGCAGCGCGTCCGTATTGGACGTGAGCAAGGCCAGCCCGAAGTCACTTAGCAGCACCTCGTGTTTGGCCCCCAGCAGCAGGTTCTCCGGCTTGAGATCCCGATGGAGCACGTGTTGATCGTGCGCAAACTGCAAGGCCGACGCGATGGCCATGACATAGCTGACCACGCTCGAGAGAGGCACTATGGTGCCTGGAGGGTGCAATTGGCGCAGATTGCCTCCTGACGCGTAATCCATGACTAGGTAGGAGACCTGGTCCTGCTTGCCGAACTCCAGTACGCGAATGATGTGGGGATGCACCAGGTGACTGAGGTGACGGGCTTCAGCGAGAAAGCTCTCCAGGGCGTGCTGGTCGACGGGAGCGCGCAGGACTTTGAGCGCGACCTGCGTGTTCAGATACATGTGTACGCCCTGGTAGACGTCAGCGAACATACCCGTACCGATCAGGTGGCTCAAGTGGTAGTTCCCCATGTGCTGCCCCATACGCTCAATCATGTCCGTTCCTCTTTTCGTGCTTGCGTGTTCTATCAAATCCTACAAATCACTGTATCAAAGACTCTCGGAAGTGACCTACTGAGCCGATTTATTCCACATGATAAAGATACAGTAATCAACCAGATTTGATAGTAGCTGCAAAAGTAGAGAAAGATGCGTATGGCGTGATAGTGGGTCGATCCTGTTTCATGGGTGTTCCTAATTTTAGGCACCTTGAGACTATGTGAAAAGTGTTTGGAAGTCGCTTTACAAGGCCATCGAACAAAAAACGAGGAGTATCTTATAATATTTTCGCTCGTCTCACCTTCAATGTAGGGTGAACACGACACTGGCAATACAAAACCTACCCGCCTGCTTGAGGGTCATCCCGTTGAAATAACCCCTACAACATTCTAGTCTACTCTATTCTAGTATACATTACAATCGTTATTTTTCTCAATTTTGCTCCTGTTTACACAGAACTCATGGTCAGCGCATAGAGTGAATTACCTAGTGCTCATTGGCTTTGCTTGTTGCATAGGCTGTAAAGGCAAGGTCGCTAGAGACTGTTAAATTCTTGGGTGAACACTGCCAGGAGGGCCGGACGCGCATGAGCTTCAACCGAGATCATGTTCAATGGCGTAGCGTGTCGCCTCACTGCGTGATGTGATTTCCAACTTCTTGTAGATCGAGTACACATGGATATTGACCGTTTTGCGGCTAATCATGAGTCGTTCAGCAATCTGCTTGTTGGTCAGTCCAGTCGCCAGCAGGCTCAACACTTCGACTTGACGAGGGGTCAGTCCACTAGAAAGGGATGAAGGGGACTGCGTTGTGAGAGGCGCAGGAACACCAGCGTTGACCTGCTGGCTGCTCTTGATTTGCCCTTCTGCTGCCAGCACCTCCGGGGGGTCATCGTCTGCCCTTCTGCCCACAGCGCGGCAAAGATCTCTTCCCCAAGTTGGGTGCGTGCTTGTGCCAGCGTGCGCTCGTAGAACGGCTGCTCGATCCCAATCGGATTGCGATACTCACCGGTGACCCGTAAGGTGTCTGCCGCGGTGAAGAGCCGGACGGTCCAGGCGGCTTGTCCCTGGCTGAACGCGATTTCCCCTAGCCCCTCCAGGCAGCAGGCCAGTACCCATATTGTCCGTGCAGTTAACTTGGCGGCTCTCCACTGGTCCAGCAGCGTGGTCAAGCCTTCCTCGTACAGCGTGCGCGCTTGTGTCAGCTTGCCCTGGTGCAAGGCCAGCCAGCCCAAAGCACACAGCGTGCGTGCCAGATCTTCCCTACTCTCCCCTTGTTTTCCCAGTGCCAGCGCCTCTTCGAGGAGTGCGGCAGCCGTCATTTCCTCCCCAAGGGCGGCTACTTCGTACGCCAGGATGGTCAGGGCTTGCGCGGTAAATCCCGGATTGCCCAATGTTCTGAAGAGGGCGACACTCTCCTCTGAAAGACGGCGCGCGTCCGCGTACGCTCCCTGGCAGTAGCATGCCCACCCGAGCATGTGCAGATCGAGCGCGATATTCCACGGATCGCCCAAATCTCTAAACAGGGCCAGGCTCTCCTCACACAGTTCCTGCACCCTGGCAAACTCTCCCCGGAAATGCGCCTGGATGCCCAATGTCATCAGGACTGTAGCGATGCCCATCCTATCTCCGATCTCTCTGTAGAGCCGCTGGCTCTCTTCGAGCAACGCATTGCCAGCGGCGTAATGGCCGCGATGATTATGCTTGATGTTGCCCAGGATGGTCAGCGCGTCAGCCATGCCTTGTTTGGCTCCCACCTTGCGAGAGACTCCCAGGCTCTCTTCTAACAGCACCGTGGCTCGCTCAAAGTCGAACTGCCAGAACGCCAGCCACCCCGCAGCATACAGCGCCTTCGCCCTCACCTGGGGTGACACAGACGTCTCGTCTGGCCTGCTTGCCGCCACTGCTCGCTCCAGCAAGCTGAGGCCCTCGCTCAGATAGCCACGCAGAAACCAAAACTGTGTCAGTGCTCCCACCAGCCGCAAGGCTGCTTCCGTCTCGTTGCACTCGATCAGCCAGTGCAGCGCAGCCCCGAGATTGCCACGCTCCCGGTCCAACCGCTCCAACCAGCTGCTTTGACGCATGTCGAGCAGGGCTGGCTCGGCCTGCTCCGCCAGCGCCAGGTAGTACCTGGCATGGGCATGCCGCGTGCTCTCTAGCTCTCCGGACGTTGTCAGATGCTCCAGGCTATACGCGCGGATCGTCTCCAGCATCAGCAGACGCCGCTCATCGCTCTCCTGCTTCTCTGGTTGGAGCAGGCTTTGCTCTACGAGGGACGCGGTCACCTCCATGACGGGCGTGATCACATCGCCTGGAGCCGTGCACACGTCCTCCGCTGCTTCCAGCGTGCAGCCACCCACGAAGACGGCAAGTCGCCGGAAGAGGCGCTGCTCCTCAGTCAAGAGCAACCCATAGCTCCAGGTGATGGTGTTGCGCAGCGTCTGCTGGCGAGCTGGCACATCCGGTCCTCCGCGCGTCAACACGTCAAGCGGCTTCTCCAGGCGGGCGAGCAGCGCACGAGGTGAAAGCAGTTTACTGTGCGCGGCCGCCAGCTCAATCGCCAGCGGCAAGCCGTCCAGCCGGGCACAGATCGCGGCGATGACGCCAGCGTTGTCTTCGGTCACCTGAAAATCGGGCACCATCGCCTGCGCACGCTGTATGAAGAGCGCGACTGCCCCATACTGCCCCATGGCCTCAAGCGGGGGCAGGTGGTGCAGGTCGGGCACAGGCAGGGAAGGGACCAGCAACTCGTGTTCGCCCTGCACTCGCAAGCTGGCGCGGCTGGTCAGCAAGATCTTGAGCTTGGGGCAGGCCGAGAGCAGTTCTGGGAGCAGTGGTGCCGCCAGCAGTACCTGCTCGAAGTTGTCCAGCAGGAGCAGCAGGTGCTTCTCGCGCAGGAAGGTTTTCAGGTCATCAAATTGCAGTCGCTTCCTGCTCTCGCGCATTCCGAGCGTTTGCGCAATGCTGATCATGACTTGTTCAGGCGTAGTGTTGGGAACAAGTGGCACAAAGCAGTAGCCATCGGCAAAGTCCTGCTGTACCTCTAGAGCGACCCGTAAGGCCAGGCGTGTCTTGCCAATCCCCCCTGGGCCCGTCACGGTCAGGAGCCGCACCTCAGGGACCTTAAGCATGCTAGATGCCTGCTGTATCTCGTGTGCGCGTCCGATCAGTGGGGTGAGGGGGAGAGGCACCTGGCGGAATTGAATGTCCGAGGAGTCAGGTGATCGTCCAGATTCAAATGCTTTTTCGGTGGGCATATATATTGATATCCTGTCTACTCTACCTCATAGTCATCTGGAATATCCTAAAACAACATCGAACGTAAACGCTGCTTCCATATTTCACATCTTCATTACCATGAATGCAACGTGCAGTTGCTTCGCATGGAACGTAGCACAATGACTGTTCCCAGTATACCTACCTGAGGAGCGATCACGCAACTTCAGAACACGCTATTTATGTTCGCCTGTTGAACAGATGGGAAAACGGCCTGCCTGGTCTGTATAGTTTATTTGCATTAAGTACTGTCTTGGTCCCTTATATACGCACTAGTGTGAACCTATTACGCTGACTGTCCATGACGTTTCCATGCTCATTGTGGAAACGTGCAAAAATAGCGTATTCTGAAGATGTATTTTCGTCTCCAGGCAAGTACACTTGTAATAGTCGCTCACAAGCTTTACATGAAGTGCTTTCACGTCGAGTACCTGGTTGGCCGGCTATACCTCAAGCGAAGCCGCGAGGAGATACAAGCCCTTGCGTTTCTGCGGGTTCTGAGCAGGCTTTCTGGCCCTGGCAGGCTGACCAACCAATTGAAGACAGGAGGTTTTTCATATGCCCTTAATAGGATGGTTTTTCTGGTCCATGTTTTTTGTCTTCTACATCGTGTGTCTCTTTACCGTGTGTATGTACACCTTTAGGAAGGGATATGTCGTGCTGGGGATTATAGGGATCTTCTTTCCTTTCCTCTGGCTGATTGGCGCAGTGTTGCCGGCCAAACCAGTTTCGCAGTTCGACTCACGCTAGCTCGCTCCGACACAACTGGAGGCATGCTATGGATATCAGGCACACGGTTGAGCTGATCGGCTCGGCATTCGAGCTGGCTGGGGTCGGCGTTCTCGTGATTGGTTCCGTCATCGCGTTCGTGCGATACCTTGCTGCCCTCATTCGTTTTCGTGATGGCCCGGCGGCGTTTCGCCGACTGCGTCTTCACCTGGGAAGATCGATCGTGCTCGGGCTGGAACTATTGATCGCTGCCGACATTATCCGCAGCGTCGCCATCAATCCCACCTTCGCGAGCGTTGGCGTGCTTGGGCTGATTGTACTCGTCCGTACGTTCCTGAGCTGGTCGCTCGAGGTTGAGATCAATGGCGAATGGCCCTGGCAGCGTTCGCGTTTCCACAAGGGAGAACCGGCAGATCCGAACGAACTTTGAAGTTCATCTTGGGTTAGTGCCTGCTCGCTGTAAAAGCGTTAAAACATAGCGTGTAAGCATGAGTATTCGTGTCAAGCCAACTAGCATGTTCTGATTACACCGCGGAGAGCATGTAGTGCAAATATGCTACGTGAACTCGACGGTGATATGCATCTGCCTGTGCTCCGTAAGGTCCAAAAATAGCGTGTTCTGAGGATGTGCAATCGTCTCCAAACGATTACACTGGTACCAGTGATGAAGTGTTCTTCTCCTGAGAGGAGTTGTACCTATTAGGAGGATCTATGAGTGAGACGACTCAAGCATTCTTTGAGCGCCTAGCTGAACGTGGCTACGAACCACTGCTTCATAGCATCTCTGGAACCATCCGATGTGATATCGAGGATGCAGGAAGCTGGTTCATTGTCGTTAAAAACGGATCGCTGACTGTAAGCAGCGGTCCGACTGGAGCAGACTGTGTGTTAGAGTGCGGCAAGGAAGACTTTGACCGCATGGTGCTGGGAAAGCAGAATCCAATCACGCTGTTCATGCAAGGGAAGATGAAAGTCACAGGCAATCTTGGCCTGGCACAGCTGTTCCAGCGGCTCTTCCCCGATGAGAGCCTGTCCAGCACTGAGCAGGGCAGGAAAGAGAGGCAATGATCATGGGCGAAAGAACGATTAGTGTTCTGGAGGGAAACAACTTCGTGGTCAGTGACTTGCGCGGAGACATCGACGCCTCGCCGACTGAGCCGCTGGGCCTGTTTGCCTGGGATACGCGTTTTCTTTCACGCTGGCTGCTGACGGTGGACGGGCAGCGTCCAAACGTGTTGTCTACCGATGACCTCGATTACTTCTACGTGCAGTTCTTCCTCGTTCCGGGAACCGGCACAATATATGTAGATGCTGACCTGTCGATCATCCGCACACGAGCGGTCGGAAACGGCTTCCACGAGGATTTGACCATCCTCAATCACCAAGACAAACCGGTTGACCTCAAGGTGCGCATGGAGGCGGCATCTGACTTTGCAGACCTGTTCGAGGTCAAGGATAAACTGACCAAGAAAGGGGAATTCTACCATCGTATCCAGAGCAATCGCCTGGTGCTTGGCTATCGTCGTGCAAAATTCATCCGTGAGTCCTTGATTAGCGCCAGTGCTAAAGCCGACATCGACGAGCATGGTTTGAGCTTCGCGGCGCACATCGAGCCCCACGGTGAGTGGACAACCTGCCTGGAGGTCGTCACCGGGTTAGGCTGGCTCGGCGAATATCACGAGGCGACGAAGTACGGTCATGGAGATCGACGAGCGAGGCCTAACGTAAAGATGAGCCTGGAGAAGCTGCGCGAAGCTGTCCCGAAGCTCTCGTGCGATTGGTCATCGCTCGAAGTAACATACGCTCGGAGCCTCATTGACCTGGCGGCACTGCGCTTTTACCCCATGGTGCTGCCAGGGCAGGCGCTGCCGGCGGCTGGCTTACCCTGGTTCATGACACTCTTCGGCAGGGATAGCATCATCACAAGCTTCCAGGCACTCCCGTACGGATCCCGACTGGCGGTAACGACACTGCTTGCCCTGGCTCAGCGACAAGGCACCAGGATCGACGGCTTCCGCGACGAAGAGCCTGGCAAGATCCTGCACGAGCAGCGCTTCGGCGAGATGACCGCCTTTGAGGAACGGCCGCACTCACCCTACTTCGGAGCTGCCGATGTCACGCCTCTCTTCCTTATCCTGCTCGACGAGGTCGAGCGTTGGACGGGCAATGCTGAGCTGGTACGGCAGCTTGAGCTGGAAGCCAGGGCGGCACTCGCCTGGATTGACACATACGGGGACCGCAATGGCGATGGCTATGTCGAGTACGACCGCCGCAACAAGGAGACGGGCCTGGAGAACCAGTGCTGGAAGGATTCCTGGAACTCGATCCTGTTTGCCGATGGCACGCTCTCGCGCCTGCCGCGTGCCACATGCGAAATCCAGGGCTATGTCTATGACGCGAAGAGGCGCTGTGCACGCCTCGCCAGACAGTTCTGGAACGACCCTGCGCTTGCAGAGCGGTTGGAGAGCCAGGCGGCTGAACTGAAGCGGCGCTTCAATCAGGACTACTGGCTTGCAGAGCGTGAGTTCTTCGCCCTGGCCATTGATGGCGACGGGCGCAAGGTCGATTCGCTGACCTCGAACATCGGGCACCTGCTCTGGAGTGGGATCATTGAGCAGGACAAGGTAGAGGCTGTTGTGCGTCACCTGATGGGCGAAAAGCTCTTTTCCGGCTGGGGCGTGCGCACCATGGCGGAAGGCGAGGGCGGCTACAACCCGATTGGCTATCATGTCGGGACTGTCTGGCCACACGACAACTCGATCATCGTGTTGGGATTACGACGATATGGCTACCGTGAGGAGGCAGCGCGGGTTGCCATGGGTATGCTCGAAGCGGCCAGCTACTTCAGGGGCCGCCTGCCGGAAGCATTCGCCGGCTATCGCCGGGAACTAACAGAGTTCCCGGTGGAATACCCGACCGCATGTAGCCCGCAAGCCTGGGCCAGCGGAGCGCCACTCTTGCTGCTGCGCGCGATTCTCGGCCTGGAGCCGATTGGCGACCAACTCGTGGTCGATCCTGCCCTGCCTCTGATGCTGGGCCAGGTCGAACTTCTTGATATCCCGGGTCGCTGGGGCCGTATCGATGCCTTCGGCCGGGGGAGGGTGGATACATCGCTGTCGGCTAGGAATAACAGTTAATCAAAGAGCAGAATATACTACTAGAACTACGCTGTGCCCTCCGCCAGCGACGTCGGAACTGTGCATCATAAGGAGGTGATTAATTCTACACTAGAAAGTTGTGAGCGTAACATGTAGTTTGTTAATTGGCATGGTAGCAGTTTTCACCCGCCTACAATTCAGTAAACCGAAGCTAGTGATCGCATTGATTCACAAAGAAGGAGTACAGTATCATGGTAAGCAATACTGAATCCGCTGCTGTTAGCGTGTCCGCGGTTCCCTGGTGGATCGTCCTGGTTGAAGGCATCTTCGCCCTGATTTTTGGCATCTTTTTGATCGCTGAGCCAGCGATCACCTCCGTCTTTCTGGTGACCGTGTTGGGGTTCTACTGGCTCATCCGAGGCATCTTCTCCATCATCCAAATCTTCGTGGGTGGCTCAGGGATTCATTGGGGCTGGCTGCTGTTTAGTGGCATACTCGGCATTATTGCCGGATTGGTCGTACTACGCCACCCGCTCTATTCCGCCGTGCTTGTCGGTAGCCTCCTGGTGATTATTGTGGCTGTTGAAGGGTTGATCATGGGCATTATAGGGCTGATCCAGGCATTCAGCGGCGCTGGTTGGGGTGCCGGCATCCTAGGAGCGTTGAGTGTCGTGGTGGCACTCATATTGCTCTTTAACGTTTTAGTAGTAACAGCTTTCCTGCCTTATGTCATCGCTGCCTTTTTGATCGTCGGTGGCATTTCCGCCATCGTCTACTCGTTCAGTCTGCGGAATGCCTAAATGCTTCCAGGAAAAGTTGCGGAAAAGACCCTGTCTTCTTTCGTCTGGTATCGGGTAACTGCTCTGTTCCCGGCTTGCTATTCAGCATGTTCAAGAGGTAAGCAGGTAGTGTAAATGCACTACGTACTGCGTTCATCTTGTGTTGTTCAGCTCTCTAGCAGTGCACAAAAATAGTGTGTTTACAGCATCTGATTTCGTCCTCTGGACACTATACTGGGAGTAGCGGTTCCAATACGCCTGGTGCGCATGCAGATGATAATGACCGCGCATGAGTAAAGCACTCAATTGCGTGTGTACATGAGGGAGTATCATGAAGTGAGGAACCCTACCGTGTTCATGAGCAAAAGCAATCTGAGGAACGAGAAGGAGTCATCAAAGAAATGAAAGCAGTTGCAGTTTTTCCACGCACCAAAGAGGTTAGGGTCATCGAGCATGAAGCTCCCCGTATGACTGAACCCGACCAGGTGAAACTTCGTATCCTCGACATTGGGATTTGTGGCACAGACAAAGAAATCTGCACCTTCGAATATGGGACTCCCCCTGCAGGCTCCGACTACCTGGTGATCGGCCACGAGTCACTCGGTGAGGTAATTGAAGTTGGTCCGGCGGCAAGCCGCGTGAACGTGGGCGACCTGGTCGTGACAACCGTGCGTCGTCCTTGTCCCCACCCGGAGTGCCGTCCTTGTCGTTCAGGGTACGCGGACTTTTGCATCACCGGTGACTATACAGAACGCGGTATCAAGGGAGAGCACGGCTTCATGACCGAGCAGGTGGTCGACCACGAGCGCTATATGCATGTCGTACCGCCAGAACTGCGTGATGTCGCTGTTCTGACAGAGCCATTGACTATCGCGGAGAAAGCCCGCGATCAAATCCGGCAGATCGTGCGTCGGCTGCCATGGCTCATTCCCTATATTCAGGAAGATTCGCGGCGCTTGCCCCTGACAGCCGTGGTCCTTGGGGCCGGTCCTGTTGGCCTGTTGGGTGCGATGACCTTGATGGTGGCAGGCTGTGATACCTATGTGTACGCGCTGCCGCCTGCTCCCAATCCGAGTTCAGACATCGTCGAGGCGATTGGGGGGAAGTACACCTCCCAGGGGAAGGTACCGGTGGAGACGCAAAGAGCGCTGTTCGGTCACATCCACCTGGTCTACGAGGCGACCGGTGTCTCGCGCCTCGCCTTTGAGGTGTTGAAGTTGCTTGGCCCAAACAGTGTGTTCATTTTCACTGGCGTTCCCAGTCTGAAAGGACCAATCGAGGTTGATGCCGATCTACTGATGCGCAACATCGTTTTGAAGAATCAAATCGTTCTTGGCACTGTGAACGCCAGTTCTGAGAACTTTGATGAAGCCATCAAGGACATTGGCATCTTTCACCAGCGCTGGCCTCAGGCACTACGCGCGCTCATCACGAGTCGTTCTGCTCCTGAAGAGGCTCCAGGCGTACTGCTTGGCAACATTGGTGGCATTAAAAACGTGATTACTTTCTCCTCTCGTCCCGTCTGAGAGCGAAGTACTAGCACTAGAAATGTAGTGGCACCCTTTCTCCTTACATCTCGCCTGACTGCGAACAGTACGCCTTGCAGCTTGCCTGACTGCGAAGCAGTAGCTCTCCTTTCGTCTCACCTGAGTGCTGAGCACTAGCTGCGTAGCAGCGTTGGTGAGACGGTTAGGTGCCAGCACAGCGGCGTTGGCAAGCTGGCTAAGTTCAGCCGCGCAGCGGCGTCGGCGAGATGGATAAGTGCCAGCGGGTGCCAGGGAGCAGAACAGATGATAAACGACTGGATTGATGTTTCTGTATCACTTCATACCGGCATGGCGCACTGGCCCGACAATCCACCAGTGCAGATTGAATACATGTTACATATGAGTCGTGGAGATATTTGCAATGTCTCGACTCTGAGCTTGGGTTCGCATACCGGTACCCATATGGATGGCCCGTTTCACTTCCTGCCAGAGGGCAAGGGGCTGCATGAGATGCCTTTTGACGCTGCTATTGGACGAGCACGCGTCCTCGAGATCAGCGATCCCGAGTCGATTAAACCAGACGAACTTCGACTCCACAAAATCCGGCAAGGCGAACGCCTGCTCTTCAAGACACTGAATTCTTCCCGTTGCTGGCAGACTGATACTTTTATTGAGGATTTCGTCTATATCTCGCAGGAGGCAGCGCGCTACCTGGCGTCAATTGGGGTCAAAACCGTTGGTATCGATTATCTCTCGGTTGGTGGGTATACAAAGGATGGCGTCGAGACCCACCGGGCGCTGCTTGAGGCGGATATCTGGATCATTGAAGGGCTTGATCTCTCACAGGTCGAACCTGGGACGTATGAGCTGATCTGCCTCCCAGTCAAAATTGACGGCAGTGATGGTGCGCCTGCGCGCGCCATCCTACGTAAGGAGGATGAAGATGATGGTGCTTAGTTTCTCAGGAGGAGGGCCATGAAGCTGATCGTGTTAGGTGGAGGACCCGCCGGGTTGACAGCAGCCCTGCAGGCACGCGAGCTGCATGCCGAGGTGACCTTGCTCGAGAGCAAGCGAGCTGGAGGGACCAGTATTAACGAGGGTCCAGCGCCGGTACGCACCCTCGCCCGTGCCGCGCGCTTGGCCCGCGATGCCGGGTCCTGGGAGACCTTTGGCTTACAGGGAACTCGCCCCCACCTCGACCTGGCTGCTGTCTTAGCCAATGCCAGGCGTGTCGCGAACTATGCCCATGAGCAAAAACACCTGGCCGAGTATCTGCGCAGCACCGGGGTCGAGCTGCTCGAAGGAGTGGGTCCCGCACGGTTTCTCGATCCGCAGACGGTGGGGGTGGCCGACGGGCGAACGTGGCAGGCCGACACCATCATCATTGCTGTGGGTGGACATGGGCGCCTGCTGCCCGTACCCGGTGCCGAGCTGGGCCTGACCTACAGCGATATCTGGACCCTCACGCAGTTGCCGGCCAGCGTAGCAGTGGTTGGTGGCGCAGCGACGGGCTGCCAACTGGCGTCGATCTTGGAGGATTTCGGCTGCCAGGTGTCCCTGCTCGAGCTTGCCCCGCGGCTGATTCCCCAGGAAGATGAGGAGATTTCGCTCGCCCTCGCCGATGCCTTCAGTAAGCAAAGGATTACCGTTATTACTGGTGCTGGAACCGAGCGCCTGGAACAGACTGCGGGCGGCATTCAACTGCACTACCGCAAGCAGGAGCGCCCCGCCAGCCTGACCGTAGATGCGGTCTTCTTTGCGGTCGGTTGGCCTGGGAACGTGGATGCGCTGGACCTGGCTGCCGCTGGGGTGGAGACAGAGCGCAGTTATATCCCGGTCAACGACTACCTGCAGAGTAATGTGCCGCACATCTTCGCGGCAGGCGACATCAACGGGCAGAGTATGCTGGTGCAGAGTGCCCGCTACGAGGGCCGTATCGCCGCCGAAAACGCCGTGCTTGGACCCTACCACCGCTTCACGCATGAGATTGTGCCCAGCGGCAGCTTTACCGATCCGGAATACGCCAGCGTCGGCTTGACCGAGGCGCAGGCGCGCCAGCACTACGCTTGCGCCGTGGCAGTGGTCCACTACCAGGACTTATTGCGCCCGGTGGCCGATGGGCATCCCGAGGGTTTCTGCAAACTGATCGTCGACCGCCGCCACCGCTCTATTCTGGGAGCGCACGTCATCGGAGAATACTCGGTCGAAATCATCCAGATGGTGGCAGCCTGCATGGCGGGCGGCATTCGAGTCGAGCAAGTAGCTGAACTACAACTGGCCTACCCGACCTTCACCGAGGCGGTGGGGATGGCGGCGCAGAAGCTGGTGCGTGAGCTGGGCCTGGCACCCTTGCCGCAGTTGTGGAGCGACATCTAATCGCCTCCTGTGCAATATGCTTTGGTGAGTTCATGAGATCGCTCGCCCAGTCCGAAACTATCACCATTCTATCCCCAGAGGGGAATAGCTTTCTCATGTATTTTCTACTATAGTCATTCTCATGAGGAGACCCCGAAAGGTGAGGCAGCATGCACAAGAGTATGGAGAGTCAATTGACTGGATCGAACATTGAAGGAAAGGAGGAACAAACCTATCCACTTTATCGAGCTCGAACCTTGATAAGTCCATTAGTTCCACTTTCCAGAAGGTATACCTTCTGGATCCGATCTATACCTACGTAAGAATACAACTTGAAAGGAGTACGTATCCATGGCAACATTAGTTGTTCTCAAGTTTCCCACGGCCGAGGGGGCCGATACGATGCTGAACACGTTGGAAGGCCTGCAACAGCAGCAGTTGATCCAGATTCAGGATGGGGCCATCGTCACCTGGCCTGCCGGAGCCAGTAAACCCAAGACCAGACAGCTCTCCCAGGCCGCCACGACCGGGGCCGGTGCACTGGGTGGTGCGTTCTGGGGCATGCTGTTCGGCCTGCTGTTCTTTGTCCCGTTCTTCGGGCTGGCAGTGGGCGCTGCGATCGGTGCCTTGATGGGACACTTTGCTCACTATGGCATCGATGAGGGCTTCATCAACCAGGTGCGTTCCAAGATCACCCCAGGCACCTCGGCCTTGTTCCTGTTATCGAGCGGGGCAGTGGTAGACAAGGTCGCTGAGGCCGTCAAAGGCCAGCAGTTCGAGCTCATTCAGACCAACCTGTCCAAAGAGCAAGAAGACCAGCTCCGAGCGGACTTCGGGGAGTAATGCAGAGCGTATCGCTTACTGCTCTTGTAGTATAGGGTGATGACCAGGCAGCGCCTGGCCATCCCTCGCGCATCTTCACCCAGAAGAACATTTGCATATGGAGTAAGCGAGGGAGCAAATCGATAGGGATAGTATCCGTGCAAAAGTGATTTGTTTGTGGACCCGTTCCCAAGCTAAGCCTAAACAGCAGGGATTCCAGTTTCTTTCGCGCTGCGAAAAAAGTGAGAAGAGGACCCATTGGGGTGAGAAACTTGTGCATTGCTATCTTTTTACAGGATGAGATATACTCTTTGTGGGTACTAATCCTCGTGAATACCTGATTCAAAACGAAGTACTAACTTTTGCCAGGTTGCATTAAAAAGCGTGTGATAGCTTTTTATCACGCGTGCGTGAAAATTAGGTAAGACTGCTCAGTCAGTCTGCGAAGTCAGGAGATACAAACTATGCAAAATACTGTCACGAGGGCCGCAACCAGCTTCTGGCCGATCGTTTTCCCGCTCGCGCTTGCCCAGTTCGTGTGTTCTTACGCCGCCACTACCATGAATGTGTCCATCAGCAGCATCGCCACCGATCTGGGAACAGATGTGCACTCTATTCAAATAACGATCACCTTTTTCACCCTCACCATGGCCGCGTTGATGATCCCCGGCAGCAAGCTGACGGATATCTGGGGCCGTAAATTCTGTTTAATTCTTGGCCTCACTGTGTACGCCCTGGGAGCGTTGATCGCGACGTTCGCCCAGAGTATAGGTCTCTTGATGTTTGGCTATTCCTTACTGGAGGGCGTTGGCACTGCTCTGCTGATCCCGCCCGTCTATATTCTGTGCACGGTCTCCTTTCTCGATCTGCCCACACGTGCCAGAGCGTTTGGCGTCATCAGCGCAGCAGCCGGAATCGGGGCCGCAGCGGGGCCACTCATCGGTGGTGTCATTACCACTACGATCAGCTGGCGCGCTTCTTTCATCTTGCAAGTCCTGATTGTTGTAGTGATCATTGTGCTCAGCCGTAGCATCCATGATCCCGGGGTACAGGGTACCAGACCGAAATTCGATGTCATTGGAACGATCCTTTCGGCTGCCGGACTCGTCTTTGTGGTGCTTGGCATCCTGCAAGCGGGAACGTACGGCTGGGTGACAGCCAGCCAGAATTTTAGCATCGGCAATACTGTGGTCATC